>JACCEB011318675.1_pt1 | contig 13136 bp, 8 predicted proteins | sample 7454761 | NCBI WGS metagenome assembly JACCEB01 (sample SAMN15323454, study PRJNA562643) | freshwater metagenome | isolation source: river surface water | place: USA:Blue River Watershed | collected 2017-08-18 | reverse complement strand
GGGAGGGGGGGGGGGGCGGTGCGGTTGGGGCCGGTGTCTGTGCGCGGGCTGTGGTCGGGACGCTCCGGGCCAGCGGCCTAATCGACCTCGTAGATTTCGATCAGGGCGATGCCGGTGCGGTTGTCGAAGCCGGTGACTTTGGCGGTGTAGCTGCCGGGGGTGAGGGTGACGAGCATGGCGGCGTCGAGGCCGGTGCGGAGCACGTTATCGCGGGTCTCCATGAGGGCGAAGGCGCCGACTTTCTGCGCGGCCTGGCGGAGAGCGGGTTGGCCGGAGGTGGGACTGTCCCAGTCGTCGTTTTCGCGCAGGAGCGTCTCGCCGCGGTAGAGTTGGAGAAACGGATCGAGCAGCGCGCCGGTGACGCCGAAGTCGCGGCGCAGGGTGGGGCCGACGGCGCGGATGAGGTAGGTGCGGGGGCCGGGGCCGGAGACGACGAGGCCGGCGATGAGGACGGTATCGCCGCCGATGACCTGGCCGCGGGTGGCGATGTTGACGAGTTTGCGCGTGCGGGCGGTCGCGGCGTCGGGATCGGCGTCGTAGGCTTCGACGAGGGCGATGCCGGCGGTGTTGTTCACGCCGTTGACGACGGCGGTGTAGCTGCCGGGCGGGAGCGTGACGAGGAGGGCGGCGTCGCGGCTGCCGGGGCGGAATTGGAAGGCGCCGAGGCGCGATTCGGCGGCGCGGATCGCGGTCGCGGGCGCGGCCGGCGTTTCCCAGTCGTCGTTCTCGGCGACGGTCTGGCCGGCGGCGTTGACGATGCGGAGGGTGGGATTGGCGAGGGTGCCGGCGACACCGAAGCCGGCGAGGCCGGGGCCGGCGGCGCGGACGAGGACGGTCTTGGGTGCGGTGCCGCCGACGACGAGGCCGGCGATCATGACGTTGCTGCCGGTGCCGACGAGGGCGCGGGTGGAGATGTTGGCGAGCGTGGTGTCGGCGGTGGTGGCGAGCGGCGTCACGGTGAGCGTGGCGGCGGTGCTGCGGACGACATCGGAGGCGGGGCCGCTGACGTCGACGGTGTAGGTGCCGGCGTCGACGGGCTGGACGGAGCCGATGCGGTAGGTCGGGCCGGTGACGAGCGGGAAGAGTTGGGCAACGGTGGCGCCCGGCGGCGTGTAGCGCCACGTGTAGACGATGGTGGCGTTGGAGGTGGCGAGAACGGAGAGGGTGGCGCTGTCGCCGACGCGGACGGTGCTGCTCTGCGGTTGGGCGACGATGGTGGGCACGGTGGCGGCGGCCTGGTCGTAGAGCGTGCGGATGCCGGCGATGTCGTCGGACTGCAGCGTATCAAGACTGCTGATGCGGCTGTTCATGATCGCGGCGACGGCCTGGGGCGGCGAGGCGTCGTCGGGGTGATCGAGGCCGAGCACGTGGCCGAACTCGTGGAGGGCGGTGCGGCGGAAATCCTGCAGGCCCGGGCGGAGCGGACCGCGGTAGGAGTCCCACGTGAGGGAGGCGTTGAAGAGAACGTCGCTCTCGCGGGTGCGGCCGGTGGCGAGGTTGAACGAGGAGAGCGTGACGGCGAGGACGCCGGAGCCCCACGCGGCGCCGTAGACGGTGGGGCTGAAGAAGACGTTGTTGATGCGGTTGCCCTCGGTGCGTGCGGCGTCGGGGTTGCGGATGGCGGTGACACGGCTGCGCTCGAGGTGCTGGTTCCACTCGGCGATGGCGCTTTCGGCCAGGGTGTTGAAGTCGGTGGTGCCGTCGAGGAGCGGGGTGGCGGGCGTGCCGAGGGCGAGGGTGAGAGGGATGTCGCCGTTGGGCCAGACACGGCCGGTCAGGTCGAAGGCGCGGAGGGGGACGGCGACCGCGAGCAGCAGGACGAGGCCGCGGAGGCCGGGCCGGAACCGGGCGGGGAGGAAGCCCGCGGGGGCGCAGGCGCGGGCGGCGCTCACTCGATGCGCGGTTTGAGCGCGGCGGGCCGCGCGAGTTCGGCGGAGACCTTCGCTTCGAAGTCGGCCGGGGTGAAGGCGTCGGAGACGGCAGCGGCCGCGGCTGCGGCGCGGACGGGACCGGGCAGCGCGGTCATGGGCAGGGCGACTTCCGCGGTGTCGGTGAGCGGCATGCGGTTGTCGCGGGCGACGTAATCGCGGCCGGAGGTGGCGTCGCGCAGCTGGCGGTAGCGGCCATGCGACATGGCGACGAGCGGGCAGAACTGGATGCCGTTGCGCTGGACGAAGACGAATTCGCGGTCGCCGGTGGCGAATTTCGGCATGCCCTGGACGACGAGGCTCTCATCGCCGACGGTGCCGCCGAGGAACTCGAGGGTGACCTCGGGCCGCTCGGGGCCCTTGAGGACCTTCTCGATGCGGACGGTGACAAACGTCTTGATGATCGCGCCCTGGCCGTCGGGGCGCGCGACGCGGCGGGCTTCGACGGCGGAAACGGTGCCGCGGTAAATGGCGTCGGCGTCGGCCACGAGCTCGGCAAACGACGGTGGGACGACGGTGGTAGCGGGGAGCGGCGCGGTGACGGCGAGCAGGAAGGCGGCGCCGGCGGCGAGGAGACGGAAGAAGCCCGGGCGGGCGGGCGAGACGGACGGAGAGGGCACGGCCGGAAAGATGGACGGGAGCGCGGTCGGGAGCAATTCGGTCCCGGTTCGACGTCCGAATCCCGGGCGAGTTTCAGGGATTTTTCCGGTGCTGCCAGGCGTGGACGATCTGGCGGATGGTCTCCTCGAGGGACTGCGTGATATCCCAGGCGGGGTAGTGGGCGCGCATCTTGCGCAGGTCGCTGTAGTAGCAGATGTGGTCGCCGGCGCGGGCCTGGTCGACGTAGGTGGACACCTGGGCGCGGCCGGAGAATTTCTCCGCGACCTTGAAGGCTTCGAGGATGGAGACCGAGTTGGCCTTGCCGCCGCCGAGGTTGTAGACCTCGCCGGCGCGCGGGGCGGCGACGAACGCGGCCATGAAGCGGGCGACGTCGAGGGAGTGGATGTTGTCGCGGACCTGTTTGCCCTTGTATCCGAAAATCTTATATTCGCGGCCCTCGAGGTTGCACTTCACGAGGTAGCTGAGGAAGCCATGCAGCTCGACGCCGGAGTGGTTGGGGCCGGTGAGGCAGCCGCCGCGGAGGGCGCAGGTGGGGAGGCCGAAGTAGCGGCCGTATTCCTGGACCATGACATCGGCCGCTACCTTGGAGGCGCCGAAGAGCGAGTGTTTCGACTGGTCGATGGAGAACGTCTCGGCGATCCCGTGCTCGTAGGTGGCGTCGGCGTAGTCCCAGCGGGTGTCGAGCTCGCGGAGGGCGATGCGGTTGGGGGCGTCGCCGTAGACCTTGTTGGTCGACATGTGGACGAACGGCGACTCGGGGCAGGCCTGGCGGGCGGCTTCGAGGAGGTTGAGGGTGCCGACGGCGTTGGTGTCGAAGTCGTCGAACGGGATGGCGGCGGCGCGGTCGTGGGACGGCTGGGCGGCGGTGTGGACGATGACGGAGGGGCGGAGGGCCTTGACGAGGCCGAGGACGCCGGCGCGGTCGCGGATGTCGAGTTCGTGGTGGGCGAAGCCCTTCAGGTCGGAGGCGAGGCGCTGCTGGTTCCAGCGGGTGTCGCCCTGCGGGCCGAAGAAGACGGCGCGTTGGTTGTTGTCCACGCCATGCACGGTGTAGCCGAGCTCGCGGGCGAAATACGTGCAGACTTCCGAGCCGATGAGGCCGGAGGAACCGGTGACAAGAAGGGATTTGGACACGGGAAAGAGGGAAAGAGGCGAAGGGGCAGCAAACATGCGGCCCTCGGGAAATCAACGGCGGGGCGCGCCATCACGGGGCGGAGGGTCGGCGTGCGCGGGAGAGCAGGAAGGCGGCCGCGGCGAGGGCGAGGACGTTGAGCGCGAGGTAGAGCGGGTCGAGCTGGGTATGTTCGCCGGGCCACGGCTCGGGGTTGGCGAGTGTGGTGAGCCAGAGCATGAGGAGCGTTTCCGGGAGTTGGAGCCACGGGACGGCCGGATGGGAAACCAGCGTGGAGAGGCGGCCGGCGGGGCGCAGGGTTTCGAGGCAGAGAAACGCGATGACGGTGACGAAGAACGGATGGCCGCACTCGCGCAGCAGGCCGAGCGGGTCCATGCCCCAGTAGGCGACGAGGAAGAGGGCGGGCAGCAGAAGAAACAGGGTGGCGGCGAGCGGCGTGTGGCGCAGGGCGCGCGCGGCCGCGATGCTGCTGGCGAGCCAGAGGCCGAGGCCCAGACCGAAGGGAAGGGTGTTCCACCAGAGCTGGGCGGCCTTGGTGAAGCGCGTGGATTCCTCGTAGGCGGAACCGAGCTTCAGGTGCGAGAAGCTGACGGGATCGAGGACGAGGTGGAGCGGGAGGAAAGTGTTGGCGAAGTTCTGCCAGCGGGTGCGCCACCATGTTTCCCACGTGGCGGGCTGCCAGTCGGCGAGGGTCCAGTATTTGAGAAATCCGGATTGGCCCGCGAACGGCGTGGTCGGCAGGTGGGGCATGAATTCGCCGAGGAGCATCCACGGTCCCACCAGCACGAGCGTGCCGCCGGTGCAGGCGGCGCCGGCGAGCACGAGTGCGGCGACGCGGCGGCGGGACGACGTGTGCCAGGCGCGGAAGCCGGCCCACAGTCCGATCCATGGCGCCCAGAGCAGGGTGAGCGGGTGAAAGAGAAAGCCGATCCCGAGGGCCAGACCCGCGAGCGCGGGGCGCCGCTGGTGGGCGAGAGCGAACGCGGTGACGGCCCAGGCGGTGGCGGTCCACTTGGGCCACGTGAACATCACTTCATGGACGCCGAAGGGGGAGAGCGCGACGAGGCCGGCGGCGAGCAGCGCGCCGGTGGCGCCGAGGATGGGCGCAAGGCCGAGGGCGACCGCGACGATGATCGCGCTGGCGAGCACGATGAGGGTGATGCGGTAGGCCGCGAAACCGGTGCGATCGAAGGGGCTCCAGCGGTGTTCGGGCAGCACATCGCGGGGCGTGCCCTGCGTGGCGGCGACGACGGGAATCGCGGCGAGGCCGGCGAGCGGGCCGCGACTGAAGAACGTCCACGGGTAGAAGAACGCCTCGGTCTTGGGCGACGCGGGACCGAAGCCGTGGAAGGCGGCCTGCACGGTGTAGTAATTGAACCGGCTGTCGATGCGGTCGCTGAGCGCGAGGTTCCGGGAGACGGCGCCGCGGTAGAGTTCGCCGGGCGGGCCGACGGAGTAGGAGGATTTGGCGAGGGCGGCGAGGGCGATCAGGGCGGAGACGGCGAGCGCGAGCCGGAGCGGCCGGTCGGTGGCGAGGAGCGCGGTGCAGGCGCGAGGGAAAGGACGACCGAGGGCGGCCCACGCGAGGACGACGAGGAGGGTGCCGAGGACGCCGACTGGAATACGTGGCGACAGCAGCCAGAGCAGGCCGCCGGCGGCGGCGAGCAGCAGCGGTCCGGTGCCGAGCAGCACCGGCAGGCGGAGCGGCGCCGCGATGCGGGTGGCCAGCACGAGGCCCGGCGCCCAGACGAGCAGGAGGGCGAGCGCGAGCGTGGCGATGAGCTGGACGCCCTGGTAGGTCGCGGAGATCCAGCCCGGCCAGGCGCGGAACGGATGGGAGAACGCGATCCAACCGAGAAACGCGGACGTGCGGTCCTCGCCGACGATGCGCACGGCGACCGCGCCGCCGGGCGTGGCGATTTCCCACACGCTCCACTCGGTATCGGGATTCGGAATACGGCAGTCCACGCGGCGGATCGTGCCGTCCCCGAGTTTGAACTCGGCCCAGAGGGAGCAGCCGGGCAAACGGGGATGGCCGGCGACGCCGACGTGGATGATGCGGCGGTTGGCTTTGAACCAGGCGGATTCGGCGCGGCCCTGCCACGCGTCGGAATCGACCCACGAACTGACGTGCTGGATGTGCGGCGGCAGCAGGCCCTGCGGAATGATCTGGGGACCGAAGCCGCCTTGGATCCACGGCTGGCCGGTGCGGCCGTCAAAGCGCGGGAGCTCGCGCGGCGTGGGGAGGAGGCCGAGCAGGGGCTCGCGGGCGAGGCCGAGGACGAGGGCGAGTCCGGCGAGGAGCCAGAGAATACGGGCGAAAAGGGCGGGGCGCACGGCGGGCGTGGAGCGGGGGCGTCAGCGCGGCGGGCGGCCGGGGTATTCGAGCATCCAGCCCTCGGGGAGGGTGGGAATACGGGCGGGTTCGCCGCGGCGGAGGGGAGCGCAGTGTTCGGCCCAGCGGTAGTCGGGCGGGGCGGGCACGACGATGTGCGGCACGTGCGTGACGAGGCCGAGGAGACAGGCGGCGCGGGCGCCGAGGCGGACGCCGCGCGAGACGGCGGCGAATTGGAAGAGCACCAGCCAGGTGAGCAGGAGGCGCGACAGGTAGAAGTAGCGGTCGCCGTTGACGAGGTTGTCGTCGGTCCAGGTGTCGGCGCGGACGCGGAGGGCGCAGGCGGCGGTGAGGAGCAGGAAGGCGGCGACGAGCGTGGTGCGCGCGGAGCGGTGCGGGCCGGCGCGCAACGAGACGGCAAGGAGCGGCGCGATGACGGCGACGGCGAGCGCGGCGTGCACCCAGACGGGCCAGGCGCGGACAGCGGCGGGACCGAACAGCGGCCAGGTGACGAGGCGGCTGCCGAGGACCGACAGGGCCATGAGCGGGCGGAACGGGGTGTCGCCCGCCTCGAGGGCGCCGGCCGTGCCGGTGCGGAGCAGGCAGACGAGTTGAACGAGGCCGCAGGCGCCGACGACGGCGGCGGCGAGGAGCGTATCCGGAGAGCGGTGACGCACGGCGCGCCGGAGGAAGAGCGGCAGCAGGATGACGGAAAACAGGCCGCTGAGACCGGCGAGCACGAGGAGCGCGACGTCGCCGGCGTGGGACCCAAGGCGGCGGGCGGGGGAGGCGAAGAGGTGGGCGACGAGAAACAGGGCGGAGAGCCACTGCAGGTTGGTGAGGTTGATGAGGACCTCGCCGGTGCCGACGACGAGCGGGAGGGCGAGGATGAGCCACGGTTTGAGCGCGACGGGCAGGTCGAGGCGGGCGGACGCGAGGCGGGCGAACAGGCCGACGGTGACGGCGAATGAGGCGCCGTTGTAGAAGGCGGGCCACCAGGCGACGTCGACGAGGTGGCGCGCGAGCCACGCGACGAGGCGCGGGAGGAGGTGCAGGTAGCCGTTGTAGGGATCGAGGATGACGCCGGCGCCCCAGAGGTTGTCCTGCAGCAGAAAGATGCTGCCGTCCTCGGCCCAGAGCTGCGGGGTGTGCAGCGCCCAGGGTTTGCGCAGGAAGAGCAGGAGGCTCGCGGCGATGACGACGACCCAGAGGTGGCGGGCGAGCCACGGCTCCGCGGCGGGAGCGGCGGGACCGGCCGAGGGGGAGACGGGCGCGGCGCTCATCGGGGCGGGCGGCCGAGGTATTCGAGCGTCCAGCCCTCGGGCAGCGTGGGGATGTCGGCGCGGCTGCCGGCACGGATGGGGGCGACGTGTTTCGCCCATTCGTAATCACGCGGGGCGGGAATCGAAAAGGCGGCGCAATGGACGATGAGCGGGAGCAGGCAGGCGAGCCGGGCGGCGGCGGCGATCGCGGGCGGGCGGGACGTGAATTCCCAGATGAGCAGCCAGGCGAGGAGGACGCGGGGAATGTAGAAGTAGCGGTCGCCGTAATCGATGTTGTCCCCGGCCCAGGTGTCGGGGCGCGTGCGGTAGAGGGCGGCGAGGGTGATCAACGCGAACGCGGCGAGGACAAAGGCGCGCTGCGCCCGGCGCGGATGGGGGCGCAGCACCCACGTGGCGAGCGCGAGCAGGAAGGCGGTGCCGCCGAGGGCGAGGGCGAGTTTGGGCAGGGCGAAGGCGATCTCGCGGCCGAAAAGCGGCCACGCGAGCAGACGGCGGCCGAGAATCTCGAGGGTGGGCAGCAGCTGGAAGGCGGCGGATTGGTAGTCGAAGCGCGGGCCGGTGCGGACGACGAGCCAGGCCTGCACGGCGGCGCAGAGCAGGACGAGGCCGGTGGCGGCGAGGAGCGGCGGCGAGAGCAGGGGACGCGGAGCGTCAGGCGCGGAGCGGAGACGTGTGAGCAGCGGCAGCAGGCAGCGCACGGCGAAGAGCGGGAGGAAGATGATGACAAAGGGACCGGTGAGCGCGACGACGGCGAGGATCGCGAGGTCACCGATCCACTCGGTGCGGGTGCGCGGGGCGGCGATGAGCAGCTGCTGGACGAGCACGAAGGCGGTCATCCATTGGAGATTGGTGATGTGGCCGTAGACTTCGCCGGTGTGGGGAACGGCGAGCAGGGCGAAGGCGAGCCAGGGTTTTCCGGGCAGATCGAGGCGGGGGGAAAACAGGCGCGCGACGACGGCGATCCAGATGGCGAAGGTGCAGAGATTGTAGAAGGCGGGCCACCACGCGGGGTCGCATGTGAGGGCGGCGGCGAAGGCGATGAGGCGCGGGAGCGTGTGCAGGTAGCCGGCGTAGGGCTCGACGAGGGCGGCGAGCCCGAGCTGGTCGTTCTGCACGAGGAAAATGCTGCCGTCCTCGGCCCAGAGTTGCGGGGTGAGCAGCGCGTGGGGTTTGCGGAGAAAGAGCAGGAGCGCGACGCCGGCGACGACAAGGATGAGCGCGGTCCGCGACGCGAACGAAGCAGGGGTAACCGGTGAGGCAGGCGACGACGCAGGGCACGCAGGCGCGTCCGGGGCGTGGAGTTTGTCACCCAATACGTGACGTGAGGTTGTCGGTTCGGCGGGAAGGGCGGCGGGGGGAATTTCACGTAATACGTGAAATGAGGCGGGGAGGAGGGCGGGGAGGAGGAGCGGGACGGCGGCGAGGAGGAGCCAGGGGAGCGCGGCGGGCGGGGTGGTGATGAGGAGGTTGGGGACGAGCCAGGTGGTCGCGAGGGTGACGAGCTGGAGGCCGAGCAGGAGGGGGAGCCAGCGGGGGGAGGCGCGCTCGATGACGACGCTGAAGGCGACGAAGAAGCCGAGCATCACGGCGTAGGAACCGTGGTGGATGGACGCGTTGTAGGGGCCGAAGATGAGCAGGCTCGTGACGACGAGGGTGGCGAGGAGCCACGCGAAGAGGGTGAGGACCCCGCGGTCGAGGATGTGGCGGAGCCGGGGCGCGGACGGGGAGACGCGGAGGGCGAGGGCGACGAGGGCAACGAAAGGCCACCAGGTGAGGGCGCGGCCGGTGTGGAAGAATTCCTCGTGGCGACGGTCGGTGGCGCCGGCGGGGCGGACATCGAGGAGGTGGGACGCGTGGCCGAAGACGTGGGAGTGGAGGTTGGCGAGCTTGTGCTGGCCGATCGTGGCGGCATCGAGCGGCGCATAGGCGTCGCGGATGGCGGGGAGGACGCCGCGGGCGTCGGGTTTCTTCACGCCGGCGAAGTGGAGCTTGAGCAGGTGGTGGCCGGGCGGGTCATAGAATTTCTGATACGCGACCCAGGGCAGGACGAAGACGAGGAAAACGGCGGCGGGGAGGAGGAGGGGTTGGAGATTTGAAGTCTGAAATTTGAGAGGGGAGAGGCGGAGGTGGCGGACGAGGGGGAACAGGAAGGGGACGAGGGCGAGGAAGGAGAAGGCGGCGCCGCCGTGGGAAAGCCAGGCGAGGGCGCCGAAGGCGGCGGCGGTGGCGAGGGTGAGGGGAGTTGAGAGTGGGGAGCCGGGGCGGGGGAGGCAGAGGAGGGCGAAGGCGCCGAGGGTGAAGGCGCCGGCGGAGAGTTTGGGCCAGGTGTAGACCGTGTTGAGGAGGAGGAAGCCGGTGCAGCCGAGGGTGGCGGTCCAGGCGAGGGCGCGGCGGGAGGCGAAGCCGAGGTGGCGGAAGAGGCCGTAGACGGCGGCGACCCAGCTGAGTTGAAGCCAGATCGCGGCGGCGGCGCTGAAGCTCTTGCGGTCGAGCTGGAGCCATTTCGCGACGGGCCAGGTCAGAAGCTGCCAGCCGATCTGCAGCGGCGGGCGCTCGCTGGACTGCCATTCGTCGATGGGATTCCTGGGCGATTCGCCGGCGAAGAGGCGCTCGGCGTAGATGTGGGTGAGGACGTTGTCGCCGGGGAGGGCTTCGCGGTAGCGGTGGGCGGCGAGCGTGTAGGTGTCGTGCGGCGTGGGATAGAGATGGAGGGCGGCGAGGTGGAAGAGGCCGAGGGCGAGGGGGAGAAAGGCGGAAGGCGAAAGGTGGAAGGCGGAAGGGGGAAGGCGGAAGGCGGAGGGAGGAAGAAAGAGGAGGGTGAGGGCGGTGAGGTAGCCGAGGGCGGTGGCGGCGAGGCCGAGCCAGGGGGCGGCGAGGTAGGCCCAGTAGATCAGGTAGCCGGCGGCGGCGACGGCGGCGGTGGCGGCGAGCGGCTGCCAGTAGGTGGGCAGCGTAGTGCCGGAGAGAATACGCGCGGCGGGCAGCCAGAGGAGAGCGAGGAGGAGGGCGTTGAGGGCGAAGCAGGTCAGGCTCTCGAGGAGCGCGTGGTTGCCGTCGCTGCGGCCGCCGCGGAGGGGTTCGGAGACGGCGAGCCAGCCGCCGAGGCCGGTGGCGGCATCGGTGGCGACGAGACGGACGGGACGGCCGGTCCAGGCGGCAGGGAGGGTGACGTCGACGATCGACCAGCGCTCGCCGACGGCGGGGTGGTTGAGCGGGAGCGTTTCGCCGGAGTCAGTGCGTTCGAGGCGGAGGGAATTACCTGCGCCATCGGGGTAGCCGCCGACGGCGAAGCGCAGGGTGCGCGGAGCGGGGAACGGGCCGAGGGTGAGGGAGCCGGTGTGGGCATCGGCGCCGGTCCAGGAGCCCCAGCGGCGGAGTTGGGCGGACGCGCGGGGAAGGGCGTCACCGGGATACCAGCCGCTGCCTTCGGTGAAGGAGCCGGTGGCGGTGGCAGGAAGGGCGGCGGGAGCGAAGGCCGGGGTGAGCGAAAGGGAGCGGCGGTGGGCGAACAGGAGCAGGACGCACGCTGCGAGCGCGCCGAGGAGGACCAGGAAGAGCGGGCGCGGGGCGGACACGGACGGAGGCGGGCGGCGGGGTGATGGGGGCCGCGGGGCGGTAGGCCGGAATCAGAGGCGTTGGAAACGGAACTTGGCGAGAGCCCAGAGCCAGGTGACGGGGTCGCGGAACATGGAGATTTTTTTGCCCTCCTTGAAGGAGCGGGACTTGTAGCTGATGGGGATCTCGATGGGGCGGTGGCCGCTGCGGATGAGTTTGATGAGGAGTTCCCAGTCGAAATCGAAGCGGTTGCACTCGAAGGTGAGGCCGGCGCTGGCGTCGCGGCGGAAGACCTTATACATCGTGAACGGGTCGCGCAGCCAGACGCCGAGGGAGACGTTGATGAGGAGCGTGAAGCCCCAATGGGCGCCGTTGAGAATGAGGGCCTGGAGGGGCTGGTCGGAGAACTTGCGGATGGCCCAGCCGCCCTCGCCGTGGCGGGAGCCGAGGATGAACGACTGGCGGCCGGCTTCGAGCGGGGCGAGGAGGATGTCGTAGTCGTTGAGATCGTATTCGAGGTCGGCGTCCTGGATCAGGATCACATCGCCGGTGGCGTGGGCGAAGCCGGCGCGGACGGCGTGGCCCTTGCCGCGGGGGGCGTCCTCGAGGATGAGCTTCACGCGCGGGTGGGAGGCGTAGGTCTGGACGATGGCGCGGGTGCCGTCCCGGGAGTTGCTCTCGACGAGGATGATCTCGAGGCGCCAGCCCGGGACCTCTTTGGCGAGGATCGCATCGAGGGCGGTGCGGACGGTCGCGGCCTCGTTGTAGATCGGGACGACGACGGAGAGGACGCCGTGGCGGATGGGCGGAAAGGGAGGCTGCACGGGACGGAGGAAAACGGCGAAAGGCGAAAGGTGAAAGGCGGAAGGCGTCAGGCGGTGGGTTTCACGGCGCAGGGCATGGCGGAGACGCCGTAGCGGCGGTCGATGGCGCGGAGGACGGGCGGGAAACGGAGGGCGAGGGCGGCGGCGGCGCGGAGGGCGGGGCGGTGGCGGAGGGTCTTGAGGACCTTGAAGCGGACGGCGCCGTCGTAGGAAACCGGATACGGAGTGAGGCCGACGCGGGCGTAGAGGCGGGCGAGGGCGACGGGGTTGAAGAGGCTCACGTGGATCTCGGGGGCGCAGTAGCGGTAGCCGAGGCCGGCGGCGCGGGCAGCGGCGCTGGTGAGGTTGCCGGTGGTGAGGAGGAGGAGCCCGCCGGGTTTGAGGAGGCGGGAGACGAGCTGCAGGGGCGCGAGCGGATCGGGGAGGTGCTCGATGACCTCGATCATGCTGATGACGTCGAAGCCGGCGTCGGGCGCGGCGCGGATGGCGTCGAGGTCGAGAATGCGGAAGGCGTCGCGGTCGCGGAGGAGGTGGGCGTAGGAGCCGACGTCGTGGCCGGTGAGTTCGAGCGGCCGGCCGGCGAGGGAGCCGCGGGCGCGGAGGAATTTCAGGAAGCCGCCGGCGCCGCAGCCGAAGTCGAGCCAGTGGAGAGGCGGGAGGCGCGAGGCGGGAGGCTCGAGGGGGGGGAAGGCCGATGGGGTGTCCCGCGTGGATCCGGCGGGGGTGGGAGCGGGACGGGAGTGGAGATACGCGGCGGCGAGGCGGGCGAGGTCTTCGAACTCGTGGACGCGATCGGTGCCGGCCCAGTTTTCATACTCGGCGGCGTAGTCGACGTAGGGGTCGGGTCCGGCGCCGCGGTAATAGGCGTCGTTGTAGATCTCCCAGCCGGAAAACGGATGGACGGAAAGGAAGCTGCAGTCGGCGCAGCGGTGAAACTCGAACTCCCGGGGGATGAAGCCGCCGGTCTTGGTGCCGTGTAGGGAGACGCGGGCGGAGCCGCAGGCGGGGCAGTGTCGCGGGGCCTCGCTCATGCGGGGCGGGTGGCGGGGTGCGGCGACGGGAGCGGCGCGGCGGGATGGCGCGGGCGGCGGAGCATGAGCAGGAGCACGGAGGCGATGACGGCGAAGGCGCCGACGGAGAGAAGCAGATTCCGCGTGAAGTTTTTCGGCCAGTAGCGGACGGAGACGGTGTAGTCGCCGGGGGCGTCGACGAGGATGCCCTTGAAGGCGTGGTTGACGCGGAAGAGCGGGACGCGGCGGCCGTTGAGCTCGGCGGTGAAGTCGTCGGGCCACCAGGCTTCCGTGAGGACGATCACGCCGGGGGCGGAGGCGCGGATGCGGAAGGAGGTGGTGTTTTCGGTGAGGCGGTAGGCGGTGGCGGGGAGGGGAGTCGGCTCGCTGGCGCTCGCCGCTACGGGAGAAGGAGCCGCTACGGGAGAAGCAGCCGCTACGGGAGAAG
>JACCEB012167653.1_pt1 | contig 13139 bp, 8 predicted proteins | sample 7454761 | NCBI WGS metagenome assembly JACCEB01 (sample SAMN15323454, study PRJNA562643) | freshwater metagenome | isolation source: river surface water | place: USA:Blue River Watershed | collected 2017-08-18 | reverse complement strand
TTCACGCTTTTCTCGAAAGACTCGCCGGCCGTTTTACTGAGCGATGGCTCGGATGCGACTTCGGTTCCATTTCAGCACCACACCCTGAGAAAGACAGCCGACGAAAACCCTTCGTGGTTGCTCTATGGGAGCGTCCTGACGCCTCAGTTAAATACTCCCACCGGGTTTGGACTTTGGATCCCTTGGATCGAGCGAGTCCTCGTTCTAGCGCTTCGTCCTTGGGTGGAACCCGACAAATCGGGAGTCGCGCTGATTCTCGCGCTCGCCGTTCTCAACGGCCTTTCGTTTCTGCTCTTTGCGCGCGTGATGCGCTGGCCTTGGGTCATTTCGGTCACTCTGGCCACCGCTTATGCTTTTACTCCGTATGTCCGTGCTCGTGCCGGCGTTCACCATGTGCTGGCAGGAACTTTTGGATTTCCCCTTGCACTCGCAGCTCTGGAAATCGGCGCTCGTCGCTTCACCACCTCGGCCCAGCGCCTGAAGTCGCAGGTATCAGCAGCCGTCCTGCTTCTTCTTGCATGCACGGCAGCTCACTACTATCAGATCCTCCTCATCGGAATCGCTCCGTTCCTCCTGCCGGTTTACCTGCACCGACGCGCCATTCATCACGGCGCATCTAGCACTTTCAGCTGGAAGAATTTTCGGGACGGCATGGCGGTCCTTCTGCCCGCATCGCTGCCGGCGCTTTTCTTCCTGGGCTGGAACCGCTTCATGCCCTTCCCGCCTGAAGCGCCCGCTCAACCTGCAGCCCATTTCCCGACCCCTTGGTTCTTCAAAGTCTACGTCGCACGTTTCGTGGATTATCTGAGCGGCGATCTTGTTTTCGGCTCAGACGACCTGATTCCGTGGCGCGGAGATCTGACCGCCTGGGTTCGCTGGAACTTAGAAGGAAGTAATTTTCACGAAAGAACGAATGGAATCCGGTGGAGTCTTTTGGCTCTTTTTGCGGTGGCTTCCGCTTCCGCCATTCGAACGGCGCTGAAATCAAAAAAAGGCCTCTGGAACCCAGATTCCAAAAGCGGCGTCGCGGCACTTTGGCTGGTTTTTTGGAGCCTCTGGTTTTCACTCGACCCCCACTTTCCCTTGTTATTTTTCAAGACTGCTACGGGCCCAGCTGCTTGGCTGCACTTCGTGATTCCGCAATTTCGCGTTGCTTCGCGCTTTGGAGTGCTGGTCTACCTGGGCGTCCTTTGGGCTTGCGGCGATTGGCTGACTCGAAGATTCGGCCAGACTCTTTCGAAGCTCCCCGCCCATCGCGCTGGAGTTTGGGCTTTCGTCGGTGTTTCGCTGATGTGCTTGGATTATCCGGCACTCAATCCTTCTTGGACCGAACGCATCGCTCCTAACTGGAGTGAACTCGCTCCCGAGAAAGGCTCCTGCGGCCGGGGGCTCGCTTTGCCCTACTTTTCTGAGATGAATGTTGGACCAGGATTCCGCTTCTATCGCGAGATCCAAGCCCTCCACGGCACGGACTGCGAACTCATGGGACGCGTCGCACCGGATTCTTTCAATGCTCAGCTCAGCCAACTTTTTGGGCCAGAAAACTTCAGTAGCGCACTGCAAACCGGGGAAGGCGCTACCCGAGTCTTCGAGACCCGGCTTTCGCAGTTCCTAACGTGTACGCGTGCACGTTGGATTCGGTTTCACGACGAGGTTCCCGCAGCGTTTCGCGAATCTCTTTGTCGAAAACTGGGCTGGGAATACCGAACGACTGCGTGTCGCTCGCCCGAGCCAAATGATGGAGTGATTTTGACCTCAGGAGAGTATCAATCGTGCTTTCCATCACTCTGATCGTGCCCACTTATAATATGGCGTCGTTCCTCGAGCCGCTTTGGAAGTCGGTTCAAGACTCAGGCCTTTCGAAAACTTTGGAGTCCGTCCTCTTCGTTGATGACGGATCTACCGATGAAACCCCGTCGACCTTGGAACGAATCCAAGCTTCGGGCGGTGCCGACCGAGAGAAAGTCAAAGTCCTGCGCCTAGAAAATAATCAAGGACGCTTTCAAGCGCGCCTTCAGGGTGCAAAAGCCTGCCCCAGCGAACGAATTCTGTTTCTCGATTCGCGGATTCTTCTTCCAGCGGGCTTTGGAAACGCGCTCGAAAAAATCGCGCCTCTTCACCGCGATATCATGGGTTTTGTGGACATCGATCCCTCGCGCAGCGTGTTTAGCTTGTACTGGGATCGCTCGCACCGAGCCCTCTTTGGGCGACATTACCAAGACGGAAAAGAGCCGTTTCTCCTGACTCCCCAGAATTTCGATGATTACCTCAAAGGGACTGGAATCCTTCTTTGCAGCCGAGAAGGATTCATTCGGGCTTGTTCGCACTTCTCAGAGGATCCGCTTCTCAGCGACGACACTTACCTGATGCGCCGGATGGTCGACGAGGCCCCGATTCTTGCGCACCCAGGGCTTCGCATTGCGTGGGTGCCCCGCGAAAGCTGGAAGCCTTTTCTGGCCCGGCTTTTCGAGCGCGGCCCAAGCTTTGTCGAATACCACGTGTTTCAGCGCAAGAGCGGCCCGTTCTATTGGGTGGTCCTCGCAGGAGCCCTCGCGTCTTTGGCATGGCTAGTCTTCCTGATGCTTGATCCGCTCGGTGCGCTCATCCTGGCTGCAGCGATTTCGGCCGCGGGCTCCTTAAGCGTTCTCGCATTCACGCGGAGTCCCGGCGAAGTGATTCGGATGATGCCCCTGCACCTGGGAGTCCTCTTTTCCTTTGGTGCAGGAATTCTCTACGGCCTTTGGGTCAACTCCAGTGCGGAACGAAAGGCAAAATGGCTGAAGCGAGATTGACTCCTGAATCCACCGATATTTTTGCCAGCTTAAGGCACCGAAAACTTTCGGTGATCGTACCGGTCTTCAATGAAGAAGCGCGCATCGGTTCGAATCTGGCGCTCCTCATTTCCGAGATTGAGCCTTTTTTTGAAGACTACGAAATTCTCGTCGTGAACGACGGCAGCACGGATCGTACCCACGACTCGCTTTCCAAAGTGAGCCATCCCCGAGTACGGGCTTTGAAGCTCGAAAAAAATCAGGGCAAAGGAAGCGCGGTTCGAGAGGGCTTCAGAAACGCTTCGGGCGACTACGTGCTTTTCATCGACGGAGGGATGGAGCTTCATCCTCGGGAAATCCGGATTTTCCTGGGACTCATGCAGCTTTATTCGGCCGACGTCGTTTTAGGCTCGAAGCGCCACCCTCAGTCTCAAGTCCAGTACCCTTGGATTCGGCGCTTACTCAGTGCGATTTATCAGCGACTCATTCAAAGGCTCTTTGACTTGGACGTCACCGACACTCAGGTGGGCCTGAAACTTTTCCGTCGCGCGGTAATCGATGCGGTTCTTCCCGATCTTCATGTGGACCGGTACGGTTTTGATCTAGAAATCTTGGCGCTGGCGAAACGTCGCGGCTTTCAACTTTTTCTCGAAGCTCCGATTCAGCTCGATTATTTCTCGTTTAACTCACGCGGGGCTGTGAAGGAACTCGGCCACGTCGTGCGCGTTGGCTTCACGGTGTTGTCTGACACCTTGAAACTCTATCGTCGCCTGCGGAGTCTGAAGTGAGTCGCCGATCCGTTGCGGGGAATGCTGCAGTCCTTCTGGCTGCGAACGGACTCGCAGGTGTTTTGAATTACGGCTTCCAGCTTCGTGCTGCCTCTCGTCTCGATCTCGCTAGCTACGCTTCGCTCAACGTCTGGATGGCATGGTTGAATCTGGCATTCATCCTAGGGACGGCTCTTCAATTTGCTTCAAACTTTCACCCACTCAGATCACGCGGACTGAAACGAGTGGGATGGGCGCTCTGGATTTTGAGCCCGACTGTTCTTGCTCTCGCTCCCAGCATGTCCCTCACTGGAGACGTCTCACTGGTGCTTGGCGCACTGACCCTCATTTTGGGTCTGGCCTATCATTTGGCTCTCGGTCAACTCCAAGGGCGATTCCAATTTCTCTGGTTGGGACTCGGAATTGTGATTCCGCCCTGTATAAAATTTGCTGTCGCCTTCTGGCCTGGAAAGCTCGAACTTCAATCGCTTTGGTGGGCTTTTCCCACGTCCTACTCGGTCACCCTCGTCGTGCTGGGCTTCGGCGTTTTGGCCTTGGTCAACGGCAACACCCATGAAGTGTCAGGTGCCGCACCGACTTCATCGCGAAAGCTTCGCGAGAATCTGCCTTCTAGCTTGGTCCTGGCTTCCGCCTTCGCTTTGGCGCCACAACTCGATCTTCTGAACCTCACTCAGATGCATTCACCTGAAGTCGTCGGTCAGTACGTACGCGCCTCTCTTTTCTCTAAGGCAATCTTTTTTGGCGCGTCGACTCTTCTTCAACTGGCTTTGCCCTACCACATTGCAGAAGCCCGGGGAGTTCGTGAGTCGGGGCAACAAGCCAGTCGACACTCGGCCCTCAGACTCTGGGAAGGCGTAGGACTGATGCTTTGTTTGGTGGGAGCTCTGGCATTCAGTTGGATTGGACCTTGGATCACATCTCGATTCCTGGGGTTTGAAGTCACCGAGCCTCGCTGGATTCTTCTCTCCTGCCTTTCACTGACGGCTTGGTACGGAATCTTGCAAAGGCTTCAAGTCGACTGCGCCCTCGGGCGCTGGAAGCGCGCCGCCGTCATCCTGGCCTCTGTGCTCCTTTTCTCGCTGGGAGTTCAGGCCATCCACCCCAGTGAAGTCACGCTTTATTTAGCTTGGGCTACTGCTGTTTATGTCGCACTCGGAGCGCCCTCATTTCTCTCCATCTTCCGGCCGCGTCAGGTGCGCGCGTGAGGGACGGAGTCCTAAAACGCTTGGGTCCAACGGCCGTCTTCGGAGCTTGGCTGATTCTTGTCATCCTACCCATTCTGATCGAATGGAGTCGCCACTGCTTTTCCAACTATGACCTAGGAATCTATACCCAAGCGCTGAGCTTGATCGACTGGGGAAACTGGAACCCCTGGCTCTCGGTGCGTGAGATCCGAGTCTTCAACGATCATTTTGACCCGATCCTCCTTTTCATCGCACCTTGGGTGCGCGGGAGCGAACCGACACTTCGTGCGCTGATCGTTGAGTTCAGCTTTGTTTTGGCCGCAGCGGTTTTGATTTGGAAGCACACTCGGCCCCTCCTCTTTCCAACGGCTTTTTTTCTTTTAGGTTCGGCCACCACCACGGCACTTGGATTTCCGGTGCATCCAGGAACGTGGGCTGTATTTCCTCTGATCGGCCTTCTCATTTCTCTGCAGAACTCTTCCCCCGGACGAGCGAGTCTCCTTTGGGCGGCATTTCTCTTGATGTTCAAAGAAGAGTACGTCCCTGTCCTCGCGGTCCTCGCGACGGCGCGAATCCTTTACCAGAAGCGCTTGGGCGTGCCCCTTCTGCTTTTGTCAGCCGCGTGGGGAATCGGAGTTTTCTATCTCCGCCCGAAACTCCTTGGCAGTACCGAGTCTTACACCGAAGGGTTTCTCGCCTTCTGGCTCAGCGACCTTACGCATGCCATCCAAGTGCGTCTTTTGGACTGGGGCATCTGGCGTGGCTTAGGGGCGGCAACGCTTCCCGCTCTCGTCTGGATTGTTGCAGCATTCGTACAAAAAGGCCTGCGCCTCAAGCGAATGGAACACTCGGACGCACTTTTCACCTTTCTGGCGCTCTTGGGCATTCGATTTGTCTCGGGTCGCTGGGGCCATCATTACTGGATTCCCTTGGCAGCTTGCTTGGCGCTTCTCATTCCTTTGCGCTTCAAGCTCGAACGCCGATGGGTCGTCACTTCCTGGCTGCTTCTCCTGGTGTTTCAACTTTCCTACTTAGGAAAGTCCTCGCTGAAGACGCTCTTTCGAGAGGGGCCGGCGCATTGCTCTGCCGACTCCGAGCGCTTACAGGAGCTTGAGCAGATCTCGATCTTCCTTGAAGGCCGCCCCCGCGCCACAGTGGTAGCGCCGAACGCCCTGATCCCGCGGCTCGTCACCAGCGAGCGAAAGCACCTTCACCCGCTTGAAAACGCAAAGGACCTTCCCGATCCTCCGTTTTGGTTACTCACGCAGCTGCACCCTTCAGCGAAACACTGGCCTACCGACGCCGCTTCATCCCAAGCCCGAGCAGAAAAACTACGCACAGGCCGAAACGTCGTGACCGTCTTGAACGGACAGTGGATTCGACTCGACTGGGTGGAGTGGCGAAAGCGCGAACGCTTTCACCGAGAAGCTCAATTCGCTCGGTCTTCCCCGTAAACGGTGCTGCAACCTAGGAGTCGCTCGCGCTTGAAATCTTCCACTTCCTGAGCCGAAGCTTTCCCAGAAAGTTCAGGATACGGCCACTGGTTCAGAGGAATGTTTTGAGCCGTTGCGGCAGCGCGGTCGCCCCAAGCAACAGGGGCCTCGAACAAAGCTCGAAGCAGGCGCTGCGCGGTTGCCGCTTTGGAGTTCGATGGCGCAAGCCCGGCGCTTAAACCGAAGCTCGCTTTAGAATCAAACCCGTTCGCGTCCCAGGCATTGAAAGCGTAGCCTCGCGGACCGCAGTCTTTGTAAGAAGTGGCCGAATAGCTGTAGCGAGCAGCGAAGATGCCCAGTGCAGGATCAGAGGCCATTGCAGCTTTCACTGCCTGACATTTCTTACCATCGATCGTCCGGCCCCAGGTCGACCCGCTGCTCGAGCCGTCCGCCCGCGCAAACACGTCTTGCCACGAAGTGACTCCGCAACCGTAAGCAGCCAGTCGGTTGGCCAAATCCGCGGGGATGGAATTCATCCGGCCTGCCAGATCCAAGAAGCGCGCGCCCTTTTTCACTTCCAGAGCAAGAAGCACCCAAGTCGCACCCTGCGCCCCATAGCGCCGCGTAGCGACTGGATCGACCGCGAGATAGAGGCCATTGCCGAGCATGTCGCGGCTTTTTTTCTGAAAGCGAAAGAAGCCTTGAGTCGCCCCCTTTACATATTGGGAATAGAGCGGATCTTGAGCATCGACCGCTCCTTTCAAAGGAACACCGACGCTCGACCGATTGGTCCAGTGATAAAGCACGATGGGACGACTGGTCGTCTTGATCATGGCTTGCAGGGCGGGCCGGACTTCGGTCATGAGGTTTTTCAACTCTGCATCGTCGGCCCGGGCGACCTGAAGGAACGCCCAAAAACCGAGAAGACTCAATCCAAACCCCCAACGCACCCGCAACGAGATTAGCCCCATGGTGGGCGGGATACCGGACGTCCAAATGGACGTCAAACTCGGTTTCCCGCCCTACACGCCTTTTTTAGGTTTTTTCGTTCAGGCCGCTTTCTTGCGATTCACGGCCGCCAGCTGAGGCGTCCGGACTGGGCGGCGCTGGGTGAAGTAGTAGGTCACGCCAGCCGCCACGACGCTGGCAGCCACGCCCCCTTGGAACCAGGGATTCCGAAGAATCCCCCCGCGAGCGCGCCACTCCGGGTGAGCCACTGCCCGAAGCGTTTCACCGGCCAAGCGATCGTGGGACTCATCGTAGGCGATGTCGGACATCGACAGGATCCCACAAAGCTGACCGTCGTGATCAAGAACCAACAAGCGGCGCACGCGGTGCTGCTGCATGAGCTTCGCCGCCGTCTCAAACGAGTCGTCGTCAAAGCACCAGAAAACGTCTTTTGACATGATGTCGCGGGCTTTCACGGTGCCGACATCCATCTTTTCACCCAAAACACGCATCACGATGTCACGATCGGTGATGATCCCGTGGATTCGCTGCTCGTCGCAAACCGGGATGAAACCCACGTTTTGCTTCTTCATCAATCGAGCGACTTCCCGGACTTCCGCATCCGGGCGGACGGTCGCAAACTGGCGGTTCATCAAATCTTTCAACTTTTTCATTCGGAATTTCTCCTGGTTTGGGGTTGCCCTTCGGCCAGAGCAAATTGGAGGCCGAAGTCAAAAACCCCCCGCTTGGCCGGAAATTCCTGCCCGCTTCGATCGCGGCCGGAAGACGGTAAAATCAAGCGATCACCCGAGTTGTGTCCTTGATTCCCAGCGATCGGCGTCCTAAAAGTGGGAGCCTCCGCGGAATCATGTAAAGGTAGGTCTTCCTTGCAGAAATTCAGCTATTTGAAGCCCGGAAACGCTGATTACATCGACGAGCTTTTCGAACAATACCTTCAGAAACCCGATTCTATCGACGAATCGTGGCGTTTCTTTTTTGAAGGCATCGAGCTCGGAGACCAGCTCGCCGCCGAAGCAGCGGCAGCCAGCCCAGCGATCAGCGGAACTCCGACAGCCGTTTCCGCCACTGGTTTGCCTATCGCGACGGAACTGAAAGTCGTGGAGCTGATTCAAGCTTATCGGGAGTTCGGCAAACTGGCCGCTCACTTAGATCCGCTTTCGGCTGCTCCCTCGTCCGTTCCTCAGCTCGAGCTTTCGACCTACGGCCTTTCTTCCGAAGACCTCGGCCGCACTTTCGCAGCCGGACGCTTGGTTGGCCTGGGCGATGCGACTTTGTCGCAAATTCTTCAGCTTCTGAAGGCGACCTACAGCTCGACCATCGCTGTCGAGATCACTCACATTCAAGACACCGCCGCTCGCTCGTGGCTTCAAAAACGCCTGGAAAACGCTCAGGCACGACCGAAGCTCGACGGCCAAACCCAGCGCCACATCTTGCGCCGCATGTCGCAGGCCGAGTGCTTTGAGCGCTTCATTCACACTCGCTACGTGGGCGCTAAGCGCTTCTCGGTGGAAGGATCGGAAGCATCGCTTCCCTGTCTGGACGCTTTCATCGAGCAAGGCGCCGACCAAGGCGTCGAGGAAGTCGTCATCGGAATGGCCCACCGGGGCCGCCTGAACGTGCTTCACAATCTCTTCGGCAAAAAAGCCGAAGCGATGTTCACCGAGTTTGAAGGCAATTACAAAGTAGACACCACTCACGGCGAAGGCGACGTGAAGTACCACAAGGGCTATTCGTCCGACATCACGACTCGGTCGGGCAAGTCGGTTCACCTGTCGCTTGCTTACAACCCTTCGCACTTGGAATTTGTAAACCCCGTGGTCGTCGGTTCGGCTCGCGCGCGCCAGGACCGCAAAGGCGACTCCCAGCGCACTCGTGTGCTGCCGATCCTCGTTCACGGCGACGCTGCATTGGCTGGCCAAGGCGTCTGTTACGAGACTTTCCAAATGGGACAGCTCGAAGGGTACACGACGGGCGGAACGCTCCACCTCGTCATCAACAACCAAGTGGGCTTCACCACGGATCCTTGGGATTCTCGTTCGGCTATTTATTCGACCGATGTCGCAAAAATGCTGAATTCTCCTATTTTTCACGTCAACGGCGACGATCCGGAAGCCGTTTGGTTTGTGGCCAAACTGGCAGCCGAATACCGGCAGACGTTCCGCCAAGACGTGTTCGTCGACTTGGTCAGTTACCGAAAGTACGGCCACAACGAAGGCGATGAGCCTGAGTACACTCAGCCCCTTTTCTACAAAAAGGTGAAAGCCCATTCCTCTCCGCGAAGCGTCTACGCTGAACAACTCGCCAAATCAGGCGCGGTTTCGGCGGAAGAGTCGCAAGGGGTCGTGGACGAAATCAACGCGGCCTACATGAAGGCGCAGGCCATCGCGAAAGAAAAAGCCCCGTATGATTCGGGCTCGCGACTGGAAGGCCCTTGGAAAGGGCTCAGGCAGCCTCACGGCGCTGAAGAAATGCTCGAACCGGTGAAAGCGACCTGCGTTTCGGCACCTCAGCTTCAAGAGCTTGCGAAGAAAATTTGCACGCTTCCAGCCGGATTCACGCTTCACTCGAAGCTCGGGCGTTTCTTCGACACCCGCCTGAAAAGCGTGCTCGAAGGAAAAGGCCTGGACTGGGGCACGGGCGAAGCACTTGCCTACGCCAGCCTCGTTCAAGAAGGGCACTCGGTTCGGATCACGGGTCAAGACGCCGAGCGCGGAACTTTCACCCACCGCCATTCCGTCGTTCACGATTTCCAAACGGGGCAAAAGTTTGCACCGTTCAACGCGGTCTCGAGCAGCAAAGCCAAGTACGAAGTACACAATAGCTTGCTGTCGGAAACCGCCGTCATGGGCTACGAGTACGGCTACTCGCTGACCGATCCGAACGCTCTGACCATTTGGGAAGCGCAGTTTGGCGACTTCGCTAACGGCGCCCAAGTCATCATCGACCAGTTCTTGGCGACTTCCGAGAGCAAATGGGGACGCATGAGTGGGCTGGTTCTACTCTTGCCCCACGGCTACGCAGGCCAAGGCCCCGAGCACAGCTCGGCACGCCTCGAGCGCTTCCTTCAGCTCTCGGGATTGGAAAACTGGACCGTTGCGAACCTGACTACGCCCGCGCAGATTTTCCATGCTTTACGCCGGCAAGTGAAGCGCGACTTCCGGAAGCCTCTGGTCATCATGTCCCCCAAAGGACTGCTCCGCCACCCAATGGCCATTTCGGATTTGAACGAGTTCACGGATCGCCCGTTCCAGGAAGTTCTGGATGATCCTTCTTTCGCCGAATCATCGAAAGCCGCGAACGCTCAGCGTGTGCTGCTGTGTTCGGGCCAAGTCTATTACGATCTGGTGAAGGAACGAGAAGCTTCGAAGCGAACCGACGTCGCCGCGTCAGTGGCAATCGTACGCGTCGAGCAGCTCTACCCCTGGCCCGCCGGAATGCTGGCAATGATTCTCGGCCGCTACGGAAAAGCCGAAGTGGTTTGGGTCCAAGAAGAGCCCCGGAATATGGGCGCCTGGACTCACGTCTTCAACCTCTGGATGGGCGGTACGGACACATTCAGTGAAGCCGTTGGCAAACGCCCCATCCGTTATGTGGGACGTGGCATTGCTGCGTCTCCAGCCACGGGTTATCCGCAAATTCACGACATTGAGCAAAAAGCACTGCTTCAGGAGGCTTTCAAATCATGAAACACCCAGTCAACGCCCCAACCGTCGGGGAATCTGTCAGCGAAGTCGGCATTCTGAAGTGGCTCAAGCAAAGCGGTCAGGCCGTGAAAGTCGGCGAGACCATCGTTGAGATCGAATCCGACAAAGCAACGGTCGAACTCATCGCCGAGAGCGCCGGTGTTTTGAACATCTTGAAACAAGCGGGTGAACGCGTGCCCGTCGGATCGCGGATCGCCGAGATCGACGACGCAGCAACCGCTACGGTGGCGGCATCGCCTGCTGCTTCGGCCCCCGCTCCGAGCGCAAAAGCAGCTACCCCAGCAGCAGCGGCCGCTCCCAGCGCTCCGGCGGCTTCGGCCTCAAGCGCGACGGCAGCCCACGGCCCCACCATCGGTGGCGGCGCTATGCCGGGCCCCGGAACCCGTAAGCAAATGATCGAAGCAGGCAAAGATCCCTTTGCCAAAGCAGCAGCTGGCGCACCGAGCGCGGCTCACGCTGCCGCTGCACCGTCGGCAGCACCTGCGGCGCGTGTGCCCCAAGCTCCTGCCTACATCGACCAACCGGGCGATCGCCGCGTGAAGATGAGCATGCTACGCCAGCGCATTGCCGAGCGATTGGTTCAGTCCCAACATACTGCGGCTATTTTGACCACTTTCAACGAAGTGGACATGTCGGCCGTGATGAAGCTTCGCTCGCAGCACAAAGACGCTTTCGAGAAGAAGCACGGCGTGAAGCTAGGCTTCATGAGCTTCTTCGCCCGCGCCTCAGTAGAGGCTCTGAAGCTCATTCCTGAAGTGAATGCCTCGATCGACGGCCAAGACATTGTTTACCACGACTACTTGGATATCGGCGTCGCTGTCGGTACCGAGCGCGGCTTGGTCGTTCCGGTGATTCGCGACGCGGGGAACATGGGCTTTGTCGACATCGAGAAAAAAGTCGCTGATTTCGGCGCTCGCGCCAAAGTGAACAAGCTCTCCATCAGCGAGCTTTCCGGCGGCACTTTCACCATCTCGAACGGCGGCACTTACGGTTCGCTTCTGTCGACTCCCATCATCAACCCGCCCCAGAGCGGAATCTTGGGGATGCATAAAATCCAGGAGCGCCCGGTGGCCATCGACGGAAAAGTCGAAATCCGCCCGATGATGTACTTGGCTCTGAGCTACGACCACCGCTTGATCGATGGAAAAGGCGCAGTGACTTGGCTTGTGACGCTCAAGGATCTCCTGGAAAATCCGGAAAAGCTGAACCTGAACTACTAAGCTTTCCTTCGCTTCATCGAAAGGCATCCCATGGCCAACGAACAGTTTGATCTCATCGTCATCGGCGCAGGTCCCGGCGGCTACGTCGCTTCGATCCGCGCAGCCCAGCTCGGCTTCAAAGTGGCCTGCGTGGAGAAGGAAAAAACTTTGGGTGGCACCTGCTTGAACGTGGGCTGCATCCCCTCGAAAGCGCTGCTTGAATCCAGCGAACATTACCTTCAAGCCAAGACCAAATTCCAGAAACACGGCATCGTGGTGGGCGAAGTGAAGCTCGATCTGGAAACCATGATGAAGCGCAAAGAAGGCGTCGTTCGCCAGCTGACCAATGGCGTTCAATACCTCTTCAAAAAGAACGGCGTGGAATGGGCGAAAGGTCACGGGCGTTTCGCGGGTATCGAAGGCGAACAGAAAATCGTCGAAGTAGAAGCCCAAGACGGCTCGAAGCGCACGCTTCAGGCCCCCCGGGTCCTGATCGCTACGGGATCGACTCCGGTTGAACTGCCCTTCCTGAAGTTTGACGGAAAAAAAGTGCTGTCTTCCACTGAAGCCCTTTCGCTTCCCGAAGTGCCAAAACACTTGGTGATCATTGGCGGCGGCGTGATCGGACTCGAGATGGGTTCAGTCTGGTCGCGACTGGGCGCCAAAGTGACGATCGTTGAATATCAAGACCGCGTGGCTAACGGTTTCGATTTGGGTGTTGCCGTCGAGCTTCAGAAAATTCTGACCAAGCAGGGAATTGAGTTCCGGTTGAACTCAAAGTGCCTCGGGGCCGCGAATACCGGCGCCGTGATCTTGGTCGAAGTCGAAAGCCGCTCGGACGGAACGAAGTCCATGCTGGAGGCCGATTACGTTTTGGTCTCGACGGGTCGCCGCCCTTACACGGGTGGGTTGAACCTCGAAAAAGTGGGCTTGGAGACGAACAAGCAAGGCCAAGTCGAAATCGATAGCCACTTCCAAACGAAAGTTCCTGGCATTTACGCTATTGGCGACGTGGTTCGCGGCGCAATGCTCGCTCACAAAGCCGAAGAAGAAGGCATTGCTGCGGTTGAAATCATGAAGAACCAAGCAGG
>JACCEB010149638.1_pt1 | contig 13141 bp, 18 predicted proteins | sample 7454761 | NCBI WGS metagenome assembly JACCEB01 (sample SAMN15323454, study PRJNA562643) | freshwater metagenome | isolation source: river surface water | place: USA:Blue River Watershed | collected 2017-08-18 | reverse complement strand
TACGGTGCCATAACTAAATGCTTGCGGAGTCATGTATTACCTTTAAAAATTTTTCACCGAATGCCGAATATAGATCATCCTTGAGTTTTTTAAGTATCTCTTCTGATGTATAAATTCCAACATTGTCCCAATCGCACATCTGAATAGACTGATTATCGATAATGATGTTACTTAACACCCAATCACCGTGTGCATAAGGTTTGGTTTTTTCGATATTGTCTAAACAAAAATTATAAATCTTTTTTATAAAATCATCAGTATGGTCAAATTCGTTAGCTGACTTACCTGTTACAGCATTAAACTTGATCCAGTTGCCTCCGTGTTCGACTACATATCCCGGAACTAAATTATTTAGGATATTGACGTGTTCTGAAATCCAACTTGGCCGTGCATCACCCCATACCTTAATATAATATGTTCCGTCGAAGAATACAGATCGATTCTTATCTTCGTTTTTCTTAATCAAATCCATATATTTCTGCTACCTCTGGAAGATAATCCTTGATATTGCATCCACGACTGTTGTCTAATATTTTAGTAAATTTTATGAGGTTCTCTCTTTCTTTCAAGTCGGGCTCGCTGTTAGTATAATGATCTAGATGTGGGATACGTTCTTTTATTCTAGGATCAGCATTTTTTAAATCGTAATGATTAGGAGTCATCAAAACATTTTCGTATATAGGAAATCCTTTTTGATTCGCCCACTGTACTAAATCGTTATAGTAGTAGGCATTTAAAACCTGTATCGTTGGTCCTATACTGATCATTACATTCGGTAATGTCTGCATTATTTCAATATTTTTTTCTATTTCTTCCCAGTTACTACCCCATCTGATATAATCGTTAACTTTGCCTACTCCGTCGATACTGTAACACATTTGAACTCTTTCGAATCTTCTTAATTCGTCTAATACATTATTGTTTATAATAGTACCGTTTGTGTTAAATCTCAATTCAACATTGCTGTTTAGTTTTTCTAAAAAACTTGACAGATGTTTTACCATCATCGGTTCGCCACCTGTGAGATATACCTCTCTTAAATCTTTGAGATTAGCAAACATATCTCCTAGATCTTCGGTATACCAATTGAACACTTCGTAGGTATCTTTACCCCAAGGGCTTTCTATTTTTATAGATTTTAGTTTTTCGTGTTCGTAGTGTATAGAACTTGAACTACCTGGAAAGCACATCACACAACTTAGATTACAACTATTTCCGAATCTTAAATCTAAATGACTCAGTCCGGGCCCATATGGTCTAGGCTTTTGTCTCATGCTAACTAACCCGTTTTCTTCAGAAGTCTTGCACTTGCCACATGCGTCAGGCCATACATTCTCAGATAATTTTTTTCGAGACTCTAGAACAATTGGACTCTGCAACCATTGTTCCGGGGTGTGTGTGAAAATCGTTTCTGTGTTATTTGGTTCTGTGCTGATACAACATTGTCTATATTGACCATCTGTTCGTATACAGGCTTGATGTTCTAAATACTTGCATCGCATGGGAATATTTAACTAAATATTCGCCTATAAAACTATATCATGAAAGAATCAATGCAGACACTAGAACAATTTTGGCAAGAAAATAACAAACCATTTGAACATAGATATCCAGATTTCTTTGATCCCAAATGGTTAATAATGGAATCTAAATGGCCTTACTTTAGATTAAGCGCATTAGACAATCAACCTTATAAAGAAATGTATCAAGAAGCTGAAAGATTGATTGATAAATTCCATGTACATCGTGATGATTATGGTCAAGGTTGGAAAAGTTTAACTATACACGGTCTTAATGAAGACACACAAAGTCTAGAACAATACGGTGATGATCGTGGAAAACTTTTAAATGAATTAAATTGGACTTGGGTAGCAGAAGAATGTCCAACTACTGTTTCTTTTTTAAAGAACGTATGGCCAGCTGAGTTTCTAAATAGAGTTAGATTCATGCTGTTGGAACCAGGTGGTTGCATACTTCCTCATCAAGATAGACCAGACGATCAACGACGTCTTAGTGTTTGTAATATCAGTCTAAACAATCCCGAAGGTTGCGAGTTTATGATGAAGGATCACGGAACTATACCGTTCGATGATAACGGAAGTGCATTTTTAGTGGACAACTCATATACGCATTCAGTTTGGAATCGCAGCGATAAACCTCGCATACACATGATAATACATTATGAGCTAGGACATAGGATTAGAGATTTTTTCTATGTGCTTCGCAGCAGTTATTACACTAATAGAGGTTCAAAATGGTAAGAGATTGGAATAGTATTACCGTAGATCGATACTATGAAGATTGCAAAATTGATACCAAAGTCGGTTTAGGCATACTTGATATTTCCAGAGATATCGACAGTGAGATAGTAAGAAAGAAAAGTTTTGATATGACCTTTTGGATGGTAAATCAAAGCCTTAAAATGGGCTATGGCAATTACCGAGGATATGAAGAAAAGGTCGAAGATATACTACAGACCAGTCTAGATCAAGGTGATGATCTATGTATAGTTCAATGCCAGGGAATGATGAGTTATAGATTGGCTAACATTATATCTTTAAGCATCAATTATTTTAAAGCAAATCCTGATAGGTTCGTTGTAGGACATATCATGAACCGTAAGGGCAGATATCCAGGACTACATAGACAAATGTTGATTGTGAATTTAAAAATCTGGAAAGAATTAGGTTGCCCTCCTTATCTCGAACACGGAATGTTCTGGGACAGAAAAAGAAAATATCAAAACTATACTGTTAGTGATAATAAAATTAGTGCCGAATACACTCCTGAATCGATCTACCCAGCAGAAGGAACAGAAGAATTTTCCATAGTTGAGGATGGTGCTAATTGGATCGACATTTCCTTAAGAAATAATATTCCTATCGACAATCTTTCTATAGAAATGAGAGAATGTAAAGTGTTTGTCTATCCGTATGAAGACACTGCACAATTAGAAAAAGTTTGGAACAATTTACAGGACGAGCCCGAAGTTGACAAATTAACGAATTATGGGGCTAGATCCTGGATTAGAAAATTAGCCTATCAAGAATTTATAGAAAAAGATCGCGTCTATGCTTTTAATACCGAACGGCTCAGCGCCGAAGGTGTTAGAACGTCCAGTCCTATTGATCATCTATTCGCTGCGGCAGCAGGATTTAAACCGTTAGCTCTATTAAGAAACAATGGATTCCATGAGAACACTGTGGTCAATTATTACGATTGGTGTCCGGCCAGTCTTGATTTTAAAAAGCATTTAATTGAAACCTGGGATGGTTATGACTTTCATAAATGGTTGATTGAACATGATTTAAAATATAATTTTTCTAGTACCTACAGAGGAAACTATCAGGAGTTCTGGGAGTTAGAACTTAGAAAAGAATTTGATGGTCCGGAAAAATTTAAGTTGTTATGGGATAGATATAGAAATCTAAATCATAAATTCCATATTATCGACATAGTTCACGAACCAGAAAAGTTGATGAACTTGGTGAATTCTTGTTCAGGAGTTAAGGTACTATGGACCACAAACATCTGGGCTAGTATGCAACTTCATTGGACCTTTGATCCCGAGTATCTAGAAGAAAGATATTTGAATTTTGAAAAACTAATTCCGGAAGATTTAGTTTTATACGGTCAAGATTATATGGCCAGAGATCTTAATGCTCGCGTAAGAGAAAATCTCAGATTAAGTCATCCAAGATATAAAACACAAAACAAATATATTTTAATGGACCATGCTTAATTTTTTAGTAAAAAGGTTAGATAATTTTAAATTTTCAACAGCAGAATTGTTAGAATACTACAATGCTGTGGAAAAGAACTTTGAACATTTAAGATGGCATGCCAAAGGAACTGTGGTAGATAATGCAGAACATTCAGTAAGTGATCTATCTGGATGGGCTGTTCAAAGTAATTTTAAAGATCCATCCGGAGTAATATGTCCGTATGATATAGTGGTATTGCGTGATCAAGATTTGATTGACGAGTCTAGTAACTATCAGAACAAAACAAAAATAGCATTTGGTTTCGCAGAAAAGATCATCAATACTGTTTCATATGCCAGTATGCTATCTATTGTAGATCACCCGCCAACGACGGCATTAAAAGAACATCGAGATTATGATATATTTTTAAAGGTTCACATTCCTATAAGAACTAATCCGGACAGTTATTTTATTTTTGGCGAAGAAAAATTTGTATTAGAAGTCGGTCATGCATATTTGATCAATACCACAGAATTGCATAAAACTGATAACCAAGGAAGTACAGCAAGGACACATATGATTTTTAGAATTCCTATGGATCAAGTTGAAAATTTCTTGGCAACGGAGTTTATACTATGAGCAAAATAATTAAAGATTACGATCCAGTTAGTCATGGAATCACTATGGATTTTCTATATGAATCCAACGACTGGGATTGTATAGAAATAAACTATAAAATCGATCCAGACAAGCTCCTTGAATGGTATAAGGATCTAGAAAGAGATTTTGGTTATTGTAAATTCGCATTTAATACTATGGCAGATTCGTTAAATCTACAGATGAGTAAAGAAATGGTGGAACAAGGATACTGCGGAATTTATTGCGGACCTATTGACGGGTATACATTAGCTTGGCCCATAGAAAGATACGAACCATTACCTCCTGCGAAACAAGCCAACCCTGAAAAATATCCAGAGATTAACTACGATACCTTTTACGACGATGCAAAAATTTTGTCTAAATTTAAAAGAGGATATCTACAAACGTTACTCGACGAATTAGGAGAAGACAGTTTTAAACAGTTGGTTATAACTTGTCATCATCCGGGAATGTTTATTCGACAACATATCGATAGTAAAGTTTTAAAATTACATATTCCTATCGAAACGAACGAAAATGCATATTTTTATTTTGGCGAACATAGAGAAAGAAAATATCATATGAAGGCAGGCTGTGTTTATATTTTAAACACCGGTGATTGGCATGGTACAGGCAATGACGGGGACAATATCAGAGTACACATGATTACTCGCATTGATCCTAAAAACATAATGAAAGTTATAGAGATGACAAACCCATGATAGTAATGAAACGATACATTGAAAAACACGAACCTATCGATTTAGGTTTTAAAATCAAGCCCCTATTTAAAGTAGACTTAGAAAAATTAAGAGATTGGTACAGAGAGCTTGAAGAAAAGTATTTCGATTATAAATTTATCTATGGAGACAATCTCCATATGTGGCAGGAAATTCCAGATGATCCTACAGGTTTAACCGGACATATTATTCCTCCTAGTACCGGTTATTATACACTGTGCTGGAACAGCGACGAGCCCGGACCTAAACCCTTTGAACAAGGATGTGCTAAAAAAGAATATAAAGACGACGACAACGATCAGTTAAATCCTAGAAAATGTTTTACTGGATATGCTTTAGATCTTGTTAAATCTTTGCCTTACCGATCTAAAAAATGGTTAGTAACAGATCAGCCACCGGGATTTAAACTAATCACACATCAAGACGCTACAGATAAAATTAGATTACACATTCCGATATATGTTGATAACACCAGCAACTGGATCATAGACGGAGAGGAAATGTTCATGGAACCAGGATGGGCCTATCTAGTTAACACTTCTTTACCTCATAGTGTTGAAAACAAAGGAACGAAGAATAGAATACATCTGTATGGAAAAATATGGACTGAGGATGTTCAGAGAGAGTTAAATGGCAATTAATGTAAAAACATATTCGAGGCTACAAATAGCCAAAGAAACAAATTTTAAAGATGTTACACTTAAAGATTATCCGACAGATTTCTTCATTTGCGTTAATGCCACCGGAATGCTGCATTCCATTCCTCACTTCAAAAAAGATCATACCAACGTAATTAACTTATATTTTGATGATACTGATGTTGATAAAGAAAAATGGCTGGGTCCTATAAAATATACAGCCAAAGCCTGTACTAGAGATCAAGCTCTGCAAATAATAAATTTTGTTGATGTTATTCCCGAAGACTCTACAGTACACATTTATTGTACACGGGGAGAATCAAGAAGTCCTGCGATAGGATTTTTTATTAGAGAATATAGAAATAAAGAATCAAATATCCAAAAGGGCGACAATATAAACTATTTCTTATATAATTTATTACATGAAGTCAGCAAGGAAAAATCATGTTAGATTTTAAAATTTTAAAATTAGATATAACTTGCGATATCAATGAACTAAGAGAATACTTCGATATCGTAAAAAAAGATTTTCAACATTTAAAATGGGAAGCCGGTAATCGAGATGTTGAAGCCGGGTATGGAACTAAAGGACATTCTTTAAAGGGTGTTCATGGATGGGCTATTGATCATAATGGTGTCGACCTTCATGCGCCATGTGCTCCGTTTGAAGTGGAAAAAAGAAAATTAAATTTTTATAGAGAAACTGAATTAAATTTCGGATTTATGAAAAAAATGAAAAGGATTTTTCCTTCTGAATTAGCACAAACATGGGCAATAACCTGCCATCCGCCCGGAGCAAAATTAGAATATCATATCGATCAAGAAGATGTTATCAAGGTTCATATTCCTATTGATACTAACGATAATGCTATGTTCTATTATAGAGATGAAGAATATAATTTAAAAGCTGATGGCAGCATGTATCTAGTCAACACTATGATCGAGCATGGCACTGATAACCGAGGTGACAGCATACGTAATCATCTGATGTTTAATCTTGTAGCTAGGGATGCAGAAATGGTAAAAGCGTTAAAAGGTCATGTTTAATTTTCAAGTTAAAAAATTAGATAATTTTAAATTTTCTCATCAAGAATTATTAGATTATTTTAATTCTGTCGAAGAAAACTTTTCTCACCTTCGATGGAATGCCAAGGATAATGATTTACAAGGAATGCTTGAAGGTAAAACACATCGAGTCGAAGGGATGTGTAGTTATGCTATTCAAAGCAATTATAAAGATCCTAATAGACCTTGTATGTCATATCATGTTCAAGATAAAACTGATACAGATTACGACGGCAGTTTTCAAGTCGAAACCGATTTAGTGTTTGGGTTTGCAAAAAAATTAATAGATACAATACCCAATATACGTCAAACAGTTATTTCAATACACCCACCCGGAACTTTTATAGATTTTCACGTAGACAGTGTTGAATTTGTTAAAGTTCATATTCCGATTATAACCACTGAACACAGTTATTTTAAGTTCGAAGACACCGATTACAATCTCGAAGTTGGAACTGCCTATTTGATTAACACTACAATCCCTCACGGAACAGACAACAGAGATAACGATACTAGAATACATCTAATATTCAAGATTCCTTCAGACAGTGTAGAATCTTTTCTAAATACACAATGGAATTTAATATGAGAAAAAAACTAGTAATAGTCGGCGGTGGTACAGCTGGCTGGATTACTTTATCCTATCTTGCAGCAACAACCGATCTCGATATAACAATACTTCACAGCAATGAAGTAGACCCGATAGGTGTTGGCGAAAGTACTACTCCAACTATTAGGCATGTTGCACAAACAGTCGGCATCGACGAATCAAAGTGGATGCGGGATGGAAAGGCCACATTTAAGTACGGTATCGAGTTCCTAGATTTTAATAAAAAAGGATCTAGATGGTTTCATTCATTTGATGATTTAATTCCACATCAATGTTTTAGTCAACCTCTGAGCCAATACGGTAAAGAAATCTATAAAAAAGATCTATCAAATGTAGAGTATTTTTTAACTATGAGAAATAGATCTCCAGAAAAATACAATGCAGATTTCTTTAATCGCAGCGTTGGCGCACAACAATTTCTGTTAGAAAATAAACTTAGTCCCTATAATCAAGACGGTATAGTTAACATAGGGGATTTTCCAGGTTACAGCTATCATATCAATGCATTTGAATTTGGGCAGAGTTTACGAAAGCATACGCCACGCGATAGATATACAGAGATAATCAATACTATTGTAAAAGTAAATTACAATGATCAAGGAGTTGAAAGCCTAGAATTAAAAGATGGATCTGTAATTAAAGGAGATATCTTTTTTGACTGTACAGGATTTAAGAGATTATTAATAGGCGAATTAACCGATTGGCAGCAGTACAAAGAACTAATTAACGATAGAGCCATATGGGGTCCAGTTAAAGGACTACAATCATATAAGCCTGCCACAGAAGCAGTTGCACAGGATCATGGATGGGTGTGGGTGACCCCTACCCAGTCTCAGATCGGTTCAGGTTATGTTTTTTCCAGTGATTTTGAATCTGAAGATCGAGCTGTAGATAGATTGAAGCAGTTCTGGAAGGCAAGAGGACACGACTGGGAACCGATTGCTAATGTTAAGTTCGCCGGAGGTAGATTGCGAGACATAGCGATTAAAAACGTAATTTCAAACGGACTAGGACAGAGTTTTATAGAACCATTAGAAGCTACTAGTATCATGGTAACTTGTGTGACTGTAATGGCATTTTCAAAACAATATAATAAGCACAAAGACTGGAGTCCTAGATCTAGTAAAGTTTTAGCATCTGTGATGGAAAAGTTTTTAGAAAATACAAAGAATTTTATCAAATACCATTATCAGTTAAGTGATCGAACAGATACTGACTATTGGATGCAATATAAAAATGCCAATGCGGTGCAGGAAGTATGTGATATAATCGACGAAAGATTAAAGATGGATTGGTTGAATAAAGGTGAAACTTTACTCAATGGCTGGAATTGGACCAGTATGTTAGTCGGATTTGACAAATCGTATATTAACAAGTTACCGCTGTTAACCGAAAGACAATTAGAATCATATCAACACTTTACAAATATGTTGATAGAAAATTATAAATTTTTAACTAAAGATAATATAAAGATACAAGACCGACTAGAAAAAATCTATTCCTAAAGAATTTTTTCTTTCATCGAAATACTTTTCTAAGTTTACTTTCCAAATACTTTGACTAGTTCCGTACAACATAAAATGTTGATGAGTCCTTGTAAAAATTCCTCTCTTAGATAGATAGGGCATAATAACACTATCGAGTTTTTGACTGCTAGCGAAAAATTCTTTATTTGTTTTATCGTTGCTGGTCATATAGAATTCACTATCAGGAAAATAAGATTCTATGAATTTAATTTGTAAAGGCAAAAAATAGCTGAGGTGAAATCCGTTCTTGTATACGTCCTTGGTAAAGGATCCAGATAAACTATAGCCTGGTAATTGTGCTCCTCGGAAAAGACATCTCCATGCCTTGTCACCTAGTTCGGGAAAACGATGAACTCCTGCTAGATTCCATATACGGTCGTTTTCGTGATCATACCCTATAAAAAATTGCCCGTAAGGCATTTTCATTTTGTCTAATTTTATAGTAGAAAAACTTTCATTATTGTACCATCCTAGAGATTTACACTGATCGCAGAATGTTTGTAATTTTTCTAGATCAGTTTCTTCTAGAAGCCTTATTTCAAGATACGGTTTTCCAGGTATTGTTATGGGCTTCATCTTTTCTTCTTATAAATTTTCTATTCTTTAAATCAAATAAATCACCGGTATGTAAACCATTTACAATACATTCACCCTCTTCGGTAAAGTCTACAGTATAACCGTTCTTAGGACTAAAATCAAAACTCTCAGAATTATAACCAACTAACACCGGTGGAGGCATTTCGGTCATCCCATACCAATTAGCTACTTTCTTGATTCCTTTTTTCAACAAAGAATCTATCATGTGCTGCTGTACAGGTTGGCTTCCAGTTACCATATATCTGACGCTACTCATATCTAGTTCTTTCCAACCTTTTGTTTTTTCTAATAATTCTATGTGTCTTGGTATTAATGAAATAAAGGTAGGGTTTACTTCTTTGAATTGTTGGATATATCTAAATGGATCAAATATTGATACGTGCAATTCTGCACCAACTTTAATTGCAGGCTGTGCAGTGATCACATAATGAGCTATTGTATTTCCAGGAAACACATCTAATACAATATCGTGAGAAGTCAATTCGATTTCTTCAATCGAACGATTGATATGTCGATCTAAATCATGCCAATCGTGTTTGATTTTTTTTGGAAGTTTTGTGCTTCCTGATGTTAGTATAGTTATTCCGGTCATAAAAAAACTCCCTAGTATTTAAGGAGTTTTTTCAGTTCACCAAAAAAAACTTAGTGTAGGTTTACCCAAGCTGCTCCGGTATATACCTGTAATTTCGGCACTGCGGGCGAACCGCCTAGCGAACCGTCATCTGTCAAGAATACTACCATCCCAGCCAATGGAGAAGTTATTGCTGCGTTTCTTGCTGCTACTGTGGCAAATGGTCTTGCTCTGAATATATTTCCAACTAGACCTTGATCTTTAGTAAAATCAAATGTAGTAGCGTTACCAAATGTTGCACCATCTGATAAGAATACTGTTAATTTGGCACTAGGTTCAATACTTGCTCCATCACCAGCGACCATCAATGTAGATTGTATAGCTGCCAATGGTTTGATAGACGGAGTTGCTTCGCCTGTAAATCTTTGATAGCCCTGCCATCTGATAGAACTGAAAGTGTCACCGGCCTGTATTTCAGTAGGTGAACTTAAAGAAGTTCTGTAGGCATTTAGTTGTAATACTGTACCTGTAGATCCTGGTAATGCTAATGCTGAATTTAAAGAACAAGTTGGTGATTCATCAACTGGATAACCATTGATTTCTAAGCTGGCTGGAGCAGAAGTGGTTCCTAGAACCATGTTCATTGATGCACCAGTTGTTATGGTATTTGAACTAAGTGTAAGTGTTCCGTTTCGAATTGTATTAGTAACGGAATCAACCATAACAGTTGAATCGTCTGCGAACACTGAACCAACTACGTCACCTTCTAAATTACCTGTAACATTACCTGTAACATTACCTGTAACATTACCTGTAACATTACCTGTTACGTTTGCAAATACTGGTCCAACTACTCTTCCTGTAAGACCGTCAATCATCAGCGTAGAGTCATCAGCAAACACTGAACCTTTTACTGAATTAGCAACTATTGAACCGTCGAATGCAGATAAGTTTACAGTGGCACTGATAGTGTTAGCAAGTGTATTGTATGCGAATGAAATGCCGCTATGTGTTCCACCCGCAAATGCGGCTGCTGCTGCGTCTTTGGCATCGGCATCTGTGTAGCCTGTAATCTGTACTCCACCTAATGTGGATCCGTTACCAATATATAATCTTTGATCGTCAGTAACATATAGCAATTCACCGCTGGCTAACGCCTGCGTCATTGCTCCACGTTCTGCTTGTGTGCCTCTGCGAATCTGTAAGGGCATGTTTAACTCCTGGAAATTTCCTAGCTCATTATATTTATGCCACTCGTTCCAGAACCTATAGTCAAAAAAATAGGGCTCCGAAGAGCCCTATAAAGTACGTAGATAATGTCACATTGTAGGACCGTTACCGTTCCTAAAACCTACTGTACCGCCTTCTGCTTCTATACGTTTCAACACGTCTTCGAATAAGATAGGCGCAAAGTCTGGTGTTTGTTCTACACAGACGCAGTGATAGCGAGGATCGATTTCATCGCTATACAAGACCTCGCCCGTTTTAGCGTCTACTCCTCGAGCCTTTTTTACTCGGTTCGAGTGTAAGTGTCCGTGTATGTTAACACCAAATCTACCCAATGAAGCTTCGTGTACTGGAATATGACTTAAGATCATACCGTTCATAACGTGATAAGCACGTAATTCACGGAAGTGTTGTCTATATTCTTCATCACGAAAAATGTCATGGTTACCACGGATTAAGACCTTGTCACCGTTTAATCTGCGTAATGTACCTAACGCTTTGCGGTTAATAACAACGTCACCTAAATGGTAGACCTTGTCTGTGGGCTTAACTCGTTCGTTCCAAGCCTTGATCATTGCTTCATCCATTTCCGCAGGATCATCCCACGGACGCAACTTTGTAAAGCCATCGTCCCTAGTAAAACGGCAAACGCCAGCGTGTCCAAAGTGCGTATCACTGACTAAAAATACGCTAGGCATATTGCCCTCCTTTCTTAAAGTTTTAACAAAGCCATTGTGGCTGTTGATTCATTTTTTACACCGATGTAGTAGGGTCTTAAGCCTTCTTTAGGTTTACCCCAAAAAGTATTGTCCCAACGCCACCCATCTAACTCTTTTACCGCCCGTTCAATCTTGTTAGAATCTGCGGTCCAACGATTTACACGAAAGGCATAACGATAGCCTTTGTGATACAGATTGTGTCTGCGGTCTAGTTTTACTAGCTTCATCATGCCCTCCTTTCATTGTATAGCTCTCCTGAAGAGTAGCTCTTGTTTTGAAAATGCTTCTATTTCCCAGGGCTGGTCTAGATATTTCGTTCTCTTGCTGTAACGCTTTCCATTCCAATAATGTACGTCTTTGATAGTTTTAAGTTTACCTTTAGCTATCTGTTTGACATGCACCATTTCATGAGCAAGTGTAACTCCAAGTCTTTCTAAGCTCTGGGGTTTAAGAAGAATCACTATCGCGTCGAACTGTCTAAGATGACTGGTTTGACCGTCATTCTCGTCTAAGTTTCGAACTGTCCTAATAAACAGCAATTTCTTGCTACGAGTCAAACCTAACTGTTTGATCATAGAAGGCAATAAACCTTCTATGAAAGCCTTAGTCTGTTTGCTACGAGATTGAACGCTGTATTCCATAATAGTATTATAAGCTCAATTGCTCAAATAGTCAACTACACGGTTCTTTTCGTGTTGCTGAAAAGCCACACCGCGGTTAACCCAGTCTTGATACAGAGCTACGCTACCGTAGCTGCCTCTAGGAGCCTTACGCATGATATACTCTACGATAGGTCCTAGTGCTTCTTTGTTCCAGGGATCTGCCCTAAGGATAGCATTGAACACATCGCCACAGAGCAAGCTGCCCAAAAAGCTGCCGGGTTCGTAGCCGTGTGTCCAATATCTTTCTAGAGCACTTTTAGTATGATCGGGAACTAAACTGTCATCATCACCCATTACCAATCCTCCACGCCTGCGATTTCAACTTTTACCATGGCCGGACGATCATTGATGTCCATGTCCATTTCTAGAGTTAGGATGCTGCCAATACCGCTGGTATTGTCTGCTTCTAACCGATAACTTCTAGCGTCATCAAACTCTGTCAT
>JACCEB011234361.1_pt1 | contig 13143 bp, 14 predicted proteins | sample 7454761 | NCBI WGS metagenome assembly JACCEB01 (sample SAMN15323454, study PRJNA562643) | freshwater metagenome | isolation source: river surface water | place: USA:Blue River Watershed | collected 2017-08-18 | reverse complement strand
TAGTTGGATATTTTCATCCAGAAAACTCAAATGAATTTCGTCAGTGGGCCCGTAAGTATTTTTATGGGTCTTTAATATATTTACCGATTACTTTTATATTAATGCTCTATTTTAGGAATGCTTTAAACTAATAAATTGTCATCTGTGGGGAAAATTATGAATTTACTCAAAATGGGTGTTTCTGCAGGCTGGTTAGATTACTTTCGACCACCAGAAAACATTTCTACAACTGCTCATCTGATTGATGATCTCTTTAACTACACGACTTTGATGGTTACTTTCTACTTCATTCTCGTGTGTATCGGATTGTTTGGTTTCTCTTATTTATATAGCAGAAAGCGTAATAAGACCCCTTATTACACTTACGGCAATAAAAAGAAGCACCTTATTGTGACTGCCTTTATTGGAGCTGCAGTTTTCTTATCAATTGACTTAAACATCACTCGGATTGCCAACAACGATCTCGTTAACACATTCTGGAAATTTCCAGATCATAAAAACGAAAAAGTCTTGAGAGTCGAAGTGATGGCGCAACAGTGGATGTGGTCATTTCGCTATACTGGTCCTGATAATGAATTTGGAACAGCTGATGATATCGTAACAAACAACGATCTCAGAGTTCCAGTAAACACAAAAGTTCTGTTCCACTTAACTTCAAAGGATGTTATCCACTCATTCTTCGTTCCAAACGTTAGACTGAAAGTTGATACCATTCCTGGAAGAATCACTCGCGTTTGGTGGGAAGTTAATAAGCCAGGGAAATACGATATCGCTTGTGCTGAGATGTGTGGAACTCATCACTATCTCATGAAAGCGGGACTTACTGTTTACACTGAAGAAGATTTTAACAAATGGTTAGCTAGTTCATCACTTATAGCGGCCAATACAAATGACCCTCAAGACGCTAATCTTGCTTGGGGCTGGAAGTGGGAGGAATAATCTTATGAGCGGCGGTTATAACGAAATTCATCCGGAACCTACCACCTTCTGGAGTAAGTACATCTTCTCTTTTGATCACAAAGTTATTGCAAAACAATTTTTGTGGTACGGAATATTCTTTTTAGGTGTGGGCGGTATCATGGCCCTCCTTATTCGCTGGACTCTCGCAAATCCAGGAGTTCCAGTTCCTGTCATCGGAAATCTTCTTTTCTCTGGTTCTGGTGGTGTTGTTCCACCTGATACATATGCCATGCTTTTCACGATGCATGGAACGATCATGATTTTCTATGCTATTACACCAATCCTTATTGGGGCGTTCGGTAACTACTGTATCCCACTTATGATCGGTGCCCGAGATATGGCGTTCCCTCTTTTAAACATGCTCTCTTTCTGGTTTGCATTTTTATCTGGTGTGGTTCTCCTAGTTTCTTTAGTTATTCCACAAGGAGCCGCTGCTGGTGGTTGGACTTCTTACCCAACTCTTTCAACGTTGATTGGAAGCCCTGGTGCTGGTCAAACCCTTTGGTGTTTAGCGATCTTTATTTTCGGTATCTCATCAACGATGGGTGCCGTTAACTACGTTACAACAGTTATTACTCTTCGTGCTCCAGGCATGGGCTATTTCGATATGCCTCTCACTGTTTGGGGTTTATGGCTAACTGCGATCCTAAACGCTATCTTCGTTCCAGTTCTAGGTGCTGGTGTGATTCTTCTTATCCTTGACCGCGTTTTTGGAACGACTTTCTTCCTGGCCGGTGCTTCTGCCACTTCAGGCTCAGGGGACCCAGTTCTTTTCCAACACGTTTTCTGGATCTTTGGTCACCCAGAAGTTTACATTCTGATTCTACCAGCTTGGGGTATCGTTTCTGACTTATTATCATTCTTCTCAAGAAAGCCAGCTTTTGGTGCAAAAGCCACTGCTCTTTCAATGACTTCAATTTCAATTCTTTCGACTCTTGTTTACGGTCACCACATGTTTACGACTCAGATGAGCCCACTACTCACTCAGTCTTTCATGACTTTAACTATGACGATCTCTATTCCATCTGCCATTTTCTTTGCTAACTGGCTTGGAACAATTTGGAAGGGCTCCATTCGTTTTGACTCTCCAATGCTTTTCTCGCTTGGTGTTGTTTTCGTTTTCGGTCTTGGTGGTCTAACTGGTCTTCACCTGGGTACAACGACTACCGATCTTTTTCTACACGACACTTACTTCGTTGTTGGTCACTTCCATTACACTATGGCAGCCTCCGTTCTTTTAGGTGGATTTGCTGGGATCTATTTCTGGTTTCCAAAGATGTTCGGCCGCATGATGCACGAAGGTTTAGCAAAGGTACACTTCTGGGGAACAATGATTCCATTAAACGGAATTTTCTTCGGAATGCTTCTTGTTGGATACGGTGGTATGCACCGTCGTATTTATAATCCTTTTATTTATGAATCTCTTCAAAGATTGATTCCAGTAAATAACTTGATTACGACTTCAGCTATTCTTATGGGTGCCTTCCAATTGGTGTTTGTTTACAACTTCATTAAGTCACTTATGAGTGGTGAAAAAGCTGTAAGTAATCCTTGGGAAGTTGGAACTCTTGAGTGGACCATTCCTTCTCCTCCTCCACACCACAACTACGATATTATTCCTGTTGTTAAATGTGGACCTCACGAGCTAGGAAATCCAAATCTTAAGACAGGAAGAGATTTCCAATATCAAACTGAGGAACTAGTAGAAGCATGAGTACAAGAGGAAGGAGCGAACTCCAAATTAACCTAGCAACAAACATTGTGATCATTTCGATGGCAATGCTTTTTGCAACCCTCTTCATGGGTTATGCGATTTATCGTAGTTCGGCGCCAGTATGGCCGCCGATGGGTGTCCAAAGAGTCTCTCTCCTTCTTCCAAGTCTTAGTACGGTTGTTTTGTTTATTAGTAGCTTTTTTTGTTACCAGGTTTCTGTTAGCACAAAAAAGAATGAGCTCTCTAAAGGTCATAAGTACCTCAATCTCACCATTCTTTTTGGATTGGGATTCATGGTTCTTCAGGGATTACTTTGGAATCAGATGAAGAGTTCTGGGCTATTTGTAAGTTCAGGCATTTTTGCTTCAATTACCTACGCCTTCACTTGGATTCACTTTGCTCATATGGTTGCAGGACTTGGGGCCCTTCTTTATTTAAAGAAGATCCTCAAATCTGAAACTACGAATCTCATGACAAAAACGACTAGTGTTGAGAACTTCTGGTACTTCCTAGAAATCGTTTGGATCATTATGTTTATAACTCTATTTGTTTTTTAATACTTTGAGGATGATTATGAAAAACTTAAGTATTCTTTTTCCGCTAGTAGCTCTTTTGCTTGTGAGCTGTGACTCGAGCAAATTCAAAGAATCGAAAACTTTCGCTGGTGGGAAAGTTGTATCAGCGTCAACTCTTAATACTGGTCACGATACGTACCTTGAGTACTGCGTTCAGTGTCACGGAGTGAATGGTGATGGTAACGGACCATCTTCAAAAGGCATGTATCCACCTCCTCGTAATCTCACCCTTGGGATTTACAAGTTCGCTAATGTTGTTGGTGGTGAGCTTCCACATGATGAAGATTTCTATCGAATCATCAACCACGGTCTAAATGGATCAGCGATGCTTCCTTGGGACCTTAAAGGTAAGCGTCTTGAAGCAGTCGTCGACTACATCAAGACTTTTGCTCCTCAAGTTTGGGAAGGAGCTGACAAGGCTCTTGGTACTAAATTTGAAATTCCAAAAGATCCATTTGGAGACACTTATAAGCACATTGCGATTGAGAAAGGTAAAAAAGTTTACCACATCACAGCTGCCTGTACTCAGTGTCACAGAGGTTATGAATCCAAAGCAGATATTTCTAGCTTTAATCAAGAGATCAATAAAGTGGCCATGAAAGCAGAAGAATTTGCTCCTGACCTTTATCAAGTAAAACCTCAAGAAGGTGAGTTCAATTACAAAGTCGTTCCACCAGATTTTACTTATCACCCATTAAGAAGCATCACTGATGTAGAATCTATCGTTGTTCGACTCATGTACGGGGTTAATGGATCAGGCATGCCAGGCTGGAAAGACGTCGTTACTGACGAAGAATTGTGGGCACTCGCCTATTACGTTGATTACTTGAGAGAATTTAAAGAACACCCTACTAAGAGAGAAGAGCTTCTTTCAAAGATTAAGGAATAATTAAAATGGAAGCAGCAATGCAACCTCATGTGAGACGATCAAACTTTATTGAAAAATTAGTTTCGAGCAAACTCTTTTGGGTAATTGCTGTTATTTTTTTATTCTCTTATCCGATTGTTAAAAGTGTTAAGAGGCAGCTTCCTGTAGAACTCCCTGTTCTTAGCAAAGTGCCAGATTTTACTTTTACAGATGAAAATGGAAAACCTTTTGGTAGTCAGAATCTTAAAGGTAAGGTTTACATCGCAAACTTCGTATTCACGAGTTGCCAGACTGTTTGCCCAAATCTTCTAGGCAAGATTCAAACAGTGCAACACCGGATTCGTGGAGTCATCGACAGAGCAGCGATTATTACTTTCACTGTAGACCCAGAGAATGATACGCCGGAAGTCCTTTACTCAAAGGCGAGAGAAATGAAGGCCAATCCAAATGTTTGGCGCTTTCTGACCGCACCACTTGCAGATACGAAGAAGCTCCTTATTGAAGGTTTCAAGGTACCTGTTGGTGATAAAGTCATGGCGGAAAACATTATGGATGTTGCTCATTCTAATAAGCTTGTTCTTGTCGATCAAGAAGGACAAATAAGAGGGTATTATTCCACTGAAAAAGATGATCTTAATAAAATGATGATTGATATTGGCCTAACTATAAACCGTAAAAAAGATTCTAATTAAAGGAGATATTTGTGAGTGAAGCAACTTCTCATTCCCACAAGAGTCACAAGGCAGAGTATTTTAAAATCTTTTTCCTTTTGACGTTCCTCACTATTGCTGAGTTATTTGTTCCCAAAATGCCTTGGACTCAATTGGCCAAGGGCGCATCTCTGACTTTCTTAGCATTAGTAAAAGCTGGAGCTGTTGGTTGGTACTATATGCATCTTAAGGAAGAAACAAAGTGGCTTAAATTTATTGCCCTTATTCCTATTTCTGCATTCATCTATGCAGCTGTAGTTATCCTAGAATCAACTTACCGCTAAACCGAGGAAACTGAAATGACAACGACTGATAAAAAACCAGAAGTATTTAAATCTGAATCCTCAATTTTCTCTCACCCAATACAAAAACCAAAACCAAATCAGGCCATGTTCCCTACATGGTTTTTGATTGTAACTTTGTTCGTTTGTTTTTTTGTTTTAAAGGGATTCATCTACCTAAAAGATGCTAAAAGACACGGAAAGTAATCTTAAATACGATCCCCTTCAAGGATATTCCTTAAGGGGATCTTCTATGATTTAACTTTTTTTGAAAGTTCACCAAGTTTTTGATCCAACATTTCTAAGTGACCAAAAGTAGTCACCCTAGCATCTCTCATCGTACTCATATTAAGATTCGATACTGATCCACCAACCCAAATTTCAGTATCAGTTGGAAGAAGTTTTCTCATTGTGTAACAAACATCATTAATATTTTTATTTCTAGAGGCGTAGGCTGGGCTGAAGGCCATGAGAACGACATCGGACTTAGTTGCCTTTGCCGCATCCGCAATCGATTCTTCAGGCAGGTCTTCCCCGAGGTAGACAAAATTTAATTGATGCTCGGCCATTAATAAACTCGCGAGCATAAGTCCAATTGAGTGATGCTCACCTTTAGGAGTCGCCAAAGTAATTTTAATTTTCTGACTATTTTCACTTCGATAATGTTGAGCAATTCTACGACCGATAAAAAACTTTGTAATAGCAGAAAGTGTATGTTCCTGGGCAATATTCATTCTTCCAGAGTGTACATACTCTCCAACCTTTCTAAACAAAGCTGCCACCACATCAAGGGCGAAATCTTTGCAAGTTAAGTCCATGGAAGCCTTATTGAGCTCGTGAGTGAGTATGTCTAGCTTCCAGGCATGAAGGGCCATAAAGAGATTGTTAAGATATGTTTTTGGCTCTACGAGACTCTTAGTTACTGCTGGGAGTGGTACACTTCCGAAGCTCTTACCATTCGTCATTTTATCTAAGAGAGTTTCAAGTTCTGAGTCAGGAAGATTCGCAATCAAAGAAATAGAATTACCAAGAGACGATAACTTACCAAGCATCAAGAGACGATTTAATTCGAGCTCAGAATAAAGCCTTCGACCATTATCCGAGCGACTTGGCCTTATCGCACCATACCTCTTCTCCCAAGCACGTATACAATGTGTTGAAAGACCACACATCTGGGAAACCGTCTGAATGTTGTAGAATTTCATAAAACACCTCTCATATAGGTGTCTCATTGATTAAGTTTCAATATAATAGACAAAAGACTTTTGTTGAATCTTTGTTCAAGGCCAGTCTATTTATAAGTTAAACAAGACAGATAAAAAGTAGCCTAAACACCTGAAAACTCATTCGACGTCAACCGGAGATGATCCTTCTAAAGACTGATATTTTTCGCTTAAAAATTTATAGTATACTTCTTTTTTGAATTTCATGGTCTGGATTAAAGAATAAATAACAGCGGGCTCTTTCACAAATAAGAGACCGATTTCTCCACGCATTTTGTCCCAGGGCCGCTTTAAGAGTTCCCGAAGTCTTGCCATAATCTTTTTAACATTTTTTTCTTTCTGGCAACTCAGTTTTTCTTGTTCACATTTTTCTCGAAAATACTCCTCAATCTCTTCTTGCTTCTCTTCACCTATGGAGAGCAATTCTTTTTTTGATAAATGAATGCCAATTTGAGACACCACTGAACCAAATTTTGTATTCGTTGGTGGTTCCCTATTAAACCCCTTTGCCCCAATGATTCGTCCCTTTGATAAAAATCGATTATCTACAATTCCAGTATCCGTTTTATTCATTTCACTCGACCAGATAACAACTAAGCCATCAGCTGTTTGATAAACAAAATCTTGAAGATTTCTAAGAGGAGTTAAGAAACCTTTATTTCTTGAGCCCGTAAAATCCAACTTCGTCTCAACACCATCTTCCTCAAGATCATAATGACCTTTATCCTTTACTTTTCCGATGACAGACGGAATCCCAATGTAGAAATGACTATCTTTTCCACTCCAGGTCAGCTTCTGTTTTCTAGATGAAAGCCTGGATTGAACAAAATCGACCTTACCTGAAATGGCCTTGTCGAACAATTCATGATGCTCTGGATTTTTTAGATCAAAATTGAATTCAACTGAAAACCTTTTGCCCTCAAAGTTAGCATAGTCCGCTCTTGAAATAAGTGGCCCTATCGCCAACTGACGACGCTTAAGGTCCTCTTCAGTGATCACAAGCTTAATGGAGTCAGTAGTGATTTTTTTCATTTCAACAATAAATTGATTTTGAATACCAAGTGAAGCTGAAGCGACTTCTGCAACGCCTAGATTAATCCCAGCAAAGATTGAAACTCCACCATAGGTTTGAAAAAGACCTGAGTCTTCTACGTTCCATTTTTCTAATTCAGTTAATTTTTTAGGCATTGAGAAAGAAAGTGACTTTTCTTCTTTAGAGCTCTTATATCGAATGATCGTTTGCATGGCCCCTTTGTAGGGCACAATTCCTAAAGAAAAAGTAGTCTTAATGAGTGCTTGTAGACCTAATCCGAGCTCAACTCTAAAACGCTTCACTTCAATCCATCCTAATTCTTTTTGAATCGGATAAAAATTAAAACGATTCAGAACGACAGGCCGTGAGTACTCAATCACTGTATAATTCAACCCTGATTGCAAGGCCGGACTAAAAGATAAAAGATCTGTTCCGCCACTCCCGAAAAAAGAAAATTCTCCAGCGGTATTTATTGATATTGGTAAGCTATAGGGATTTCCTGCAGTTGTTTGAGTGGTAAGAAAACGGACATCAATTGAATCTTGAGCATTTACTAGGTTCGTAAAAAGAAGGAACAAGATTAAGTATAATTTCATGTCGCTAGTTTAACTAAAAAGAACTTTTGATGGAGATTATGGAGTAAGGCGAGTAAAAATTATCTGCCAAATAAAAGTGGGGGTCAGAGCCCCCACTTTTTAAGACCCTACAAAGATGGCAGGTAATACTTCTGCCGTCATTGGGGATTATAAAATAAGCATTCTTTCTTTGGCCGAAAGTGGTTTATGTGTGTGGTCTTCAACTTCCAAGTCTTTATTTTCAGGTGAGTTTTCTCCCCAAATATAGGTGTTAAAAGCATCTGTGAGATCAAGACCAGAAAAGAACTCTAAATTATTTTTAAAATGTTCTTGGGTGATGACCGTATGTTTATAGGTTTGAAAATAACCCTTAAGAAAGGCCTTTAGCCCCCCCATGTCTTGAAGTTTGTAATCAAGATAGGCCATGAACTCTCTTCCCAGAGCATAGGCCCTGGAATCAGTATTCCTTTTATAAACTGAACCTTTGCCAAGATTACTACCCGCAAATATAGGAAAAGGTTTTCGCTGGTAACCATAATCTCGCCAACTTGCAATCGCCTCATCAATCCAACCCGCATTTCCATTCGCTGGCATTACACCTTTGGCAAAATAAGAATGTAGCATTTCATGATCAAGAGCTCCTAGCGAAGTTTGTGTCGCACCAGCATGTTCCATTCCCCCGGTCCCAGGAAATGTTTCATATGCGACTAGACCTTCATGGCCCCACGGACCGTAGTCAGATTCAAGCTCCTTAAAAATTTTCTCCGCCTCATCTTTAAATTTTTTTGGATGAGACCACCAAGAAGTATAAACGGTAACTGGAAGTTGTCGCCCGTCAACGGATTGATAGCTAAAATCAATTCTCTTCTTCTGGCCTTTTGGTGTGATATGAAAATAAGGACAAGAAACAGTGAAATAATCTGGAAAAGTCACTTCATAGGAATTTGCTGATGTTTGAACCACTCTACCATTCGTAAAAATATCTTGTTTGGCTTTTTTCGTTCCCGCGAAATTTAGGTTAAGTTTCATTTGATACTGATCAAATTCAAAATTTGAAGGGATGTATTGCTCAAGAAACATTCTATTCTTTAAATCTCGGATCCAAAATGCGCTCGAAACTGTTTTAGAAAATAAATTATACCGGACATTTTCAGAAAAAGAATTTTCCATTTCTAGAGTGTGCTCTCCCGGTTGAAGAGTTACATCTAATTTTCTAATCGGAGTCCCATCTGGAAGAAGCTCATTTGTAACTGCGACAGGAACCCCATCGACTTTTACATTTTTAGGATTTGGAATTAAATCAAAAACGGGACTTCCCTCTTTATCACTTGAAAACTTTATAGTTGATTTGACCTTCGTTTTTTTCCATAAAACGTTATAGGTAATGTCGTATTGGGCCGTCTTAAAATCAACAAAAATCGCTCGTCCAGAGGCCGTATCGAAATCTGGTGGAGCAAGATGTAAATTTGCGAATGCCGTTGAACTAAAGAGAAGAGAAATTAGGATTTTTTTCATTTCACATCATTCCTATGAGTCGTTTTATATTCACAAGCTTTTTTTAGAAACCATTTAAAAACTGGAACACTCGTACCAGTAAAGGATTTTTCTGGGTGATACTGCACCCCTATTGCTGGGCGATGAGTGTATTCGATAGACTCAGCAATTCTTCTATCGTGAGAGAATGAAGTTATTCGCGCATTCGGGTATTTTGAACTGTTCTGTAAGAAATAAGGAAGACGAATGGCCTGATGATGAAATTTGAAAGCTCGGAATGAATCGTTGGAATAAATATTCCTCATAAGGGAATCATTTCCATCATCAACTGAGATTTTATCTAATTTATTATAACGATTTTGAATTCCAAGTTCGGTTTTAATATCGAGATACAGGGGAATTCCTTGAGCAACCGACATCATTTGAAGTCCTCTACAGACTCCTAAAAAAGGAAGATGTTTAAATTTTTCATCCTGTGAGTACGTTTGAACCAAACGATATTCAAACGGATCCCTTTCCTCTCCTTCCTTTGAGGATTTAAAAAGATTTAGATTTCTTTCAGTATATTCTCGAAGTTCTTCTGAAACAGAACCTAAATAATATTTCGGATGAATGTCTGCTCCACCTGGAAAAAGAACCGCATCCACTTCAGACATTGCTTTTTTAAGGTCAGATGCCTGATGTAGATTTATAAACTCTGTGGAATAACCCATCATCCATGAAGTCATGATAATTCGGAAACGATAAAAAAAATCACAGTCGTAGGTACATCCAACTCGTATGACTTCTCCCTTTGGCAAATCACAGGCCATGGAAGGCAATGAAAAAATCATGACTACTAAAAGCACTATCGTTTTTATCTTCATCCCTCTATTTTACTGAACTCCCTATTTTGGCTCCAGACTGAGCAAATTCTACTCATTTAAAAATCTAATTAACCCCACTCCCATCAGAGTCTTTGGGTAATCAGGATCAGTGAGTGTTGCTTGCAAGTAAATGTTTCCATTAAGGTCGAGACCAGGTGCGCCATAAAAAATAGCATCTTTTTGCTCATAATGGACTCGTGCGTCTCCACGATCCGTTTTCACGATGTCACCCTGCGAGATGAGCTTTCTGAAAACTTTTTCATCTTTCACGTAGACCGCTTTCTGGCCATTAAAGTCCTCGCCTCGAACGACGATCGTTCCACCGAGAATTTTTGGACTAAAAAAATCAAAGCGTGAAAGTTCTACGCCTTCTGTCGCAATAATTTTCACGCTGCCATTTTGAATCAACAGTAGTGAGTTTTTTTGACCATCACTTGCTATCACGACTACTTTATCTTGATCGATACTCACTTGGTGTCTAAAACTTACCCAAGGTGAGTTTGGGTTCGCATTTCTATCTTCGAGAATGACTCTCCAGACTCCATTGTATACCCATAAACGATCTGGCGCAGATTCATCCAAATCATTTTCTCTCGTTTTGATAGCTATTTCTCCATTTGGGCCAATTTGAGGAGTAAAAATATAGGCGACTTTAGGATTAAAAAAAGAAGTGATTTCATTATTTTTCCAAATCCACAATCGAGGATTTTCTCCTCTTGATTTGAAGAAAAAAGAATCTGTTGTGAGAGGATGAAAGCTATCGTTCGCTGAACTCATTGGGCCAAGATTTTTTATTTCAAATGTTTCCAACTGATGAGACATTTTAAAAGAACGTATGGCAGAGAATTCACTAAATTCGTACCAGCTCGCTTTGCCGAAGGAGATTTGTGGTTTTGAAAAAAGATGCTCCTCTTCTGATCTCGTAATAAGTTCAAATCCTTTCTTTCCCCAACTAGCGACCAAGGCCCCTTCGGCGTCCGTGCAATTAAGAAAAATTTTTGACTCCACGGCAACTGGCTCTCCACCGAAACACCAAAGATTGTTTGGAGCATTCCAAGCATCATCGAACATAAATCTTGCGACTAACTGAGGCTTAGAAAAATGAGCAAATGTTGTGAGGGGTAAAAGGCATAGTAATAAGTATTTCATCCATTTATTTTAACCGGTCTTTTATAGCTCAGTTCTGACCTTTTCTTACCGATAATAAAAAGTCATGAAAGACCAAATAAAAGACTTCTCCAGTCAACTTAAAGTAATTGCTAAAGACCTAAGCTTTTTGGGTGAACCTCGCTATCCATTAAATCATCTTAAAGAGATATTTCCAGAGCACAATGACTTTATCCTTCAGCTACAAGACGTAAGCGTCCCCTTTGAAATTGATGTTAAAGATAAAAATAAAAAAATTGATGAATTACGGAATCAATTGATGATTTCAAGTATACCTACAGAATTGAAAAGTGTTTTTTTAAATCGGCTTAAAGATTATGAAAAACTCATCGTCATGATGAACAATTTTGGAACAGATCTTTTTTATGAACATTGTGTCGAATTATATGGAAGCTCTCAAAAACTTTTAAGTGATCGGTCATTATATTATTTTATCGAGGAAATTTCCTCTTTCTGTCATGCTAATAAAAGCCCCGAGGAATACAAGGGTGAAACTGCTCATCACTATTTACGTACAAAACTAGAAGAAACTTTTCATCCCAAAGACTTCGAGATTAAATCATCGACTTCTCTTCTTTCAGATTCATCAGCAGGACGAAGGACATTAAAACTTAATCCGGATAAATCCTACTCAAAAGAACTCCTTGATATTTTTCTCGTTCATGAAGGCTGGGTCCATTTAGGAACATCCCTCAATGGTGCCGCTCAAATAGATAATCCATGGTTATCAACTTGGGCGCCTCAAACAACACATTTTCAAGAGGGATTAGCGATTGTGACAGAACTCATTACGGGAAAAATGACTAAGGAAAGGTGGAATAAAGTCGTCCTAAGACATTTAGCAACAGCTCTCGCAGAAAAGGGATCATCTATCAAAGAAGTGTATTCTTACCTACGGCATAATCAATTGAATGATCTAGATGCCCTTAAATTGGCCCTGAGAATTTTTAGAGGCGTCCCTCTCGAAGGTGGAAGAGCATTCACAAAGGAGCTTCTTTACATACATGGGATGATTCAACTTCTTCAACATTTGAAAACTCAAAAAGCAAATCTGAAATCAGCTTGGGTTGGAAAAATTTCATTTGATGAACATCGTGTTCTTTTAAATAACTGGGAACTTTTGAATCCACAAATAAAATATTTTCCCGAAGAACTTCGAACAGAGAGCACTCAAATAATCTTGAACAAGCTCATTGATCTCACCACAAAGCTTTTTACGAACGCCCTTCCGTCAGCATAGAAACAACGTTTTCAAATGCTTCCATAAGCTTTTTCTGAAAACTAAGTTCAATTGAACTTTGAGAAAGGGCCATGTTCATACAGTAAAGCCACTGCTCGCCCTCTTGTCTTCCGATTTTGAAAGGATTGTGTCGCATTCTTAGGCGAGGGTGACCGTATTTTTCAAAATAAAGTTGAGGTCCACCTGTCCATCCAGAAAGAAACGCCTTTAACTTTTGGGCCGACTCATGAATGTCTTTCCCCGCATGGGTCGCAAAACACTCTTTCGCTTGTGGATCATGACTCATGATATGATAAAAATCATCCACAAGCCTACTTATAACTTCCTCTCCACCAATTTCAAGATACATCTTAGATCCAGAATGGCCCAGTGGGAGTATCACGATGACTCATATCGAGTTCTACTTTAAAAGTATTTTTTTCTCGACTGATATCAAC
>JACCEB012009280.1_pt1 | contig 13144 bp, 10 predicted proteins | sample 7454761 | NCBI WGS metagenome assembly JACCEB01 (sample SAMN15323454, study PRJNA562643) | freshwater metagenome | isolation source: river surface water | place: USA:Blue River Watershed | collected 2017-08-18 | reverse complement strand
GCCACGATGAACTGACATCGCTGCTGGGCGGCTTCCGCGGGGTGTTGCAGTCGGACCAGTACGGCGCGTACGCCAGCCACGAGCGCAAGACGGAGGGGATCGTTCGCGTCGGCTGCTGGGCCCACGCCCGGCGCAAGTTCCACGAGGCGTTGGACGAGCGGCCCAAGGCCGCGAATCTGGTGCTGCGGCTCATCGCCCGGATGTACGGGTTGGAACGGGAATGGGAGGAGGCGAAGGTCGGCGCGGCCCGCGCCGCCCTCCGGCGGGAGAAGTTTGCCCGGCCGCTGCGTTGGCTCCGCCAGGTCGTGACCGGCCTGGCCCGGCAGGCCCTGCCGCAGTCCCTGCTGGGCAAGGCGTGCTCGTACCTGCTCAACCACTGGGAGGTCCTGGTCGCGCACCAAAACCACTCCTTCACCCGGATCGACAACAACCTGGTCGAAAATGCCATCCGGCCCTCGGCGATTGGGAAGAAGAACTGGCTCTTCATCGGGCATCCCGCGGCGGGCCAACGTTCGGCGATCATCTACTCGCTGGTCGTCTCCTGCCAGCGCCACGGCAAGGACCCGCTCGCCTACCTCAGCGACGTCTTGGCCAAACTTCCCGCGCTGACCAACCGGGACGATCTCACGCCACTGACCCCGGCAGCCTGGCAGCCGTCATAACCCTCACGGTTATGCTCGGCGGCTCTGCCGAGGTCTCACCGTTATGCGGAGGACAGGGTCGTAGCTCTCACGCTTACGTCCAAGTCAAGCCGCCTCTGGAGGCACTCCGGCGGACGCTTACGGCCTACCGCTACCGGCCTTGAAACTTCCCCGCAGCCTCGGGCTGGGCACAGGCTTCCCTGGGCAGCTGACCGGTATCCTTATCAGGATAGAGCCATCCTCCTCCGCAGGAACGCCAGATCAAACGCGACTACCCGAGTTTGACGGAGGTCTGAATGGCTAGCGAATCAGGAAGCAACCTCGGTTGCGGTTGTCGGTGGGGTGCGCTGGGAAAACACCAACTTCTCACCATCTCGGTCGACGAGGCATGGCTCACCGTCGCGGATGTCGCCCCGTAGAAGGGCCTCCGCCAACGGATCCTCCAGATAGTGCTCCACAGCACGCCGAAGAGGCCGGGCACCGTACTTTTCGTCGTACCCCTTGTCGATGAGCAGCTGCTTGGCCGCCTCAGTGAACTCGAGCGTGATCTTCCTCGCGGCAAGTCTCTTCGCGAAACTGGCGGTCTCCAAAGAGACGATCTTAACCAGATCGGCCTTATCCAAGGGACGGAAGAAGATGATGTCGGAGATCCGGTTGAGGAACTCCGGCTTGAAAACGCGCTTCGCCTCCTCCTGGACCTTTTCCCGCATGCGCTCCACGTCGTTGAACGAGGAAGCGGCCGCCGCGAACCCCATCGAGGTCTGCCGCTGCAGCAGCTGTGCACCGACGTTCGAAGTCATGATGATGACAGCATTCCTGAAATCGACCGTGCGACCCAAGGAGTCAGTCAGACGGCCGTCCTCCATGATCTGCAAAAGCAGTTGGAGGGCGTCAGGATGCGCCTTCTCGATCTCGTCGAACAGGATGACGGAATACGGCCGTCGACGCACGGCCTCGGTCAGCTGACCACCCTCCTCGTAGCCCACGTATCCCGGGGGAGAGCCGACGAGCCGGGAAACCGCGAACTTCTCCATGTACTCGCTCATGTCGATCTGGATGAGCGCATCCTGATTCCCAAACATCTGTGCCGCGAGCTGCTTGGCCATCATCGTCTTGCCGACGCCGGTCGGACCGACGAACAGGAACGAACCAATCGGGCGCCGCGGATCCTTCAAGTCCGCGCGGGAACGCCGGAGGGCCCGGGCGACGGCGACGGCCGCTATATCCTGACCGATGACCGCTTTCTGCAGCTCCAATTCCATCTGGAGAAGCTTTTCGTTATCCTTCTTCTCCATTCGCGAGAGCGGTATTCCCGTCCAGTCCGCCACAACCTGCATCATCAGGTCCTCGTCGATCGGCACGCGTTTCTCATCACGCTGCTTCTTCCAGCCGGCGATGATTTCCTCGTGCCGGGCGCGCAACTGCTTCTCCTGATCGCGGTACTTCGCCGCCTCCTCGAAATGCTGCTCGCTGATCGCCTTCTCCTTCTGCGCGCAGACCCCCTCGATCTCCTTGGTCAGGCCGCCCATGTCGGGCGGTTGGCTCAGCGCGCCGATACGCGCGCGAGATCCGGCCTCGTCCATGACGTCGATGGCTTTGTCGGGGAGGAATCTTCCGGTGATATAACGGTCGGACAGTTTGGCCGCCGCCTCGAGGGACTTGTCAGTGAAGGTCGCCTTGTGGTGATCCTCATACTTTCCACGGATGCCCTTGAGGATAAGGATGGTGTCCTCAACCGAAGGGGCCTCCACCTTGACTGACTGGAAGCGGCGGTCGAGGGCGGAGTCTTTCTCGATGTACTTGCGGTACTCGTTGAGGGTGGTGGCTCCCACGCACTGCAATTCGCCACGCGAGAGGGCCGGCTTGAAGATGTTCGAAGCGTCCATCGCGCCCTCCGCGGCGCCAGCGCCCACGATCGTGTGCAGCTCGTCGATGAAGAGGATGATGTTCTTCGCCCGACGGATCTCGTCCATGACGGCCTTGATCCTTTCCTCGAACTGACCGCGGTACTTGGTGCCAGCGACCATCAGGGCAAGGTCCAGCGTGATCACCTTCTTCTCGGCAAGGATCTCCGGGACGTTCCCCGCGGCGATCTCCTGCGCAAGGCCCTCGACGATGGCGGTCTTACCGACCCCAGCCTCGCCGATGAGCACCGGATTGTTCTTCGTGCGGCGGCACAGGATCTGGATGACCCGGCGGATCTCGTTTTTACGGCCCACGACGGGATCCATCTCGCCCTTGCGGGCCAATTCGGTGAGGTCCCGACCGAAGGCCTTCAGGGCAGGCGTCTTGACCTCCTTCTTGTCCTCGGACTGAGCTCCGGGGCGCTGCTGGGAACCAGCGGCGGCTTCCTCACCCTCCCCGCCTCCCGAACCACCGGAGAACTGCGGATCAAGTTCACGCAGGATCTCGTTCCGCGTGCGCTCGATGTCGACTTCCAAGGATTTGAGAACGCGAGCGGCAACTCCCTCACCCTCACGAAGCAGGCCGAGCAGGATGTGCTCCGTGCCGACGTAGGAGTGATTCAGCGCTTTCGCCTCCTTGCCGGCGAGGGCGAGCACCTTCTTGACCCGCGGCGTATAGGGGATGCTCGGCTGAGCCTTGCTCTCTTGGCCAACGCCGACCTGTTTCTCGACGGCACCACGCACGGTCTCGAGGTCGAGGCCCATCTTCTGGAGCACGCTTACCGCGACACCTTGGCCGAGTTTGATCAGGCCGAGGAGGAGGTGCTCCGTCCCCACGTAATTGTGGTGGAACCGATCGGCTTCCTTGCGGGCCAGCGCGAGCACCTGCTGCGCGCGCGGCGTGAAGTTGTTCATGGGTTCCTGGGACATGGCGGATGGGAGGGTTTTAGTTCTTGCCGGCACCGGCGGCGCCGAAATCAGGACGGGAGAAAGAGGCGAATTCGGACCGCAGGCGCTCGGCGCGCAACACGTCACGCCGGCCAGGCTCCAACTCGCCCTTCTGCGCGTACTGGAGGTGTCCGGGCTGCGCCTCGATGAGCAGCCGATCGATCACCGCTCGCGAGGAATCGGGGAAAAGCCCGAGGTCGACGCCCAGCCGTAGAAGCGACAGGAGGTTCATGGCTTCACCGGAGTTCAGCACGTGGCTGTTCTGGAGGATGCCGTAGGCGCGTCCGATCTTGTCGAACAGTTTGGCGCCATCGGCCTCGAGCAGACGGGCGCGAGCGTTGAGCTCATGCTCGATGATCGACTCAAGGACGCTCCCTAGACGCTTGATGATCTCCTCCTCGGACTCGCCGAGCGTGGTCTGGTTGGAGATCTGGAAAATGCTCCCGCTGGCGTCGGAGCCCTCCCCGAACAGGCCGCGTACCACCATGCCAAGTTGGTTCACGGCGCGGACGACCTTCTCCATCTGGTTAGAGATTACGAGCGCGGGCAGGTGCATCATCGCGGAGGCGCGCATGGCGGTTCCGAGATTCGTCGGGCACGCGGTTAGATAGCCGAGCGTCGGGGAAAAGGCGAAGTCGAGCCGTTCCTCGAGCGCAGTGTCGAAGTCGTTGATCGTCGTCCAGGCCTTGCGGAGGTTTAGACCGGCGCGGAGGACTTGGATACGCAGATGATCCTCCTCGTTGAGCATGACGGAGAACGCCTGATCGCGACTAATCACCACCCCGGAGCCGGACTTGGCCGCGCTCAACTCTCGACTGATCAGGTGGCGCTCCACGAGGATCTGCCGTTCCAATTCGCCCAATTCGGTAATGCCGAAGCTGAAGCAGCGTCGCATTGCGGCGGTCGCAGTGACGGCGTCGCGGCAAGGCTGCAGGGCCCTTTCCCGCTCCGCGGGCTTGGCCCACCCCGGGAAGGAATGACCGCTCAGGTTGCGCGCCAGGCGAACTCGGGTCATGAGCACCACGGCAGACTTGCTCGCGCCGCCGTCGGTCAATTCCGAAGGCGTCTCCAGAAGCGCGGAGAGGGAGTTGGACCTAGCGCGGTTCATCGGGATGGAAGGCCTGCTTGACCTGTGAAATCTCGTCGCGCGCCCTCGCGGCGTCCTCGTAACGCTCAGATTTTATGGCCTCGCTCAGGTCCAACTCCAATTTGGTCAGCCGATCGTAAAGGGACTTACGTTCCAGCGCCCGCGTCGGCACCTTGCCGGTGTGGGAAACCCCGCTGTGCATGTTCTCAAGCATGGGGTCCACCAGGGCGCGGAATGTGTCATAGCAGGCCGGACAGCCGAAGCGGCCGAGTTTCTTGAAGTCAGCCGCCGTGAAGCCGCACCTCTCACACCGCGCCTTCGAGGAAGAGGCCGGTTCCGGATTCAGCGAGGCCTTGAGCAGGAGGTCGGCTAAAGAGAATCCTCCCGGGTCGGTCACGCCCTTCGCCTGAGCGCAGGCCTCGCACAAGTCGACCTTGTGCACTTGGTTGTTGACGATCTGGGTCAGGTGCACCGTGGCCGGCTTCGAACAGACACTGCACTTGAGAGGGTTGGCCATGGATTGCGTTCAGCTTTCTGAGGACACCATGCCACACCGCCCGGCGCTGGCAAGTGCGCCCGCGGGAACGGCATCGGGACGCGATACCGATGCACCCCGAAGCAGCATTTCCGGCCATGCGGATACGACCGGCCCCAACGAGCCGAGGCTGAGTCCGCGCGTCAAAGCCTCGTACCCTCCACGAGTACACGCTTCCGGAAGGCCTCAAGCACGCGCTTGGTGACGGGCCCGGGGCGTCCGTCTCCGATTTCGCGTCCGTCCAGCTTCACGGTGGGGACCACTTCAGCGCCCGTGCCCGTTAGGAAGCATTCGTCGGCGATCCAGATGTCGTAGCGGGTGAGGTCTGTTTCGCGGATCGACACGCCGAGATCACGCGCGATGTCGAAGATCGTGGAGCGCGTCACACCCTTCAACGCGCCCTGCGACGCCGCCGGGGTGAGGATCTCACCCTTGTGCACGATGAAGATGTTGTCGGCGGTGCATTCGGCGACGTAGCCCTGATCGTTGAGCATGATCGCCTCGAGGGCGCCGAACTGCCGCGCCTCGATCTTGCCTAGGATGTTATTCAGGTAATTGAGGGACTTTACCGTCGGCGGCATCGCGGCCGGATTCACGCGCCGCGTCGGCACGGTAACGATGGACAGGCCGTTCTCGTAGTGCTCCTTCGGATATAGGCTGATGGTACTCGCGATGATGAAGATCGAGGGCTTGGGGCAAAGCCAAGGCGCCAAACCCAGGTCGCCCACGCCGCGGGTCACGACCAGCCGGATGTAGCCGTCCTTCAGGCCGTTGATCCGGCAGGTCTCGCAGGTTGCATCCCTGATCTCCGCCCGCGTAAGCGGCAGCTTGAGCATGAGCGCCCGCGCCGAGTACTCGAGACGCTCAAGGTGTTCCTCGAGCCGGAACACGTTGCCGCCGTAGACGCGAATCCCCTCGAACACGCCGTCGCCGTACAGCAGGCCATGATCAAACACCGAGACCTTGGCGTCAGCGCTGTCCACGAATTTCCCATCGAGGTAGATCTTCATCGCCGCGAACCTAGGAAGGCGTTGAACGCCTTGTCCAGCACGGCTCTCCCTTTTACGAGCGGCCATCGCGGGTTTCCGCCCGGGCGCTTGACTCACCGGGAGCCGTCTGAAACATCCGCCGTTTCATATCCGATCCATCATGGGCCAACAGACCAACAAGCTGATCAAACGTAAACGCCGCGCCGCCTACATGAAACGCCGGAGGCAGCGCGAGAAGGCCGCCAAGAAGAAGTAAGCGGCCGGTCCCTTTCCTCCAAACCGCGGCGGTCCACGCGACCGCCGCTTTTGTTTTCCGCCATGCTGAAGGTCAGCCTCGTCTCACTCGGGTGCGCCAAGAACCTCGTGGACTCCGAGATCATGGTCGGCCACCTGCATCAGGCCGGCATGACCGTGGTGCCCGACGCCGAACAGGCCGACGTGGTCATCGTCAACACCTGCTCCTTCATCGACTCCTCGAAGGAAGAATCCATCGGCCACATCCTCGAGGCGCACCGGCAGCGCGGGCTGCGCCGCCGGCGTCGCAACCAGAAGGTCATCGTCGCCGGCTGTATGGCTCAACGGTTCTCCAAGGACCTCGCCGGGGAGCTCAAGGAGGAGGTCGACGCCTTCATCGGACTCGACGAGGTCACGAAGGTCGCCCCCATCATCGAGGAGATCATGGGCCGCGACCGGGCGGCGAACGAGTCGCCGGCAACGTTCGTGCAGGGACGTTCCACGTTCATCCCCGACTACGACACGCCGCGCTTCCGCCTCACACCGCGGCACTCGGCCTACGTTAAGATCGCCGAGGGCTGCAATCACCCCTGCACGTTCTGCATCATCCCGCGCATCCGGGGCCGCCACCGTAGCCGCACGGTGGAGAGCGTCGTGGCCGAAGCGCGCCAACTCGTGGCCGAGGGCGTGCGCGAACTGAACCTAATCTCGCAGGATACCACATTCTTCGGCATGGACACCTGGGAGGCGCGGCCCGGTCCGCGTTCCCCGGTCGACTCCTCCCGCGGTACCGCGCTCACCACCCTGCTGCGTGAGCTCAACGCCATCGAGGGTAACTTTTGGATCCGTCTGCTCTACACGCACCCAGCGCATTGGAGCGACGAACTCATCCGTACGATCGCCGAATGCCCGAAGGTCGCGCGCTACGTCGATATGCCTCTGCAGCACGTCAGCGACCGGATGCTCGACCGCATGCAGCGGGAGACCACCGGCAACTACATTCGCGATCTCATCCGACGCATCCGCGCAGGGATCCCTGACATCGCGATCCGAACGACCTTCATCGTCGGCTTCCCGGGCGAGACCGAGGCCGACGTGGACGAACTGTGCGAGTTCATCCGCGCCACCCGCTTCGAACGGCTCGGCGTATTCCGCTATTCTCAGGAAGAGGGCACGAAGGCAGCGAAGATGGACGAACAGGTCCCTGCCAAAACCAAGGAAGCCCGGTGGCACAAGTTGATGCGACTGCAGCGCGAGATAGCTGCCGAGCTCGGAACGGCGCAGGTAGGCCGCTCGCTGCGCGTGCTCGTCGACGAGCCCGGCGTCGCCCGCGGGGAGGCCGACGCTCCAGACATTGACGGCCGCGTTTACCTGCCGATCACCGCTCCCGTCGGCGATTTCGTCGAGGTGAAGATCACGGGCAGCGAAGATTACGACTTGCTCGCCCTGCCCTCCGGTCAGCGCCCGACCGTCCGCCGCACCGCCCGCCAGGCCCAGTAGGGGCCGCGGAGGATCCGAGAAGTTCGGCGTTGCGGGGGCCGCGGCAGCGCCCCCAGTTTTTCCCCATGGGACGTCAATGGCTCCACGCGAAGCGCGCGATCGTTAACCTCAAGAAGGGTCAGGTCGTGCAGAAGCTGGTGAAGGAAATCACGGTCGCAGCGAAGCTCGGGGGCGGCGACATCGACGCCAACGCGCGGCTCCACGCGGCGGTCGAGAAGGCGAAGAAGGCGAGCGTCACGCGCGACGTGATCCAGCGCGCGATCGCCAAGGGCGCCGGCACCGGCGGGGACAGCGCGTCCCTCGAGCATGTCGTTTACGAAGGTTACGCGCCCCACAAGGTGCCCGTCATCGTGGAGGTGATGACCGACAACCATAACCGTAGCGCGGGGGACCTCCGCGTGCTGTTCAAGAAGGGCGTGATGGGCGGCGCGGGCAGCAACAAATTCCTCTTCGACCACGTCGGCATCGTCGAAGCCCACCACACCGATCCTGCTGCCGACCTTGAGGCGGCGGGTATCGAGGCCGGAGCCAACGATTTCGAGTCCCTTACCCACGCCCAGAACGACGACGTACCCGAGGGGCACGCGGGCGCCAGATTCCTCACCGACCGCACCGCGGTGCACGCGGTCGCGACGTGTTTGAAACAAAACGGCTGGAGCGTCATTACCGCAGAGTTGGGCTACATCGCAAAGACCCACCCGGAACTCGACGACACGCAGCGGGCCGAGGTCGGCGAATTTCTTCAGGCGCTGGAAGACCACGACGACGTCCAGCGCGTCTGGGCGGCGGTCAAGTAACGCCTTCCCGCCCCTCCCTACCCGGGACCGGCCCTAAGCGGTCCTGAACGGCAGTTCGCGGGAAGGCTCGCGCCCCTGTCCCTCCAGCAGAAGCCGATCCGGCAGCACCCGCGCGACCGCGTAGGCGGTCGTTGCGGCGGTCTCGACCATCCCTCGCATCGTCACGAACGGCAGGCCGTGGCGTTCGCCAAAGCCGCCCGCGTGGTTGTGTCCGCTGATCCAGGCCACGATGTGGCGGTGCCGGTCGAGAAGGGCCAGGACCTCGGCAGAGTTCCAGACGTTGTGATCGTTTTCGGGCCAGACGGGATGGTGGGAGAAGATGATGACGCGCTTATTGGCCGCGCGTGCCGCGGCGCATTCGCGTTCCATCCAAGCTAGCTGCGCTCCGCCCATTGCACCGTTCCACGCTTTGGCCTGCCGGAGTTTCTCCCCCTGCAGGCGCGTCAGCATCGCCTCCGCCTCGGCCCGAGGTCGCGATCCCGCCGGATGCGCGTAGGTGCAGACGTCGTTCGTGTTCAAGATCACGAACCGGAAGCCACCGTGATCGAAGGCGCCGTATCTCCACGCCATGCCAAGGCGGCCCGGCACGCGGGATTTCTGCTCGTCCAGAACGTCAAAATCATGGTTCCCCAGCAACTGGTGCCAGCGGTGCCGGCTAGCAGCGAGCGGCCGGAGGATCTCGTCGAAGCTGCGCCACTCGCGGTCGATCAGATCGCCGAGGTGGACGCAGAACGCCAGTTGCTCCCGGTTGAAGTGCTCCACCGCCGCGCCGAGCTTGCCGAGCGAAGCGCGGTAAAAGCGCGTGCCCTTGTCGGGTACGTCCGCGTACTGAGCGTCAGCCAAGAGTCCGATCGAAAACTCCTCCCGCCCGGCACCGCGGGAGACGAAGGGAACTGCCGCCGCCGCGCCAAGGAATGTCCGCCGGGAGATGCCGTGCGGTTTCATCGCGACTCGCCCGCAGGCAGCCATCCATTGAACCGCATCCACGCCTCGCAATGCCGCGGCCATTCGGCCGTCGGACCCAATGTGGCCGACATGCCCGAGCCATGCGGTCCCCTCGGATAAAGGTGGAGCTCCGCCGCCACACCCGCGCGACGCAGCGCCAGATAGAAATCGATACTATTCTCCACCGGCACGACGGCGTCCTCCGCCGAGTGCACGATGAACGCGGGAGGCGTGCGTGCCGTGACCTGATGCTCGACCGACAACGTCCTTACCAACTCGGTTGACGGCTCCGCACCGAGCAGCGCCTCCTTCGACGGCGCATGCGCGTGCGGCGCGATCATCGAGATCACGGGAAAAACCAGGATCATGAAATCCGGCCGTCCGCTGACGGCATCCAGCGCGGCACCGGTGCGACCGTCGGCGTGTTCGAAGAGGGTTCCCGCGGACGCCGCGAGGTGGCCGCCCGCGGAGCCGCCGATGATTCCGATGCGGTCCGGCGCCAGGCCGAGCTCCGCGGAACGACTGCGGAGAAGCCGGACCGCCCGCAGCACATCGCGCAGCGGGGCGGGATGGCCGTATTCAGCGTTCCGGTATTTCAGCAGGAACACGGTGACGCCGGTACTGGTGAGCCAGCGCGTGATCTCCCCTCCCCCCGTTCCGGCTGCCACGCGCACGTAGCCACCGCCGGGAGCATAGATGACCGCGGTCCCAATGGCCTTTCCAGCGGGCGGTGGATACACGACGACGGAAGGCCGGTGGATATTGAGGAAACGACCGTTTTCCTCCCGCTCCGGACCAGCGTCGGCCTTCAGCCCAGGGACGCCTTCGGGCCACAACTCGATCGTCCGTGGCTCCGCCGCGAAAACGGCGGAGATCGTCAGGGCCGGGAGCAAGGCACGCCACGACTTCACGGCCCGTAACGTGCGCTCACCCGCGCCTTCTGGCGAGCCGCGATCTCCAACGCCAGATACTGCGCTTACTCTGCGTGGTGCGTCAGCCAGAGCGCGGAGGCCAGCGCCGCGAAGACGATCGTCGGTGCGACGATCCAGAGCGGATGGAACGGCAAATTCCAGTGACCCACGGCCCACCACACGACGATACACTTGGCGATGATGACGGCCCAGAGGATCGCCATGAACCAGCGGACGCGGCGCGGGTACTGCGCGAGGTCGATGTGGAGCGGGAGGTGCATGGCGCGACTCTACTCCGACAGCGCCGACGCGCGCCGCATCCCTTGGTCGCGGAGGCGCAGGAATTGCCCAAGGCTCAGGCCGGGCCGGCGTCGCGCCAGCGGCGAAGCGCGGAGCCGGTGAGGGAACGTTCGCAGTCCTCAACACCGCTGCGCTTGCCCGCGTAGATCAGTTCGCCGCCGTCCTTTCCACCGCCCGGACCGAGGTCGATCAGCCAGTCGGCCAGGTGGATGACGTCGAGGTTGTGTTCGATGATGATGACGGTGTTGCCCGCGTCGCGGAGTCGGAACAGCAGGTCCATCAGCCGCTGGATATCGGTCCAGTGCAGTCCGGTCGTGGGCTCATCGAGGATATAAAGCGTCGCGCCCTGTTGGCGGCGGCTCAGCTCAAGCGAAAGCTTGATGCGCTGCGCCTCACCACCGGAAAGCGTGGTGGCCGACTGGCCTAGGGCGAGGTAGCCGAGACCGACCGCATCGAGCGTCTCCAGCTTATCGAGGACCCGCGGGATGTTGCGGAAGAGCTGGATGGCCTCGCGGACCGTCAGGTCGAGCACGTCCGCGATGGAACGCCCGTGGAAGAGCACCTCGAGCGTCTCGCGGTTGAAACGCCGCCCACCGCAACTCGGGCACGGCGCGTACGCGTCCGGCATGAACTGCATGTCGAGGCGGATGGCGCCGTCGCCCTGGCAGCGCTCACAGCGGCCGCCGCGCACGTTGAAGGAGAAGCGGCTCGCCTTGTAGCCGCGGATCTTCGCGAGCGGCAGCTGGGCGTAGAGGTCGCGGAGGAGCGGCAGGAGGTCGACGTAACTGGCGGGATTGGACCGCGGGCTGCGCCCGATCGGCTCCTGGTCGACCTGCACCAGCTTCGTGAAGAAATCGAGGTTCTCGACTGAGCGATGGGCCGCAGGCAGTGTCCGTGCGCCGTTCAGCCGCCGCGCCGCCTGCGCCGCGAGGACGTCGAGCACCAGCGTACTCTTGCCCGAACCGCTCACACCCGTGACGCACGTGAGCAGGCCGACCGGGAAACGGACGTCGATGCCGCGCAGGTTGTTCGCGCGCGCCTCGCGCACAGTGAGCCAGGCGCCGTCAGGCTCGCGGGGCTTCGCGTCGCGCACGACCTTGAGCTTACGCGAGAGGTAGGCGCCGGTGCGGGAAACCTTGGCCGGCAGGGCGAGGCAAGCGGCGGGTGTTCCCTGAAAGAGCAGCTGCCCGCCTTCGCGACCGGCCTCGGGACCGAGTTCGATGATCTCGTCAGCGATCCGCATCGTGTCCTCATCGTGCTCCACGACGACGACCGTGTTTCCGCGGTCCCGGAGCGCCACAAGGGTGTCGAGCAGCTTGCGGTTGTCGTGCGGGTGCAGGCCGATGCTCGGTTCGTCGAGCACGTAGATCACGCCAACCAGGCCCATCCCGAGCTGCGTGGCCAGTCGCACCCGCTGGGCCTCCCCGCCGGAAAGCGTTCCGTAATCCCGCTCCAGCGTCAGGTAGCCCAACCCGGTCTCGAGCAGGAAGTGCAGCCGCTGCTCCACGCCGGTGACGACCTCGCGCAACGCGGGATTGGAACCGTGGGCGACGACGAGTTCGCGGGCGAACACCTGAGCCGCGGCGACGTCGAGCGCCATGAACTCGGGAAAGGTCTTCCCCGCCACCCGCACCGCACCGCTGCGGGCATTAAGCCGGGTGCCACGGCACTCCGGGCACGTGCCGCTCACCATGAAGGTGGTGAGCCGCGCGCGGAATCCGTCGCTGTCGGTTTCCCGGAAACTTTCCTCCAGGTCCGCGATGACGCCGTCGAATCGCATCGTCTTCGGCTCGCGCATCCGCCGCAGCTTGAACGCGAACTCCCGGACGCCGGCGCCCTGCAACAGGGCCTTTCGGGTGGCCTCGGGCAGGTCGCGCCATGGCACCTCCGGATCAAACGGCAATTGCTCGGCCAACTGCTTGAGCAGCGCGTTGTGCTTGATGATGAGGTTCTTCCCGCCGATCCGCCATGGCTTGATCGCGCCCTCCCGGACCGATTTTTCCGGATCCGGAATGATCAACTCAGGCACGAATCGCAGCTTACGGCCGATGCCGTCGCAGGTCGGACAAGCGCCCTCTCGGTGACTGAAAGAAAAGTACCGCGGCGTCAGCTTGGCGAAGACCTCACCGCAGACCTCGCAGGCGAGGGACTGACTGAGGTTGATCTCGCGCCAAGGATCCTCAGGCCGGCGCTGGGCCAGCACCACCGCCCGGTCACGGCCTTCGCGAAACGCCAGCTCCAACGAGTCCGCCAATCGACTTCTTTGCTCCGCCACCGCCACCAAGCGGTCCACGACAAGATCCACCTCGAGTTCGCGGGTCCCCGCCCCGTTCGGAATGATCTTCGCATCGTC
>JACCEB011200677.1_pt1 | contig 13145 bp, 16 predicted proteins | sample 7454761 | NCBI WGS metagenome assembly JACCEB01 (sample SAMN15323454, study PRJNA562643) | freshwater metagenome | isolation source: river surface water | place: USA:Blue River Watershed | collected 2017-08-18 | reverse complement strand
TTACGGCGAACATTGCTGCAGAACCGGTAAGCAGCAAAGAAATGTTTATTTCAAAAAGGTTTAAGCTGAATAAAATAGAGAATACATAAATGGCGTATTTTGTTGTTTGAACATAAATATATTCTGTACTTGGATTGAAACTTTCTTTTTGTCTTAACTTCTTGTTGTAATACAATTTCATGAAGTTTACGGATATTCTTGCCGCAAAAAACACACCTATTACAATGATTATTTGGAAGAATGAAATATTAGCTTGTTTTGATTCTACAATTTTATAATTTAAGAAATCAGTAAATGATACGTGGTTATTATTGATTTTAAAACTTAAAATAGAAATATAAGCAGCTAAGAAATAAACACTTTGACTAGACAGTTTTAAAAGAGTTGTTTTTCTACCTTCTAGTTTTATGTTGTTGTCGATTAGGTATTTTTTTAATGATTGATGAATCAATCGACTTAATATAAACGCAATGGTGTAAATGATAGACAAGGCTAACAAATTCCACATGCATACTTTGTAAGGACCTAATTCGAATAATGTTTCACTCATATTTATTATAAAATGGTTCTACCCAATGCCTTAGATAAAACTGATTTTACTTGTTCTAATTTCACTTGTTCCATTAACAATAAACTCATCGTTGCAAATTCATCATCATTGGCAGCATTTAAGTTAGCAAGTTCTGATTGTATTTCGTAAATGCGTTTTATGATTCTACTCATTTTGAAATGGTAAATGGATGTTAAAACGGCGTCCGAAAGTTTGTCAATTTCGTAATTTGTTTCAATATTTTTTTCTTTCAACCAATTGTGACTTAGTTCATAAGGTTCGTTTTCAATGTCTGAAACTAATTTTACAATTTCAATGTCGGTTGATTTTAGAAAATGACTAGCCTTTAAAAAGCGTTTTTCTTGGTTTAAACTTTCATTTACCTCATTGAATAGTCGTTGAAAAACAGCATTTTCAAAATACATTTGATCTTTATGTATTTCTGCACATACTAATTCAGTTACTGATGTTTCTATTTTTGTTTTTTGTTGAAATTCATTGGTTATTTCGATCTCAACGGCCAAAACGCCATACTTAACTAAAATACGAATCAAATCATACTCAGCATGATCTAAGGAAATAAAATGCTGCTTGTTATCAGAGGTTTGTGTATTTTGTTTTTCAGTTGTTGCTGATTCATAAGATGGTATTTCTGGTTCTAACGATTCTTTTTGAGTAGGAAGTGATTGTTGCTTAGCGAGTTGGTTTTTACGTAATTTAAATAATTCCTGATGAATGATATTGATATCTATTTCAAATCTTTTGGAGATTTCTTGAGAGTAAACCGTTCTACTTATCTCATCTGGAATCAATGAAATAGAATGTACAATGTCGTGAATTAATTTTGCTCGTTGTATTGGATCTTGACCACCGTTTTCACCTAATAAAATCTCTGCTTTGAAAGAAACGAAATCTTTCATGTGAGATTTTATGTATTGATTTAATTCTTCATTTGAAACTTTTTTGGAGTAAGAGTCTGGGTCATCTCCATCGGGGAATAAAACTACTCTAACATTTAAACCTTCTTCTAACAATAAATCGATACCTCTGAATGATGCCTTTATTCCAGCAGCATCACCATCGTATAAAATCGTTACATTTTGTGTATAGCGACGGATAAGTTTTATTTGTCCATGGGTCAACGATGTGCCAGAAGATGAAACGACATTAATAATTCCTGCTTGGTGCATACTGATGACATCCGTATATCCTTCAACCAAATAACAATTGTCGTACTTAACGATATCTCCTTTTGCATAATACAATCCATAGAGAATATCACTTTTATTATAAATGACACTTTCTGGTGAATTGAAATATTTGGCTATTTTTTTATCAGCTAATAATGTTCTTCCACCAAACCCTAATACACGTCCTGAAACGGAGTGTATCGGAAACATAACACGGCCTCTGAAGAAATCAAAATGACGATCATCCTTGGATTTAACAAGTCCAATTTTTTCAAGGTATTCGAGTTTATAACCTTTTTTTAAGGCGTTTTCAGTAAAATCATTTCCTTTTTCAAGACAGTAACCCAATTGAAATTTTTCAATAATATCTTTTCGAAAACCCCGTTCGATGAAATAATTAAGTCCAATTGCTTTTCCTTCATCTGTTTCATGCATACGTTCAACAAAATGATTTCTTGCAAATTCATTGATAATGTAAAGACTTTCTTTTTCAGTGATTTGAGCAAGTTCTTCTGCTGTTGGTTCTCGTTCTTCTGGGAGGGTTATATTGTATTTATTCGCTAGCCATTTAAGTGCTTCTGGATAAGAATAGTGTTCTTTTTCCATTAAAAAGGTAACTACTGAACCTCCTTTTCCTGTCGAAAAACATTTAAAGATTTGTTTTGCAGGTGAAACCACGAATGAAGGTGTCTTTTCATCTGTAAATGGACTAAGCCCTTTTAAATTAGAACCAGCTCTTTTTAAGTGTACAAATTCCCCAATAACCTCTTCGATACGTGAGGTTTGCATGATTTCATCTATGATATGCGGGGGTATTCTTGACATTAAGGTTTACAGTAGTCTTTTTCTGTTACTAGATTTCCTTTTTCATCATACATTTTCCAAATACCTACTTCTTTATCGTTTTGGTATTCTCCAATGTAATGTAAAGCGCCGTTTGGATATTTTGCAAATGATGCACCGTGTTTTTTTCCGTGTTCATAATGTGTCGAACTCAATTCAATCCCAGTTTCGCTGTAGAAAGTCCATTTTCCTTGGCGATTCCCCATGTTATCTTGCTCTCCTTGGAATTTAATTTGCTTTTTCCCTGGATAGTATTCTGTGAAAACACCATTTTTGATTTCTACAAGAGATTCTATATTTTCTTTTTTCTCAGGAGCCTGTTCTTCCGTCTTTTCGTTTCTTGAACATGATAAAATGGTTAGGGATACTAAAAGCACCAAACTAATTCTCAATTTCATACTTTATTTTTTACGTTCAATAGAATAATTTACTAAACCAATTAATGCTTGCTTAGAGGCCGATTCTGGAATATCTTTTATTAAATCTAAAGCCTCTTCTTTTAATGCATGCATTTTTTTTGCAGCATATTGAATTCCACCTGATTGATGAATTAATTCAATGGCTTTTTTAACTGATTTTTTGTCTTCATTTTTGTTTTTGACAATGTTAATCAATTCTTTACGAACAGATTTATCACTATTATTTAGAGCATAAATCAAAGGTAAAGTCATTTTACGCTCCCGAATATCCAAGCCAGTTGGTTTTCCAATATCTTCGTAATCTCCATAATCGAAAATATCATCTTTAATTTGAAATGCCAATCCCACTAATTCACCGAATTTACGCATGTTTGCTGCTTGGTCTTCACGATCGACAGAAGCACTTGCAGATTCACAGACTGTAGCTATTAAGGACGCTGTTTTTTGACGAATGACTTCAAAATAAACTTCTTCTGTAATGTCTAATTTCCTTGCCTTTTCAATTTGCAACAATTCTCCTTCACTCATTTCTCTTACCGCTCTTGCTACTATTTCTAATACACGTATATTTTTATTTTCAATTGATAATAATAAAATTCGAGACAACATATAATCACCAACCAATACCGCAATTTTGTTTTTCCAAAGGGCATTGATAGAGAAAAAGCCTCTGCGTTCATTGGCGTCATCGACAACGTCATCATGTACCAAGGTAGCTGTATGAAGCAGTTCAACTAAGGTAGCTGCTTGGTAGGTTTTAGTATTGATTTCACCCAACATTTTTGCGGTTAAAAACAAAAACATAGGGCGCATTTGCTTTCCTTTACGTTTAATGATGTAGTGGGTAATTTTATCTAAAAGAGGAACTTTTGATTGTAAATGCGATTTGAAGTGAATTTCAAATTCCTTCATTTCAGCCTCAATGGGCTGCATTATTTCATCTACAGTCATCATATGTGCAACAAATATAAGAGTTACTTTTTGAGAAGGGAAATTATTCTTCCTTTCTTTCGCGTCAATATTCTTTTAAATTACGTATCTTGTATTAAAACTTAGTGTCGTGGAAAATAAACAACAAAATAAAGCAACTAAAACCTCTAATGTTTGGTTGAAGTTTTCTTCTCTTGGCTTGCAAATGGGGTTAACAATTTATATCTGTCACTTGTTGGGTGTGTGGTTGGATAAAAATCACCCAAGTGAAACTTTTGGCTATGATAAAGTATTAACTTTGTTTGCTGTTTTTGGTTCGACCTATTCGGTTATTCGACAGGTTATTAAAATGTCTAATGAAGATGATGCAAAAAAGTAGTTTAGTTAAAAGAGTATTGATTTTTAATAGTATAATCCTTGGTATAGCTGTTTTGATGGCGATTCTACAGTCTGTGTTTTTCAACTGGAGTTTACCATTCTCAGTTTTTTCTTTATATGCCTTTTTTGGGATTTCTTCTGTCGTTATAGTAACTGGCATTGAATTACTTTTTTCAGTAATGCCTAATAATGCTGGATACGGTTTTTTAGTGGGAATGTTTGTCAAAATGGGGCTTTTCATAATGATTTTTTACTCAAAAATGCTGGACTTAAAAACCATTCTTTTGTTAGATAAAATGTTTATCCTTATACCACTTTTTGTTTTCTTGTTTTTAGAAACCTTGGTAGTGTCAAATCTGTTAATGCAAAAGACAGACAAACAATAAAAAAAGTTTTTTATTTTAAATTATTATGTATTTTTGCACTCGATTTTAAGTACCTCATAGATAATCTGATCACAGAAATATGAAAAAAGTAACATTGCAACTCGGAATCCTTTTGACATTCATTTGTTTGGTTTTTAGCTCAATAACATATGCTAACGAACATGCAAAATCAGGACACAATAACAAAGAATCTCATGGTTCTGAAGGACCAATTAATACTCCTGATGAGATAACAGGTTATATCAAACATCACTTACAGGATGCTCATGATTTTGTTTTATATACAGATGGAACAACAGGAAAACATGTTGGTTTTTCTTTGCCTGTAATTTTGTTAGACAACGGGTTACATGTTTTTTCCGCTGCTAAATTCAATCACGGAGAATCTGTTGTAGAAAGCAATGGGAAACATTATAAATTATTCCACGGAAAAATTTATGGTACAGACAAAAAGGGCACAATCCATATGCACGGAGAACACCCATCAAATTACAAACCGTTAGATTTATCGATCACTAAAAGTGCTTTGGGTATTTTAATTGCTGGTTTATTGATGATTTTATTCTTCGGTTCATTAGCAAGAAGTTATAAGAAAGGTCCAATCCCAACTGGTTTAGGAAGAGTTTTAGAGCCGTTAGTATTGTACGTTCGTGACGAAATCGCAAGACCAAACATCGGTGAGAAAAAATACAAAAGATTTATGCCGTTCTTGTTAACAGTGTTTTTCTTTATATGGATTTTGAATTTATTAGGTTTAACTCCACTTGGATTTAACGTGACGGGTAACATCGCTGTAACGTTGTGTTTGGCATTGTTTACTTTCTTTATCGTTCAATTCAGCGGAAACAAATCATATTGGGGACATATTTTCTGGATGCCAGGCGTACCAGTTCCGATGAAAATCATTTTAGCACCAATCGAAGTGCTAGGATTATTCACAAAACCTTTCTCATTAACAATTCGTTTGTTCGCAAACATAACAGCGGGTCACTTCGTTTTAATGAGTTTGATTGCCTTGATGATTACAATGAAAGCAATGTTTGGACCAGTTGGTTCTACAGGTGTTTCTTTCTTGTTAACATCATTTATTATGGTGATAGAATTGTTGGTAGCGTTCTTACAAGCGTTTATCTTTACAATGTTGTCATCATTGTTTATTGGAATGGCTGTGGAAGACCACGACCATCATTAATTAGTAATTTTTTGTTTAACATATAATCTATAAGTTATGTACAATTTAATTGGTGCGGGATTAGTAGTAATCGGAGCAGGTATCGGTTTAGGTCAAATTGGTGGAAAAGCAATGGAAGGTATTGCTCGTCAACCTGAGGCTGCAGGTAAAATCCAAACAGCGATGATCATCATCGGTGCGTTATTGGAAGGTCTTGCTTTCGGTGCTTTGATCTTAGGAAAATAATCCAAGAGAAATCAACATTTTCCATGACGGTTGGTCGTGGAAAATGTTTTTTAAAAAAACAAAAAAGCAATAAATAAAAACAAAGAATAAATAGAATACAATGGAACAATTATTAAACGACTTTTCTCCAGGGTTATTTGTGATGCAATCAGTAATCTTGTTAGTATTGATTTTATTAATGAGAAAATTTGCATGGAAACCAATTTTGAATGCGTTACAAGAGCGTGAAGAAGGAATTGAAAATGCAATCAATATGGCTGAAAATGCTCGTAAAGAAATTTCTGAGTTAAAAGCAGCTAACGATAACTTATTGAAAGAAGCAAGAGCTGAAAGAGATGCTATCGTGAAAGATGCGAAAGAAACAGCGAACAAAATGATTGAAGACGCTAAAAACAATGCTAAAGTTGAAGCAGAAAAAGTTTTAGCTGCCGCTCACCACGCTATTGAATTAGAGAAATCTGCTGCAATTTCTGAATTGAAATTACACGTAGCTTCTTTGTCTATTGAAATCGCTGAAAAAATCGTTCGTACTGAATTAGCTTCTGACGACAAACAAAAAGCATTAGCAACTAAGTTAGCTGAAGATATTAATTTGAATTAATTTTCGCAATGAAAAGTACTAAATCAGCAGTTAGATACGCAAAAGCATTATTAGAATTGGCTATTGAGCAAAATAAGCTTGAGGCAATTTCTAATGATATGAACGCAATTGTTGCTGCTAACGATGAAACACGTGACTTTCAATTATTCTTGTCTAGTCCGTTGATTCAAGCAGATAAGAAGGTGTCTATTTTTAACCAAATCTTCGATTATTTCGATGAGTTGTCTTTATCTTTCGTAGCATTGATTACGAAAAACGGTAGAGAGAATATCTTGGTTGAAATTGCTGCTTCTTTTCAAGATCAATTAAAAGCTCACAAAGGAATTGTTCCTGTAACATTGGTTTCTTCTAAAAAATTAGACGAAGCTACTGTAACTGCTATTTTAGCGAAAGTGAAACCAGCAGTAAAAGGAGAAATTGAATTGACTGAGAAAATTGATGAAGAAATCTTAGGTGGTTTTGTAGTGAAAATCGGAAACACACAAGTAGATGCTTCGGTAGCTAATCAATTGAAAAATTTAAAACAACGTTTAACACGATAGTTTGATTTGCCTAACAAGGCGCAAAATGAAACACATATGGCAGATGTAAAACCAGCAGAAGTTTCTGCAATTTTAAGAGAACAACTTTCTGGCTTCCGTACAGAAGCGGAGCTTCAGGAAGTAGGTACCGTATTACAAATTGGTGACGGTATTGCACGTATTTATGGACTTGATGGAGTTCAATATGGTGAATTAATTGAATTCGATGGTGGTTTACAAGGAATCGCACTTAACTTAGAAGAAGATAACGTTGGTGCTGTATTACTTGGAAAATCTTCATTAGTAAAAGAAGGTGATACTGTAAAAAGATTAGGTAAAATTGCCTCTGTTAAAGTAGGTGAGGGAATGGTTGGTCGCGTTGTTGACACACTTGGTAACCCAATCGATGGTAAAGGTGAATTCTCTGGTGAATTGTTTGAAATGCCTATCGAGCGTAAAGCTCCAGGAGTTATCTTCCGTCAACCAGTAACTGAACCGTTACAAACTGGTATCAAATCAATCGATGCAATGATCCCTGTAGGACGTGGACAACGTGAGTTAATCATTGGTGACCGTCAAACTGGTAAAACAACTGTTGCTATCGATACAATTATTAATCAAAAAGAATTCTTCGATAGAGGAGAGCCTGTTTTCTGTATCTACGTTGCTGTAGGTCAAAAAGGTTCTACAGTTGCAGGTATCGTTAAAAAATTAGAAGAGGCTGGTGCAATGGCTTATACAGTTGTTGTTGCTGCTAATGCTTCAGAATCTGCTCCAATGCAGTTCTATGCTCCAATGACTGGTGCTGCGATTGGTGAGTATTTCCGTGATACAGGAAGACCTGCATTAATTATTTATGATGATTTATCTAAACAAGCGGTTGCTTATCGTGAGGTTTCTTTATTATTACGTCGTCCTCCAGGTCGTGAGGCTTACCCAGGTGACGTATTCTACTTACACTCTCGTTTATTAGAAAGAGCTGCTAAAATCATCAATGATGATGAAATTGCTGCTAACATGAACGATTTACCTGAAAGTTTAAAAGGTAAAGTGAAAGGAGGAGGTTCTTTGACAGCTCTTCCAATCATCGAAACTCAAGGTGGTGACGTTTCTGCTTATATCCCAACGAACGTAATTTCGATTACAGATGGTCAGATATTCTTGGAAAGTGACTTGTTTAACGCTGGTATCCGTCCTGCAATTAATGTTGGTATCTCTGTATCACGTGTAGGTGGTAACGCTCAAATTAAGTCAATGAAAAAAGTAGCTGGTACGTTGAAATTAGACCAAGCTCAGTATCGTGAATTAGAAGCGTTTGCTAAATTTGGTTCTGACTTAGATGCTGCTACTAAATATGTATTGGACAAAGGTGCTCGTAACGTTGAGATTTTGAAACAACAAGATGGTGACCCTTACCCAGTAGAGAAACAAATTGCTATTATTTATGTTGGTACGAAAGGTTTAATTCAAAAAGTACCTGTAAATAAAGTGAAAGAGTTCGAAAAAGAATACTTAAACTACTTAGAGGCTAAACACGCTGATGTATTACTTTCTTTGAAAGCGGGTAAATACACAGACGAAGCAACAGATGTATTATCAAAAGTTGCTAAAGAAATCGCTTCAAAATATTAATAAGTCTATAATCTAGAGGGTGTTTGAAAAAATACCCTCTTTGAACTAAAGTTATGGCAAACTTAAAAGAAATTAAAAACCGAATTACTTCAATCTCTTCAACGATGCAGATTACTTCTGCTATGAAGATGGTTTCTGCTGCTAAATTGAAAAAGGCTCAAGATGCGATTACGCAAATGAGACCGTATTCAAATAAATTGCAAGAACTTTTAGGTAATTTGAGTGCTACGACTGATATCTCTGAAAATCCGTATTCAGAAATCAGACAAGAAAGCAATATTCTTGTGTTAGCTATTTCTTCCAACAGAGGTTTATGTGGAGGATTTAACAACAACGTCATTAAGAAAGTAAATGAGTTGGTGAATAAAACTTACGCAAATGCTAATGTAAATATCATTTGTTTTGGTAAGAAAGTAACTGATGCGTTTAGAAGAAGCGATATCCGTATTGATAACAAAGAAGTTGGTAATGAAGATATCTTCGCTAATTTAACTTTCGCTAACGCAGCAGAAATCGCTGAAAATGTTACTCATCTTTTCTTGCAAAAGAAATTTGACAAAGTAGTGGTTGTATATAACTCATTTGTTAACGCAAGTGTTCAGGATGTAAAAGCGGAACAATTACTGCCGATTGCTCCAATTACAAACGAAGCTTCTTCTACAAATGTGGAATACATTTTCGAACCAAGCAAAACGGAAATCATCGAGGATTTAATTCCAAAATCGTTGAAAACTCAATTCTTCAAAGCACTTTTAGATTCGCATGCTTCTGAACACGGTGCGCGTATGACTGCAATGCACAAAGCAACAGACAACGCAAAAGAATTGAAAAGAACATTGACATTAAGTTACAACAAAGCACGTCAAGCTGCAATTACAAACGAAATCTTAGAGATCGTTGGTGGTGCAGAAGCGTTAAAAGGTAACTAAAATAAAATACATCTTATAAAAATGGCTATCCGAAACGGTAGCCATTTTTTGTATCAATTTTAATTCATAACTCATAATTTCAAATCATGATCACTAAACCTACTTTCCTTGTTGATGAAAAAAAATGTCGTGCGAACATTCAAAAAATTGCGGATAAAGCAAAACGTAACAATGTTGAATTTAGAGCGCATTTTAAAACACATCAATCGTTAGCAATTGGACGTTGGTTTAAGGATGCGGGTGTGAATAAGATTACCGTTTCTTCGTTGGATATGGCAAAGTATTTCGCTCCTGAATGGAACGATATTACCGTGGCTTTTCCAGTAAATTTTTTGCAAATTGATACTATCAATGAGTTGGCTTCGAAAATCCAATTGAATATAGTGATTGTAAATTTGGAGGCTGTTGATTTTCTTTTAGCAAATCTTTCTCATTCCATCGGTTTCTTCATTAAAATTGATGTGGGCTATAAGCGAACAGGAATTCAACCGGATAACCTTGAATTAATCGATGCCATTCTTAATAAAACTAAAGAAAGTGATAAGTTAAATTTCCTTGGATTTTTAGGTCATGCTGGTCATAGTTATAAATCTTCAAGTTACAAGGAAATTGAAACGACACACAAAGAAAGCATTTCAATCATTTTACCATTTAAAGAAAAGTATAAAGCGGATTATCCAAATCTAATTATTTCTGTAGGTGATACACCAACTTGTAGTGTGGTGGAAGATTTTTCAATGGTTGATGAAATTAGACCTGGAAATTTTGTGTTTTACGACATTCAGCAAGCTTCAATAGGTTCTAACACCATTGAAGAGATAGCAATTGCTATGGCGTGCCCTATTGTGGCAATTCACCCAGAGAAAAACGTGATGATTATGCACGGAGGAGGAGTACACTTCGCAAAAGACTCATTTGTAGATGAAAAACTGGGTACCATATACGGTCGAGTGGTAAAACAAACTCCAGAAGGGTGGGGAGAAATCAAAGATGGAATCTACATCAAAAGTTTATCTCAAGAACATGGGGTAGTTCACGTTTCAGACGAGCTTCTTTCTAATTACAAAGTAGGAGATGTGTTATATATTCTTCCTGTACATTCGTGTTTGACTGCTAATTGTTTTAAAACGTACCAGTTATTGACAGGGGAGGTGATTGAGAGGTTTTAAGAGTGGGGTTTTATTTAACGGTTGAGAGTATGGCATCGCGCGGGAGCTCGGAACTACTTTTTTATCATTTTACCCCTACTTTTTTAAGAGACATGCATACTCGCAAACCTCTGAAACGCGTATGCATTATACCATTTTTGTAATTTATTAAAAATATTTTCTCGCTTGAGTATCCCATTGAAATTCATCCTCTAACAATTCCAAAATGTCAATTATATTTTTTGGCTGCCAAAATTTATCAGCTACTCTATAAATGTCATTATATTGATAGAATCTATATAAGTCCTTTGTTGAATATTCAAATGAAAAAGTTGGCGAATTGCCTCCATATCCAGAATTTTTTGAATAATATTCTGGAATCAAGTCGTCTGTTGGCAATTCTGAGATCTTCAATTTATTCAAACTATCAACAACTTTTGTCCAATCAGTTTTCATTGGTTTTAAATCAATTACTTTTGAATCAGTTATTGTTTCAGATAAATTACCTAACTTAAAATCAACATGCATTAGTACTAATTTACCATTCCACCCTGTTGAATCATATTTTATTTCAACTAATCCATGTGGTTGTGCTTTCTTACCAATAGGATTTGTTATCCACATTCGAAAAATTAAACTGTCTATGGAAGTTTCTGGGCTTTCCAGTCCAAGTTGTTTTTGTTTTTGCTTACAAAAATTCCAATAAGTATATGGATAACCTTTAAACTGGTGTTCATTTCCGTATTTCGGAATATCAAGCTTCTTGGAGCTTTCAGGAATCGGAGCATAATATGTACCTAGTTTGCTCAAATTTATCGGAGCACAACTTGTCATTACTGCGGCTATAAAGCTAATTATCAAAAAATGTTTTAAAATCTTCATAATTATCATTTTTTTTAATATTTTAAATTGAGTTCTTCACTGTTTTAGTGGGTTCTCACCATTACTCACAACGTTTTGCAGCTACCCGAAGGGCGGGACTTTTACCACAAAACTTGATTTGGAAAACTAATGTTTTATTAACCAAAAGATTGTCTTTGGAACGCGAAAACCCGCCTTTTGGGTAGGTGCTGTTATGCGGTCGTTTTTTTATATTCGTCATTAATTGCTTCATATACTCCAACATAAAATGGGTTTTTCTGATTTGCGATATATTCCTCGAAAACCAATTTAAAGCCCTTTTCTATTTCCCCCATTGCTAGTGTTAGTATTCCAATTGAAAGCTTGTGTCTTGGTGGTAGTCCCATTATTTCGCCATTAAGTAAGTAACTTTCTAAAATATCTTGCCTTGTTTTGTGTTTGTCTAGATATGGGATAATCGATTTGTCTAAAACATTTATCATATCCAAAATTAGGTTGTCCAAACTGTCTGCGAGTGTGAACCAATTATTATTATTTTCTTTGTCAACAATGTTGCAATAACAGTCTCTAATCTCACAGTCTGCAGTTCTTATTGTCGAAGGTGTTTTCCACCTGTTTAAATACTTATGCTATTCTTCAATGAAAATTCCAAATTCTAAATTTATTCCTCCAGAAGTAATTGACCATGAAGGTCCAAGTCTTAATTCAATTATTTGTAATAGACCATTTTCTGTTTCGCGTTTGAATGTAAAAGCTTTTTTCTTAAATCCTTTACTTTTCAAATATTTTTCAAGTCCTTCAAGTATGTATTTTCTTTTGTCTTGATTATCTGTCATTGTCGTCTGTTTTAAAATGCCGCATAACTTATTTATACACCCCCATAAATATTATGTTATTCAACAATGGTTTGTTGGCTAACCGCCATGAGGTTCACTAAAGTACAAATAATTTTAACATATAACTTAAAACAAAAAAGCCCTACATCTCTGTAAGGCTTTGAATATCATTTTGTATTCTGTTATTTTTCGAATTTTTTAAATATCACCGAAGCAATATGTCCTCCAAAACCAAAAGTATTACTCATCGCATACGTCATCGTTTTAGACTCTCCTTTGTGTAAAGGGAAGTGAAACATCGAAGCGTATTCTGGTTCAATTGTTTCTGTATTGATGGTTGGCGGTACAATTTGGTCTTGCAATGCTTTCACACACGCTATGGCCTCAATCGCACCCGCTGCACCCAATAAGTGTCCAGTCATCGATTTCGTTCCAGAAACACTTAATTTTTGATTTTCTCCAACAACACGTTTTGCAGCAATTAATTCACTCACATCTCCTTGC
>JACCEB010403114.1_pt1 | contig 13145 bp, 10 predicted proteins | sample 7454761 | NCBI WGS metagenome assembly JACCEB01 (sample SAMN15323454, study PRJNA562643) | freshwater metagenome | isolation source: river surface water | place: USA:Blue River Watershed | collected 2017-08-18 | reverse complement strand
TGGATTTTGAACTGGAATTGTATTATTAATTGGATTTTGAACTGGAATTGTATTATTAATTGGATTTTGAATTAAATTTATATTAGCACTTGAATTTTGAATAGGCTTTATTGGTCTAATTAAACGACTAGGACTGTAAAAAAAACCACCTTTTTGTGTTTGATTATTCATTAATATATATATATATATATTAATAAATAATTTAAATTTATTTATTAAATAAATGAAAATTCGCTTCCTTCATACGCTTCAAAACCAGTATCAGTTTTGTTATTATTATTTTTATTATTATAATAATAATAATTTGATGTTTCATCTTCTTGATTATTATTAATTATATTTGACTTATTTGAGTTATTTGACTTATTTGAATTATTTGAATTATTTGAATTGTTTGAATTATTTGAGTTATTATTTTTATAGTTAATACCTGAAATTATTTGTTCTCTAATTTTATTACGAACAACAACATATTTGAATGCTTTACTTATTGATATTGCTATTAAATCACGATTTATTATTTCTTGTAATGATAAATCACCATTAAAATTAGTAACCATTAAATTAGCTAATGCTAATGCAGTTTCTTCATCTTTACTAGGAATAACTAATTCACCAGTTGTTGGATTAAAATATAAATTAGTTACAATATTTTTCCAGTTTTCAAAATCATTTAATGATGGTATTTTTACTTTAATATAAAAATTATAAGGGTCTGAATGTCCATATTTATAAACTATTTTTGTCCATGGTGAAGGGTTATCAAATTGCCAAATTATATATTCATTTGGTTTATAATCATATGGTTTACCAAATTTATTAGTTTTTAATTTAAATTCTGATTCTAATTCAGAAAATGTTTCTACTTCTTCTTGTTCATATTCTGTTTCAGTTTCTTGATTTTGATTATAAAAATTTTGATTAGTATTATTTATTTGTTCACGTATATTTTCAATATTGTTTTGAAATTGGTCATATTCTTCATTAAATTTAGTATTATTTATATTACTATTTACATCAACTTTATATAAATCTGCTTTATTACTATATTTATAATTAGGTTGTTTTACATCAATAATTGTTTCATCATTATATGTATTTGTTACTGGTTCAATACTAGACATAATTGGTTTAATATTTATATTTTTATCATATGTTAATTGGTCATATAAATCTAAAAATAAAATTGTTATTAAAATGAATATCAATAAATTATTTGACATTTTATATAATATATTATAATATATTATATATTATATATTTTTAATATTAATATATTTATTATTATGTAATACTAATTATATAATACTTAAATGTATAAATTTACTTTACAAAAACAAAAAGTTGATACAAGAGATTTTAAATCAACACTACAGGGTACTGTAACAAAATCATTAGTTGAATTAAAAATGCCTACTATATATGACCAAAAAGATTTAGGTTCGTGTGTATCAAATGCAATTGCATTATGTGTAAATTATTGGTTAAAAATTAGTCCTTCTAGATTATTTATTTATTGGAATGGAAGAGCTATTGGTAAATATGATATGTATCAAGATAATGGTTTAAGTGTAAGAGATGGTTGTAAAAGTATTGCTAAATTTTTTGTAACTGATGAAAAAAATTGGGCATATGATACCACACAATTTGATACAATACCACCATTAACTGCATATAATAAAGTAATTAATTTATCAGATATGTCATATACTTCAGTTCCACAAGATTTAAATTCAATTAAACAATATTTAATTAATGGTTACCCTTTAGTCTTTGGTATTGCTGTTTATTCATCATTTATAAGTAATAATAATGGTGTCATACCAATGCCAAATGTTTCTAGTGAAACATTATTAGGATATCATTGTGTTTTAATAGTTGGATTTGATGATAGTAAATTAATGTTTAAAGTTGCTAACTCATGGGGAACTAATTGGGGACAAAAAGGATATTTTTATTTACCATATTCGTATGTAACTAATCCAGATTTATCTTTTGATTTTTGGTGTATTAAGTTTAATCGATTTAATAATAAAAATAAAATAAATAAAGCTAGTTTACTTTTATTAAGACGTTAAAATAAAATTTTATAAAAGCTAAACTATTTAATTAAAACTTGGTTTATGGAAATTTACCATACCCAACTATATGCCCATTTTTAGTAAAAACACAAACTGGTTGAGTGTAGATTGGTTGAGTGTAAACTTGTTGACCACCTAAAAACACCTGACTATTTGATGGTTGTTGCAATGCAAGTTGCTGTTGTCTGAGTGCTTGTTGCTGCTGTGCAAGTTGCTGTTGTTGAAGTGCAAGTTGCTGCTGCTGAAATGCAAGTTGCTGCTGTGCTTGCTGTTGTTGAAGTGCAAGTTGCTGCTGTGCTTGCTGTTGTTGAAGTGCAAGTTGTTGTGCTTGTTGCTGCTGTTTCTGACTAACAGAAACACGACCAAAAGGTTGAGCACTAATAGAAATCGCAGATGTGCTAACAGTCTGAGAACTAGAAGGCAACGGTTGAAATTTATCGATTCCGCATTGACTAAGAAATCCTTGCATTTTAATGTTCGATTTAAATTGTTGGTTGTTGGTTTAATTATATGCTAATACTGTTTATAATTGTTTTTATAAAAACTAATAATAAATAGTATCATTGATTAATATTTTCAATTTTTTTAACAAATATTATATATTAGTAATAAATCTAATAATAATTTTAGTCTCTTATCAAATATAATATCTAGTGTTTTAATTTGTTGTAATTCACTATGAACATTTATTCTTGACACATATTTAATATAAGATTTTTTATGATTTACTATTTTATCATGTATTGAATGTAATACTTTATTTATCTGTTCTACTATATCTAATGTTGAATTTAAACTAATTTTAATAGGTTCTGGTAAATTTATACTATTATCAGTTGGTATTTCTTGATAACTAATAACACTAAAATCATCAAGTAATTCAATTAATGGTTTTTTATAATTTTTTATCAATTCATCAATATTAGTAATATTATTTTTATCAAGTATATTTTTAATTAATGATGTTATAATAATTAATTTATTATTTATATCTGATAATAATAATTCATTTTGTAATAATATAAATTCATCTTCTTTATGAGTCATTATATAATTAAAAACAGTATGAGATGACATAATAGTTGAGGTTAAATGCATAATTATATTTTTCGTAATATTTGGAAAAAATAAATTCATGTTCTAATATAACTTATAATTAAATATTTATTTAATTATAATTTATTTATTATTATTTATTACATAAACTCTTTTTGTTTATTTTTTTATTATTTCTTATTACATACTAATTTTAATTCATCTGTTTTATAATAGTTTCTTGCATGAAATAATTCACAATCAATTGCATTTTCTTTTAATACATGTTCAAATTGTTGAATTAATTTATTTTTTGTTTTTGCTAAAGACCATATATATTGATCTATTGAAATATCTTCTTTTGGATGTGTTGCTAAATATAAATATACTTTAACAATTTGTTTTGCTTTTGGAACATCTTTATGAGAACAAAATCTAATTGCTCTACCAATAATTTGTAATATTCTTGACATATTCCAATAGGGTTCTAAAATATGAACTTGTTCAACTCTTAATAAACTAACGCCTTCTTTAATACTTGGACTTCCTAACATTAATTTAATACATGAACCATTATTATTTTCTTTTTTATTAAATACATGTTTTATTTCTTCTTTAACATGATGTGGTTCATCACCTGACCATACAGAATATCTTTTTGGACCTTCACCATATGTTTTATAATTAATATAACCATGATATTCAATAAATTTAATAAAAGATTTTAATCCACCAACATCTTTAAAATTAGAATAAACAAATATTGGACCTTCTGATTTTTTTATTTTTTTCATAATTTTATAAAATTTTATTGAATATTTTTCAACATTTTGTAATTGTAAATTATCATCTTTAAAAGAACTATATCCTATTTCACCTATTGATTTATTTGGAAATGCAATATTTGACATCATTCTAGGTCCTAAAAAAAAATCAGAAGGCAATTTTAATATATCAACATCTTTAAATGAACCTTTTATATTATCATCACTATTACTCAATGATGTTAAATATGATTTATATTGAAATGTATTCATATTACATTTAACAGTTTTAAATTCCATAGTTGGATAAGCAATAGGTGGAGCTCCTCTGTAATATGATATTAAACCTTTTGTTAATTCTTTAAATTTTTTCATATTTATCGCTCTATATTGAATACCATTTTCTGTTTTATTATAAGATAAAAAATCAGCATTAAAATCAGCACCAATTGGTAATGGATTTTTAGGTCTTAATAAATTTAATGTTAATGCTATTTCAACTGGTCTATCAAACATTGGTGTTGCTGATAATAATATTAATTTTAATGAATCATCAGTTTTATCAATGATTGATTTTAATGTACTATAAAATGTTCCAGTCATTGATATCATATTTTGAATTTCATCAATAATTAATAAAGTATTTTTTAGTTTTATTTTATTTTCTTTTACTAAATCAACAAATTTATGATATGAATAAATTGTATAATATTTTGATATTCTTTCTTCTGTTTTTTCTAATATATTTTCTTTTACTTCACTATCATCAGTTTCTTTTAATTTTTTTAGCTCATTCTCTTTTATATAAACATCTTCACCCGGACATTTTGTTCGTAATTCATCTTTAAAATTACCAACTAATGCAGCTGGTAATACAATCATTATATTCATTGTTGATTTAAATTTTTCAGCTATATTAATTGCTGTACATGTTTTACCTGAACCAATTTGATGAAAAACTAGTAATCCATTTACTGTTTTTCGATTATCCCATAAATAATCTGGTAAAAATTGTTGTTGTGGTTGTAATTCGAATTTTTTTGGAAAACAAAAATCTTTCATTGTTTCTTTAGTTTCTTTTAATTTATATTTTTTATAAGTTTTTGTTATTTTATCCATATACTATTATATAAGTATATAAATTTTTATTAAATAAATTTTCTATATTTTAATAATGAATATTCAAAAAATAAAAAAATCAGAAGAAAAAAAAGAAGATATACATAATGTAAAAAATCTTAATAAATTATTAAATGTTTCTAAAGATATTAAAAAAGAATATGAACAAGGAATTTTTGAAGGTAAATTTGATAATACTCATATAATCGGTGATATACATGGTGACTTTTTTACTTTTAAAAGATGTTTAGAATTAACACAATGTGTTAGTTTTGATGATATTATATATGATGATTATATTAATATGAATACAAAAAATGACTATTTATATGTTAAAGATGGTTGTAAATATTATTCTAATGATAAAATAAAATGGAATCCTGAAAAAAAAAATTCAATTATTGTTTTTGCTGGTGATATTATTGATAGATGTAGAACTGCTGGTTTAAAATTTAATTATTGTGTTGATACAATTATGGATGAAAATTGCGATTTTCAAATGTTAAATATCATTTTTAAATTAGATGATGAAGCACAAAAATATGGCTCACGTGTTTTATTAATTTTAGGTAACCATGAAATTATAAATCTTCAAAATGATTTAAGATATGTTAGTTATAAAGGATTAAGTGATAAAAAGCGAATAAAAAATATAAATAAAATATTATCAAATAATATTTACAGATTATTCTCAATAATAAGAATTAATAATTATGTAATTGTTCATGGTGGTATTAATCCTGATTATATACAAACTTTAAATTTTAATAATGAACAAGAAATTATTATACAATATAATAATTTAATTAGAAAACATTTATTGTCAAATGGTGATAGTGATATATTTAATAATTCAAAAAATGTATTTTGGGATAGAAGTCTCGGGTTAGAAACAAATATTGATCCGCAAATATGTAATAAACTGTTTGAACAAAATATATTAAATATACCTAAACAATATTTTTCTAATTTAAAAATTATTGTTGCACATTGTATTCAGTCTTTATTATCAACACCTTTAGGAATTAATATAGCACATTGTGATGTATTTCAAAATAGAATTATTAAAATTGATATTGGTATGGCAAGAACATTTAATGATTATAATTATAGAAATAATGATTTATTATTAGAAAAACTTGATAAATTTATTAAATTATATAATGAAGAAAATAAATTTTTGGATTATAATGAATTTATATTAAATTCTAAGTTTAATAATATTCAAATACTTAAATTAATAAATAACAAAGAAGAAATTATTAATGATGAAACAACTATTAATTATTTTTTTAATACAGTTTTTTCACATAATAAAATATTAGGTTATTATTATTTATTTCAAGATTTAAAAAAAGTATTATTAAATAGAATTAAAATTAAATTTAATATACAAACAACAGACGAAACAATTGATAAAATAGATTTTATTTTATCTAAATTAAAATCTAAAATAAATTAATGAAAGAAGAATTTGGTATATTTGAAAATATTAATAAAGATTTATATTTTATTGGTGATATTCATGGTGATTTTTATGCATTTAAACAAGCACTTGAATTAACTGGATGTGTTATTTTTGATAAACAAAATTTTAAAGATATTTGTAAAGAACATTTAGATGGTATTATTTTAACTGACGGTTGTGATTACTATAAAAATAAAATTAATTGGAATCCACAAAAAAAAGATTCAATGATTATTTTTGCTGGTGATTTAGTTGATAGATGTAGAATTACTTCTGATTCTTGTGATTTTGTTGTTAATGATGAAGACTGTGATAATCAACTTATTAATATATTATTAGAATTAGATAAACAAGCTTTAAAATATAATTCAAGAGTTTTATTTGTATTAGGTAATCACGAATTAATGAATTTACAAGATAAATTAAAATATGTTAGTTTTAAAGGTCTTGAAAATAATTCTAGAACAGGAAATATTAAAAAAACTATTTTTAATAACATAAATAGTATTTTTGGTTTAATTAGAATTAATAATTATATTGTATGTCATGGTGGTATTAATCCTAATTTTGTTAGTGAATATAATAAATCAAATTATAATTATAATAATATTGAATTTGTTGAATCATATAATAAAATGTTAAGAGAAACACTTGTTAGCAGTGAACCTAATTACTATTTATTAAATAATAATAAAGGTCCTTTTTGGGATAGAAGCAATGGATTAGATACAAAACAATTAACAAATGAAGAATGCGAAACATTATTTTTTAATAATATTTTAAATATTACAAATAAAAATATTATGAATGATTTAAAATTAATAGTTGCTCATTGTCCTCAAACATTTAATTCTAATAAAAAAGGTATAAACAATACAAATTGTGGAAACCATCAAAATAAAATATGGAGAATTGATATCAGTATGTCTAGAGCTTTTGATATGTATATATCTGATACAAATATGATTAAAATATTATTAGATAATATAAATAATAATAATAATTATAATAATTATAATAATTATAATATACTTGATTTTTATGTAAAACGTGAAAAAGAACTAAATGCTGTTCAAGTATTATATATTAATAAAAATAATACTAGTTCAGTTATAAAAGGTGTTATTAGTTTAGAATATTTTTATAACACAGTTTTTTTTGAACAAAATGTTAAATATAAATATTTATATTTATTACAAGACATGTATAAATCATTTTCTAGAGAATTAAATTCAAGTTATAATTTAGAATTAAACATTTTAAATAAAATTAAAGAAACCAAAAATAAACTATTTTATGAATTATATCCACGTGATAATAAAGATACAATGACAATACAACTATAATAAAGATACAATGACAATACAACTATAATAAAAATTTATTCTTTATTTTGTTCAAATAATAGTTTATCAATAGTTGTTTCTACACAAAATAATCTATGTACAATTATACCTAATAGAAATAATACAATTAATACTTCTTTTATATCTAAAATCCAATATTTTGAAATAAAATAACCTACAATAATTGTACATATTACATTTATTATTGCTATATTAAATATTCTGTAGCTGTGAACTCCTTCATTTGGTTTTCCTAATATATATTTATATGGGCATATACTAATATTCATTATAAATACATATAAAAAAAAGTTTTTATAATTAATTATGTGTGGAATTTGGGCATTTTTAAATAATAAAAAAGACTTAAATGTTTTATTTAAGAACTTTATGAATATTAAACATCGTGGACCTGATTATTCTAGTTTTCAAATGTATGATAATCTTGTTGTTGGGTTTCATCGATTAGCTATTATGGATTTATCATTTTCATCAAATCAACCTTATGTTTTAAAACAAGATGATAGAACTATTGTATTTGTATGCAATGGTGAAATTTATAATTATCAAGAACTAATTGATAAATATAACTTAAAAATAGATAATAAAAGTGATTGTTTAACTATTCCTCATTTATATTTAAACATGAAATATAATGATTGGATACAAATGTTTACAAATAAAATTAAAGGTGAATTTGCATTTTTATTATTTGAATTTGATAAATCAAATAAATTAACTAACTTAGTTGCTGGCAGAGATGCATTAGGTATTAGACCTTTATATTGGTCTGAAATTAATAATCTTACTGAACAAACTGTTTTTTCTTCTGAAATTAAAGGATGTGATTTTGATGATTTAAATATTACCGAATTTAAACCCGGTCATATCACTTTATTAACAAATGTTAATCGTTGTGTTTATGATTTTAAAGATATTTATATTGTTAAACAATACAAACAACAAGAATTAGATGAATCATATATGCTAAGTGTTGTTAAAGAATCTGTTATTAATTCTGTTAAAAGAAGATTAGATGCTGACCAACCTATTGCATTCTTATTATCAGGAGGTGTTGATTCATCTATTGTTGCAAGTATTGCTTCTAAATTATCACCTAATAAAATTAGAACATTTTGTTGTGGTATGAAAGGTGGATCAGATTTAGAATATGCAAAAATGGTAGCTGAACATATTGGTTCAGAACATACAGAAGTTATATTTACTCAAGAAGAAGCACTTGCTGCTATTAATGATGTTATTTATACTACTGAAACATGGGATACAACTACTATTAGAGCATCAGTTGGTCAATATTTAGTTTCAAAATATATTAGTGAACATACTGATGCTAAAGTCTTATTTGTTGGTGAAGGTCCTGATGAAGTTTGTTCTTCATATCTTTTTAATTGGTATGCACCAGATTCTGAATTAATTCATCCTTCTGCAATGGATTATGTTAGTAATATTTATTATTATGATGTAAAACGTTGTGACCGTTGTATTGCTAGATGGGGATTAGAAGCACGAGTTGCTTTATTAGACCCTGAATTTATTAAAGCTTATTGGAAAATTCCTTCTCATGAAAGATTTCCAAAAACTAGAGGTATTGAAAAATGGTGGTTTAGAAAAGCATTTGACGATAATTATTTACCAGATGCTGTTTTATGGAGAAAGAAAGAAGCTTTTTCTGATGGTGTTAGTTCAACAGAAAAGTCATGGTTTCAAATTATTCAAGAACATATTATGGAAAAATATAATATGTGTGAAAAGGACTATTTTAAATCTAAATTTATTGAATTCTTTGGTGAAAAAAGACTTAATGTCATTCCTGATTATTGGCAACCAAGATGGAATAAAAATGGTGAATTAATTACATCATATGTTGACCCATCTGCTAGAACATTAGATATTTATAATGAAAATAATTAGTTTATTTTATTTTTATATAAACAATTATAATGTACAAAGATAAATATTTAAAATACAAAAATAAATATTTAGATTTAAAAATAAATAATAACCAAAAAGGTGGTTATACATTAAAATATAATATTGGTGATCAAGTTTATATTAATGGTAAAATAATGACAACTACTGATTTACATAATCCAACACAATGGAATACTAAAGAAATAGTTGCAAATAATATTATAGGATATATAATGTCTATTTATAGAGGAGATACAATGGAATATAATATTTATACTATTAAAATAACTGATAATTTATATATTCCTGAAGTATTAGAAGATAAATTAAGTATATATCCTGTTGAAAGTATGTATGCATATGCTCAAGCACCTAACCCACCTAATCCCCCATCAGGACCTGGTCCCCGAGGTCCTAAAGGTTCAAAAAATCCAAATAATATATCATATTGTTCTAAAACAATGATGTTAAAATATAAATTTAATGAAATATATCAAGATAATGTTATGAATAAAACAATAACTAAATGTAAACATATACTGCCTTATATTAATCCATATTATGCTATTGGCTTAGCAAAAGGATTTTTATTATCAAATGGTATAGTTGAATTTGGTATATATGATAATTATGTATATTATCTATGTGCCGTAAATAATGTTTCAGATTTTGAATTGTTAACTATTAAAAATGCTATTGATATTGTTATTGAAGAATTAAGATACGCTGAATATCTTAATACTAATAATCAAAATGATGTATATATTAATACCTTAATTACACAATATAATCAAATTAATCCAGTTCAATATAATCAAATGAATCAAATAAATCCAGTTCAATATAATCAAATAAATCAAATTAATCCTGTTCAATATAATCAAAATAATAATACAAATAAATTTGTTAATTCTTTGTTAAGTCAAAAAAATAATTTAGATAAATTAAGTGAAGAAGATGAATTTGATGAATATTTAAAAAAATTAAGAAAACTCATGACAAAATTTTATTATAAAGAAACAACAAAATGGTTAGAAAAAGATAAATCATTTTTAGAATTTCAAAAAATTAAAAATAAAATTACAGCTGATTATATTAAAGAAATATTAAAAGAATTTATAAAAAATAGTAAAGATAAAAAGAAAGAAATCTTTTGGCATGAGTTAAATTCTGATGAATTATATGATGATGTTAAAGATTTTATTAAATCAAAAATATTAAAATTAATTATAAAAAAATCTTCTAAAAAAGCTTCTAAAAAAAATTAATTAATTTTTAATTCTTTTTTTAATTGAATTAATAACTGAAGTTCTTCTTTAGTTATTTCTTCTTTAAAATATTCTTTTAATACATCAATAGATTTTCTATTAATTTCAGAACATATAATACTTTTATCATCAAAATGTCTTCCGTAAATTACTGTTGCTTCTGTATTTTCTACTTTAATACATACTTCCATATCTTTTTTAGCAATTGTTATATCTTTTAAATTATGTTGAATACCAATAACTTTACCAATTGTTAAATTTAATGATGGAATACATAATTTTGTACCAAAATGTAAACTACCTTCTAATACTTTTACACCAAATATTATTGGTCCTGTTTTATTATAAATATGTTTTGGTAAAATTTGTAACTTGCAAGGAAATACCATAAAATTACTTGCTTCTTCTTTACGTATTCTAATAATATCATCTCTATATTTAATATATTGTTCATATAAACGATAAATAGTTTCATCACTAAAAATAGTAATATCTTTTTTATCTTCAATACCTTTTTCTACATGTACATTAAATGCTAATATAACATTATGTTCTTTTTTTGGTTTTAAAATTTTAGAAACATGTTTATTTTTTACATCTCCTATATTTACCTCACTAATAGGTACTGAATTTTGTTGTAAAAATGCATATAATGCTTCTAATGAACCTTGTGTTGATGCATGAATACTTACACCATTTTCTACTAACTTAAAAGATGTACTAACTGGTACTTCTTGAATTTCTGGTTGTTCTTCTATTTTTTGTGTTGATAAATATACTTGTGAACCAACAATAATATCATTTAAATTAGGTGCAATTAATTTAACACCTAATGCACCTTTAATATTTTCATTATGAATATATTCACTTTTAACTCTAGATTCACGATTAGGTGGTGGTGTTAGTAAATTTTTAATAACAGTTTCAACAGGTCCTGTACTTGTTGAAATTATTATTTTATCATTCTTTTTTAAACTTCCATTAATTACAATAACATCTATTGCTGTTCCAAAACCTTCCATAAGTGATTTTTCCATAACAATACATTTTAATTCTTCTTCAAAAATAGGTTGTGATGTTCTTGATAATAATTCTAATAAATCACCAACACCTTCACCAGATTTTGCTGAAATTGGACAAATTGAAATTGTATCTTCTACACTATCATTTTCCCAAAATAATTTTGCATTTAAACCTAATTGATTTAATTGTAAAATGATTCCATCTAATCTGTTTTTAAATTCCGAAGCACATGAAAGATTATTAGTAAATGATTCATGTATCATTCTATTAGGAACAGAAACCCAACCAAACAAACGGTCTATTTTATTTAATGCAATTATAAATGGTATTTCATTTTCTCTTAAAATATTAATTGATTCTATTGTTTGTGGTTCTATTCCATGCATCAAATCAACAATTATAAAAGCAATATCACATAATTTAGTTCCTCTTGTTCTTAAATTTGAAAAAGCTTCATGACCAGGTGTATCAATCATTAATAAACCAGGTACTTGAATTTTACTATTTCCTGTTCTTCTTTTAATAGTTTCAATTGGTATAAATGATGCTCCTATTTGTTGAGTAATTCCACCTACTTCACCTTCTTGAACATTTGTATTACGAATATTATCAAGTAATGATGTTTTACCAACATCAACATGACCCATAATACATGTTATTGGTGCTCTAATATTTAAATTAGTTTCAATAATTTCTTTCGACTCTTCTAATTTAGAAAGTACTGATTCTAATTTAGAAACTTGTACTTGATTTAATTGTATTCTTTTTGCTTTTTCACGATTTTCTTTTTCTTTTCTTAATTCAGCAGGAGTTTTAAATGTTCCTGCTGCCTTTTGAGCTGCAATTTTATCTTCTTTTTCTTGTTGTTTTCTTAATTTTTCATCGTCAATTGCTTTTTTAGCTAATGCAATTTCTTCTTCTTCTTTACGTATACGCTCATTTTCAGCATCCTCTAATGCTTTAATACGAGCTCTTTCTGCTTCCACCTCTTGAACTCTTTTTCTTGCCGCTTCTGCGATAGGATTTACTTTCTTACTATTATTTTTGGTCTTAGATGACATAATATCATTTACTTTAATTATAATTAAATAATTATTCAATTTTTTATA
>JACCEB012006252.1_pt1 | contig 13150 bp, 25 predicted proteins | sample 7454761 | NCBI WGS metagenome assembly JACCEB01 (sample SAMN15323454, study PRJNA562643) | freshwater metagenome | isolation source: river surface water | place: USA:Blue River Watershed | collected 2017-08-18 | reverse complement strand
TTGTTGTCATATTTTCCTTGCCCCACCGCTTCGCACGATGGCTGCCACCTTTTTGATGGCGGTTTCTAGTTGTGCAACGTTGATCACTTCCAGCTGGGCGTCGTGGATCTCCATGGCCCAGTTGATGGCGGTCAATTCCTGGCCGGTGCACACGAACCTGTCGCCCATGCTGCGGCCACGGCTGCCCATGGACTTCAGTGCGTCTTGTCCTTGGCGCAGTTGCTCTTTGTAGGCGCTGGCCACGTTTTGCATGATCAGGGCTTCAGCGATGTTCAATGCGGCGATGACCACGTCCATGTCTGAACGTGTGCCTTTGCCATGTGCAATGTTGGTCAGCGCGTCGTGGTTTTTGATGCGCAAGATCACCAGCGCGTCGTCGATTTCGGACAGCGGCTTCAGGCCGACTGACACGTGCGCCATGGTGTCCATGATGACACCGCGTGGGCGGTATTTGCTGCGCTTGCGGCTCATATCATCACCACCACGCACGCCATCAGCACGCCGGCCAGCACGCCCAGCAGAAACGCGGTTACAAGCCACATCGCTGCGTCTTGGCGTTCCCACTCCATCAGGTCGTCGGGCTTGTTCATTTCTTGCCCGCCTTGGCGTAGATGTGAAACAGCTTCGGGTCCAAGGCATTGGCGTTCAGCTTGGTGCCGCCCATCAGCGACAGTTCAACGCCTTGTTTGCGCTTGCTGTTGACCACACCGGACTGCACGCGGCTGTTTTTGGCTGAATGTTCCATCGACTTGGTGTCGATCTTGAACATGGGGTTTTTGGTGTCGAATGCGTTGGTCATAAAGGTGCGTCGGGTAGGTTGTCAGGGTTGAACCGCGGGGGCTTGCCGCCGGTCGGTATCGGTTGGGTTGGGAATGGCCAGGTCATGCGGCACCATCACAGCATCGACGCACAGCAACAACGCCGCCAGTGTGAATATGTTTTCCTGCCAACTGTTCTGACGTAGGCAGCCCAGATTCGATGGCATTATCTTCGCATCGCGCGCAAACAATCCGATCCTCTGGCGGCGCATTCAGGAACGTAAATTTCGTCGTGCCTGTCATTGTGTTGCCGCACCAGCAGCTGACGGCCAGGTGCGCGTTCCACCTTGGTCCAATCTTGTGCGTTGTCACATATCGAACGCGATGAATAAGAACCGCCATGCTGTTTTCGACGAAGGGTTCGCAGGCAGTCCAATGTACGCCAGTCCTAGCGCGCTTGTCTTTTTGTAGCGTGACTTTCATACAGCACCCCCTGCACTCTGTAGATGCCGCTTGCGCTCGGCCTTGGCGCCGGCAGCGTAGCCGGACAGCACGCCGGCGCAGGCTGCGTCTTTCAGCATGCGCGCCAGGTGCAGCTTGTCGATCATGCTGCTGGTTTCGCGCTTCAGCAGCTGGGCCACGATGTGGTCGATGTCAGCGCGCAGGCTGGGATCGGTGATGCCGGTCATGATCAGCCCCACAAATGGTTGACCAAGAAACCAGCGGCGAACGCCAGCGTGATGTAGACCCAGAACTGTGCCTGCGAATGCTCGTCTTTGTCGGCTGTGTAGGGTCCGAAGACTGTCACTTGTTCGGGATGGTAGTGGCCAGTTTCGCGTGGGTAGGTTCGTGTGGTGGGGTTTAAGTCTTGCAACATGGCTTTGTCCTTTCAGTTTTGGGCAGCACTGCGCTGTCCATGAACTGAATTTTGCCAAAGAATTTGGGTATTTTACTTAGGACAAACCCTAATGTCGCAAAATAACAACAGCATCGGCAGGTGATCGTGCAATTCCTGCAAATCCACCAGCTTTCAATACTTGCGCGATGAAGTTCAGCTGGTGTTCGGTGGGCTTGCCGTTGGCAGTCTTTACTTCGCAGGCGGTGAACACGGCCAGCTTGCGACCCACCATGTCAGGTGTGATCACCACGGGCGTCCAGCCGATCAGATCGCTGCCGCCAGGGTTGCCCACGCCGTATTGGATGAACCGGCCGTTTGGGTCTTTGTAGGCGCCCACGTTGTTGCGGAACATGACAGCACCCGACTGGCTCAAAGCCAGTCTGATGCGTTGCTGGATGGCGGCTTCGCTCACTTCGGTGTGTTCACTTCGATCAGCTTGTCCAGGTAGTGCCGCGCCTTGCGCAGATCGTCTATGCCGCCCTTGTCTTTCCAGCGGCTCACGTACTTGACGACGTTGCCTTCCAGGTAGCCAAGTTCGTTGCTGACGATGTAGTCCCATGGCTGGATGGCCTTGGATTTGTAGTGGTCGCCGGCGACTTGGGTGTCGTTGGCCGACTTTGTGGGCCGCCATTCTTCGTGCGCATTGCCGTTTAAGCAGCGCACGCATGTCGATTTCGCAGCTTCAGCGCTTCCAAATAGCGCGCAGGTTCCGCAGTGTTTTTCAGTCATGGTCATGGTGTGTTGGTGGGGTACTCGCTGCACCGCGTCCGGTCTGCCAGGAACCCCCAGCAGCACGGCATCCGCTTTCCCCTAAATCATCAGAACGGAATGTCGTCATCCATCGGCTGCTGCGCAGGCGCTGGGCGCTGTGCAGGTGCTTGGCGTGGTGCTGCAGCTGGTGCCTGCTGCCCGTCTTGTCGTGGCTCGAACAGCGAACAGATCACACGGTCTTTGCCTGGTTCGCGTGGTGCGGCCGCCAGGTTGACCATGGGGTCCAGCAGGATGAATGGGCCGTTGTCGCCTTGCATCATCGCGCCGATGTTCATGTAGCGGTTTTTGGGCTGCCCTTGGCTGTCGGTGTAACTGCCGGTCTTGACTGCGATGTCGTATTTTTTCGTGATTGCCATGTAATGGTCCTCGATTGATTGATTAAAAAATCCCAGTCTTTCCTGGGTGTCCGCTGACGCATGGCGGAAAGGAGTTCACCATCATCAGCTGCCGCTGTTACGCGCCACCTGCGGCTGGGCGTCTCCGCTCTTGTTGTTCCTTGCGTTAAACAGGTCACGGATTCTATTTTGCAAAACCGCCAGCGCGGCCTCGCCTCGAATATCTTTGATGCCTTTCACGAATTTTCCGGTGTTTGTGTTGTGATAACCCCACAGGTATCGCCGGCGCTGCTGCAGTGGCATCGACAGCACGGCGCTGGCTTCGCATTCCAGCTTCCATTCCTCTGACCATGTGCAGGTTTCGCGGCCGTCGTGCATCAGCACGCGCATGTGGTTGCAGCGTGGGTAGCAGGTCATCGGTTCAGCATCCTTGACGACTTGATGCGCAGCTGCTGCCAGACCCAGCCCATTTTGTAGCCGCGCTGTTCAGCAATTTTTTTCAGTTCCTCGACCGTGCTGGCGCGGCCGACCTCTTGGCGTTTCTCGCGTTTGATGGCGGTGATCTCGGCCAGTTCGCCATCGGTCTGTGCGACCACTTTGGGCTTGGCCACATGCGCGTGGCCGCAATTCGGGCACACGGGCGCTGGCGTGTAGACGAAATAACACCGTTCGCACTGGCGCACTGCCTCGACGGCTTCGGCCGACCTGGTGCGTTTTTTCACGCCATCCAGCGACCATTCGCGTGCCTCGGTTGGCAGGCCGTGGTGCAGTGCGTTGCCGGCGTGATCCAGCACGATGCAGTCGGTCTTGCGTTCGTGCAGGCGCAGGCCGCGGCCAACGCTTTGCAGGTACTTGGTCACCGACTTGGTGGGCGCCAACAGGATGATGCAGCTAACCGCTGGGCAGTCAACGCCAGCCACCCACAGCTGGCAGTTGACCACCACGTCGATGCGGCCGGCTGCCAGGTCGACCAGCGCGGCGTCGCGGTCTGTTTGGTCGCTGCTGCCGCTGATGGCCACGGCACGATAGCCGGCACCGTTGAACATGGCTGCCGTGTCTTCGGCGTGCTTGACCGATGTGCAGAACACCACGGTCGGACGGCCATGCGCCAGCTTGCGGTAGTGGTCGACTGCGTTGCCGGTGATGGTGGGTTTGTTCATGGCCGTGGACAGCTGGCCCTGGGCATAGTCGCCGGCGATGGTGGCCACGCCGGTCAGGTCGGGTTTGCTGGGCGCGAAATAGCGAATGGGCACCAGCATGCCCATGTCGATCAGATCTTGCGTGCCGCACGTCTGCACGATGGTGTCGGCCACCTCGCGCATGCCGCGGCCGTCTAGGCGCACCGGTGTGGCTGTCAGGTGCAGCAGCAGCGGGCTGCCGCAGTCCTCGATCACTTGGCGGTAGGTGTTGGCCACAGCCAGGTGCGCTTCGTCGATGACGATCAGGTTCGGCTTGCGGTGCATGCCAAGGCGCCGTGCTGCGGTCTGCACGCTGACCACCTGCACCTGGCTGAACGGGTCGCACTGGCGGTTCGCCATGATGAAGCTGTGGGCGATGCCTTCGGCTGTCAGCTTGGCGCTGGTGGCCGTCAGGATCTCGCGCAAGTGCGCCATGAACCAGACGGTGTGCCCACGGCTGACAGCTGACCGGATGATGGTGGCCGCGGTGTGTGTCTTGCCGCTGCCGGTGGGCGCGCACAGGATGGGCGCTCGGTAGCCTACGCGGTACGCGTTGCGCAGCTGCTCGATGGCTTCGGTTTGGTATGGACGCAGGCTCACAGCGGCCCCCACATGATGAAGCCCCACCAGACGACGCGCAGCCATGTGCCGATAAGCAGTGCGAAGATTACGAACGATGCCAGTGCGCTGATGTAGTTCATGCGTTTCTTTCGCGCAGCCGGTCGGCCGCTTCGTTTAGTCGTTGGATGGTGTTGGCGCGTGGCTGGCATTGGCCGGTTTTCCACTGGTGGACGGTGGCCGGACTGATTCGCGCTTCACGCAGCAGGCCAGAAACGGACGTGCGCGCACTTACCGCCAGTTCACGGATTCGCCAGTGGATTTCGGCTTTGTCATTCGTTTGCTGTAGTTTTTGTGTGGTCATTACGCGACACTATAGCGAATAAAAATTCCGTCTGCACAGTAATCGGATGTAATAATCGGCAACACGGTGACTTGCCGTGAACTTTGAAAGGATTGGCAATAAATGAAAACAGGCATATACTCTGGGATTTCAAACGACGACTATCACGGCGGCGTTGGAATCTCTAAATCTGGCCTCGATGTGCTTGCGCGTTCGCCGCTGCACTACTGGTCTAAATATCTCGACCCGAACCGCGAACGCAAAGAACCGACGCCGGCCATGAAGCTGGGCACGGCCATCCACACCGCGGTGCTGGAACCCGACGAATTCCCAAAACGCCACATGGTCGCGCCGCAGGTCGACCGCCGAACCAAGGATGGCAAAGCCACTTGGGAACAGTTTGTGGCCGATGCTGAAGCTGCTGGTGCTGATCTCATCAGCGCCGACGACTTCGCCACATGCCAAGCCATCAGCCGCCAAGTGCGTGAACACCCGACAGCGCGCAAAGTATTCTCCAACGGCACGCCAGAACTGTCGGCGTACTGGACCGACAAAGAAACCGGCCTGCTGTGCAAATGCCGGCCCGACTGGCTTGGCCTGCCGCTGATCGTGGACCTGAAGTCGACTGAAGACGCCAGCGCTGAAGGCTTTGCCAAGTCGGCGTGGAATTTCAGGTACTGGGTGCAGGCCGCCTGGTACGTCGACGGCATCGAACAGGCCACGGGTCAGCGCCCTGATGCGTTCGTGTTCGCGGCATTCGAAAAGGCGGCGCCTTATGCCTGCGCGTTCTACTTTGCCGACGAAACCATGCTCGACATGGGCCGCCGCGAATATCGCCGGCTGCTGCGGATCCTGGCTGACTGCACGGCCGCCGACCGCTGGCCAGGTTACACCACCGACGTGACGCCGCTTGGTGTGCCCGCCTGGGCGCTGAAGGCCGCCAACGACAACGCGCAGGCCGCCGCATGAAACACCTAGTGCTGGCTTTGGCCATGCTGTCCGCGACCTCGGCGCACGCAGAGTTTTACGACGGCAACCGGTTGCTGCAACGCATGAAAGGCGATGCACTCGACCAAATGGCCGCGCTTGGGTACGTGGCCGGCGTCTGGGATGCCTACATGGGCGTCCTGATCTGTCCACCGCCAAACGTGTCGCTGAACCAAGCCCGCGACCTTACGCGCCAGCTGCTCGAAAAGATGCCGGAACGCCGCCACCAGGGCGCTGACCGGTTCGTGATCGCAGCCGGCGCCACAAATTTCCCATGTCCTAAACCTGGCCATCCGGCCTAATACTTGAAAGCAAAAAATGTCATTTGAAATCGTCCCAGCCAAGCGCCAAGGCGCACGCCTGTTGATCCAGCTGTCTGGTCCATCAGGATCCGGCAAAACCTACACCGCGCTACAGCTGGCGTTCGGCCTCGCCGGCAAAGACGCCAGCAAGGTGGTGCTGATAGACACCGAAAACCGCCGCGGTTCGCTCTATGCCGACATACTGCCTGGCAAAGCGCAGTTCAACAAACTGGACTTTTACGCGCCGTTCAGCCCAGACCGCTACATCGAAGCCATCGACGCTGCGTGCCGTGCTGGCGCCGAAGTGATCGTCATCGACAGCGTGACGCACGAATGGGAATCTGAAGGCGGCTGCGAATGGATCGCAAACCAGTCACGCTTCCCAGACTGGAAACGTGCCAAGGCTCTGCACAAACGCTTCATGACGCACATGCTGCAGTCGCCGGCGCACATCATTGCCTGCACCCGCGCACGCGAAAAGGTCGATTTCACCGACCCCAAAAACCCGATCAAGCTGGGCATTCAGCCGATCCAGGAAAAAAACTTCAGTTACGAAGCCACCGTCAGTCTGATGATGCACAACCAAGGTTATGCGCAGGACGTGCTGAAGTGCCCAGCTGAACTGCAGTCGGTGCTTGGCCGCGGCGAAGGTTACATCGGCGTGCGTGAAGGCCAGCAGCTGCGCAAGTGGGTGGACGGCGCCGAACAAGTGGATCCAGCCATCGAACACCACCGCGGTCTGTTGTTGAACGTGACCGAACAAGGTTTAGCTGCGCTTCAGGCAGCATGGATGGCCACGCCAGCCAATATCCGCAAGGTATTGGGCGATAACTTTAAAGAACAGCTAAAGGCTTCCGCGACGGCATTCGACGAAGGTCGAAAAGCTGCAGGTGCGACACAAACGCCCAGTGCTATTGCTGCGCTCAATATGGCCGATCAGCCTGTGGACGATGCTTTCCAAGGCGATGGCCACGACCAATCTGAAAACGTAAAAAATGTGACAGCTGGGGGTGTAAATGTCTTTTGACGAAGGGGAAAGAATGCCGACTACAACGCAATACCTCACGCCATCAGAACTGGTGGCGCGCTACAAACAGACCATCACCATTCGAACGCTGGCGAACTGGCGCAGCACCGGCGAAGGCCCGCGCTACACCAAGATCGGTGGCCGCGTTCTTTATCCGACGAATGCCGTGACTGAATGGGAAAACGCCAGAACCTTGGGTGTAAAAGCGTGAACACAATCGCTGGGGCACCCGCAAGGGCACCCCCGTGAAATTGGCCCCCTTGCGGGGCCATTTTTTTGTTTGTGATTTCAGTGGTTTAGGTGGTGAGCGCTGTGGGGGTCGAACCCACGACCTACTGATTAAAAGTCACAAAATAGCACATCACCGCACATCATTGCCGTTCACTATAAACCATTGCAAACCACTGTTTTCTGTTGCTTTTTGCCTTTGTTATGCGCTAAAGCCTTGCTGCGCAAAGCGCCTGTGACTTTTGACAAAGGACACCCGTAGGGGCACCCAAATCATGATCAACGACCGCCAAATCAATTCAGCCATAAAAGCCTGCACCAGCGAAACAATACTGCGCGACGGTGCTGCCGGCCGTGGGACCGGCACGCTGATGCTGGTCATTCGCGCCACCGGATCCGGCGTGACCGCCAGCTGGTTCGGGCAATGGAAAACCGACGGCAAGCGCCACAAAAAGGCGTTGGGCCGTTACCCCGACATGTCGCTGCGTGAAGCCCGCGACTGCTATGCCTCGCAGATCCGCGCCGTGCTGGCGTCAGGCAAAAGCCCGCGTGTCGTTGTCTCGGTGACCGAACGGCCGACGGTGCAGCGGCTGTTCGATGCCTATGTCGACCAAATGGTGGCCGACGGCAAATCTAGCGCGGCCCAGGTACGCCACAGCTTGAAACAGGTGGCCGAATTTTTGGGGCCCAACCGCCCAGCTGGTGACGTCGATGCGTCCGATGTTGCCGCGTTTCTGGCCAGCGTGTACGGCCGCGGCGCTGCTGTATATGCCGACCGGTTCCGGTCCTACATGTCGGCCGCGTTCAACTACGGCATGAAGGCCGCGCACGACTACAGGTCAGACCGTCGACAGGACTGGGGCATCAAGATCAACCCAGTGACCGCGGTGCCCAAAGACACCGGTGCGGCCAAGGCCCGCGACCGTGCGCTGTCGTCGCAGGAAATCGCGCAGCTGTGGCACGCCACGTTTGGTGCAGGCTTTGCGCTCGAAACGGCTGCGGCCATCCGGCTGTTGATCTGCTGTGGCCAGCGCGTGCGCGAAACGCTGCGCATGGACGCCAGCGAAATCGACCTCGACACCGCGACGTGGACCATGCCGGCAGAAAAAACCAAGGTCGGCCGACTGCCGCATGTGGTGCCGCTGCCTGATCTGGCACTGCCAACGTTGCGCCAGCTGCTGCAGGTGCGGCCCACTGGTTTGCTGATGCCGATTTCGGACATGGGCATTTGCAGGGCATTGGCTCGGTGGCGCCAGACGGTGGGCGCAGAATATTTCCAGCCGCGTGACCTGCGCCGCACATGGAAATCGCGCACGCATGACGCCGGCGTCGACCGCTACACTCGCGACCTGATCCAGCAGCACGCAATGGGTGACACCGGCAGCCGACATTACGACCGCGCCGACTATATGGCGCAGAAACGCGACGCCATGGCCAAGTGGAACAATTGGCTCGAAATCTGCCTACAATCTGCGAATGGATGAAGCCGACATCGCCAACGACATGATCATGCGGGAAATGAACTATCGCATCGCCGCGGTGCAGGCGAAAACCGCAAAGCCGTCACCCGAATCATGTGAACGTTGCGAAGATCCCATCACGCCGGCGCGACGTGCGCTTAATTTGCGCCTGTGCATCGAATGCGCAAAACTCAAAGAACGCCAAGACCGCCTGTTTACTCGGCGGTGACGACCTTGGCCCAGTCCTGCAGGCCGGTCACTTGGTCGCGGAATTCGACAGCTCTTTCTGCCAGGCTTCGATATGCTTTTGCGCACTGTCCAAGTAATTTTCGGGCGGCACTGGCTTCATTAGCGAAGCCGGCGGCGGCGGGATCTGTGGGGCTTGTACGGGCATTAAGTCGGTCGATCTGGTCGCGCAGGCTGTCAGCAGCAAGGGCAGCAGCAGCAGCGCGCTGGGCCAGTTCGGTTTGTTTTTCCATTGCATTCTGTGCGACCCTTTCATTCTGTTTTTGCCAGGCGCGTTCCTTGGCGCGTGCAGCTGCCTCTGCCTTGGCGGTGTTCTCTGCGACCTCGGCGCGATAGGTCGCCAATTCGGTTTGGGCGATCTTCATGCGCACGTAGCTGGTGCCGGCAAACGCCAGAACCAGCGACAGCGCAACAGCCCACGCCCAGCTGGGCACTAGGTCCAGCAGCTTCATATTTTGCCCTTGTATTTGGGCATGCGGGTGTGCAGCACATCGTGGACGTGGTGGCGATTGATGTCGCAGGCGCTGCGGCCGGCATACAGCGGTTTGGTTGACTTCAAACAAACCTTTTCGACGTGGCCAAACCACTTGTTGGGGTCGCAGCCTTCGCGCAGGCCGCATGCCCTGCGTTCGTTCAGCACGCCGCCGATGCCGCCGTTGTAGGCGGCATCAGTCATGGCCAGCTTGCCGTCGTTGTCGGCCACCAGCTTGTCCAGCCGGTTCCAGTTTGCACGCGTCATCAGGATCACCACGCGCATTTGCAGGTCGGGCCGCTGGTAGACGGTATCCCAGCGCAGATCATTCAGCCCTTTGGCGTCCAGTCGCTTGGCGTCTTCCAAGGCGTCGAACCTAGTCGATCCATCAGCCTTGAATGCGCGGGTCAGCTGGCCAAGGCCGGCGCCTTCTTCTCGGTCGGACTTCAGGCGCGACGTTGGGTTCCAGCACTTGCTGTGGGTCAGGCTGATGCAGCTTTCATGCTCGATCAGGGCGCCGAAATAGTTGGGCGCGTAGAACGTTGGCCAGACCTCTTTCACCTGCTTGGACAGCGTTGGCAGGTGCTGGACCGCCTGCTCTGGGATGTAGGTGTTGACGTCGGGTGGTGGCGTGCGCTTGGTGGGCGCTGCATTGGCAGCCGCCGCCACGCTTAACGCGCACAGGATGGCCGCCAGGCGCTTCACTTTTGCACCTGTGCAAAGAACAGCAGCAGGCCGATCAGCACGCCCACGCGCATGATGCAAACGCCAAGATAGGCGATGCCGGCAGCGTAGTTGCCCATGATCGACTGTTCGTAAAGGTCTTCACTCGATGCGGTGCCCAGCATGGCCTTGCAGATCGCGTAAGCCACGCCAGTGACCAGCAGCGCCTGTGCCCACAGCTGGACGCGCAGCAGCGTGTCGGCAAAGCCTGGCGACGGGTCGGTCCAAATGAACCAGACCAAGATCAGCACCGGAATGATGGTGAACTGCGACGTGCGTGAATTGATGGCTGAAAGAAATTTTTTCATGATTTAAACCCCAAAGTGGCCAATGAAGAAAAGAACGATGCCGAATGAACCGACACCAATGGACGCCCAAAACACGGGCATGAACACGGCGAGAATGGCCAGCGTAGCGGCCACGACGCCAAGCTGCAGGGCGATGCCTGCATAGGTGTAATACGGGCCTTTGGCAGACGCCTTGTCGCGCTCTGCCTCGAATGCCTGGGCGCGGGCTTGGATCTCGGCCATATCGTCTTTCATGCGCTTGGCATCGTCAGGGCGGTGGGCAGTTTCGTAGATCACCGAACGCACGTTCTTTGCCTGATACCAGGCCCACTGGTTGTTTGCTGCGATAGTCTTCGATAGCACTTTGCCCGAATTCGAATTGCCATAAAACCCGTTGATGGCAATGAAGGCGGCCAAAATACCGATCACCACGGCTGCACGTTTCTTGATGATTATTTCAAGTTCACTGCGTGTCATTCTTCATCCTTATTTAGTTTGCGCTCTAGTTTAGCGATTTTACGGTTTTGCTGTTCGATGACAGCCTCTTGCTTCAGCAGCTTTTTTTCCGTGGTGCGCCAGATCAGAAATGCCAGCGGCAATCCCATCCACAGCGCCAGCGACAGGAAAATCACGACGACCCGAAACCAGGCGGTGTCACGTCTTGCCATCCTAACGACCACATCAGCGCCCACACCCAGATCGCCAGACCCAGTGCGACCGCCACCGCCACCAGGCGGTCGATTAGGAAAATTCGGGTTTGGTCGTGTAGCCATGCGTCTTGGTTTCGTTTGATGCGTTCGCGCTCACGGCGGGCGTGCTGCTCGTCCTGCACGGCGCCGTAGATGCTGTTGAAATTGTCCCACAAAGGACCAAGCTGTGGTGGCGCCTGCACGCGCATCATTTCGCTTAGTTTGCCGTAGGCGCCATCCAGTTCGTGCTTGATCTGCGACAACTCCAAAATGTCGCGTGGGTCTGGCCGGTCCATCGCGTAGACCTCGGCATAACGGCGTTCGCAGTATTCGCTCAGATCGCGGTGCTGCTGGAAAAAGTCACCCACGTGCTTGACGAACTGCTGGACGATGTCGTCTTCGGTGGGCACGTGCCGGATGTATTCGTCTTTGAGTTTGGTGGCCTTGGCGGCCGGTGCAGCTGCAGCTGGCGGGGCATCGGGTGGCTTGATGCCAAACAGCCCTTTGATAATGCCCCAGAACGTCTTTGCGTCTTTGACCAGGGCTTGGGCTTGCTCTGCTGCTTTCTTGATTTTTTGGACCTGGACGGTCCCTTCGCTAAGACATTCGCAGCAGAACTGAATGCCGTTGTAGGCGGCACGCAGGGCAGCAAGCGCTGTCAGCGGGTCCACATCACTTGGGCATGGCGTGCAGCCATGTGACCGCCTTTGCAAACGCTGCGCCGACGGTGGCTGCAATGCCGCCCACCAGCATCAGTGTTCGCCACCCACCACGCGCTTCGGACAGCGTGCGATTGATCGCCACCAGCGTGTCGTTCATCTTTTGCATGTCCGCGTGCAGCTGTTTTACCTGCTCTTGCAGCGCTTCAATTTGTGCATCGTGGCGGCCAAGGTCGTGATGAATGTTTGGGTTTTCCATGATGTCGCTGATGGTGAAACTGCCCGCATTTTACACGGCGTTTTTGACTGATCGCCATGTGAATGCCGTGGCTTTGGGTGATGTTATTCGTACAGGATGTTGACAGATCCGGCATCGAACGCATCGGTGCCGCCAATGTTGGTGAAACGAATTCGGTCCAGCGTTGCTGACAGCGATTTCGCGCCACTCAGGAAATACGTGTTTGCGCTGCCGGTGCGCGTGCTGTTGCCCATGGCCACCCAGGTGTTGGTGGCTGCGTCCAGCAATGACAACTGCAGCACGCCGGTCATCAGATCGCCGGCGCCAACGCCGCGGGCAATTGGAAAGCCGGTGGTTTCGGAAAGACGGCCACCAGAATCGGACGCCGTTGCGTTGTAGCCCGTGGCCTCGATGCCGCCGGAATCGCCCAGCTGCACGATGGACGGGTTACTGCCGTTGGTGCTTACACCGTTGAACATGACGGTGATGCGTTTCACCCAGCTTGGAATGCTGGTGAAATCTTTGGACGTGCCAGACGTTGTCGCCTGAACGGCCGCGGTCGTCAGCTGACGGATCGCCAGCGCTTCAGGCAAAGTCACCCATGCGTTGTTGGCTGCGTTGCGTTGCTTCAAAACGCCGGCAGTCGTGTCCTGCCACAGCATGAAGGCGTAAGTGGTCGACGGTTCGGTAGGCCCGCTGTTCAGGCTTACAGCGGCCGCCAGTGCGTTGTTGATGTCAGCCCGAAAACTGGCACCGTCCTGGTTTTCGATGACGTAGTCGTGTTGGCTCATACATCGGCAGGCTCGTCAGCCGGTTCGGGTGTGTTGCCTTCTTCCAGCCATTTCAAATAGTCTGGGTTCTGATCTGTGCAAGTCAAACGGCATAAGCCGTCATCGTCGATGCGAGCAACAATCTGACCACCCTCAAGTGTTTTATGAAGTAGTTTGTAAATCATAGTTCTGCGCTCCATGCTAAATAGGCGGCTGAGTTG
>JACCEB010686094.1_pt1 | contig 13153 bp, 10 predicted proteins | sample 7454761 | NCBI WGS metagenome assembly JACCEB01 (sample SAMN15323454, study PRJNA562643) | freshwater metagenome | isolation source: river surface water | place: USA:Blue River Watershed | collected 2017-08-18 | reverse complement strand
GCCCTCCTTACCGATCGGTTTGTTGTCGACGGCAATGTGGAAAATTCACGGAAAAACCTACGACCTCACGGAGTTTATGCAGAAGGGGTTGCATCCGGGCGGATCCCACGTGCTCGCATTGACCCGCGGCGTGGGCGACCTGACGCCGATGTTCGAAACCTACCACGCCTTCGCGGCAAACCGTGCGTCGTTGCTGCAAACGCTCGCAAAATACGAAGTGCCGAATCCAGCGACGGACCCGGCGACGGGGGTTGCCTTTGACTTTGCCGACTACCACGCTCTGACCGAGCAAGTGCGGGATGTGTTGCCGACGCGTGCTGCCACCAAACCGGGCTGGCGGTGGGTGTTGCAGAACACGCTGGTGTTGATCCTGCTGGGGGTGTGCACAACGGTTGCGTTCTTTTCGTCGTTGCCGCTGTGCTGTCGGGTCCCCGCTGCGGCGGTGGCGGGCATGTTGAACACGTCCATTGGATTCAACATTTTGCACGACGCCTCGCACTACGCGGTGTCGACCTCGCCGGCGGTCAACGAGTGGTTGTCGAAAATCACGAATGCGTTTGTCATCTGGAACTCGGGGGTGTGGTTTTACCACCACGTGTACTACCACCACTCGTTCACCGGCATGGAGAAGCTCGATCCGGACATGTACTACTACTATCCGCTGATGACCAAGACCACTGCCAAAAAAGGGTTTGGGTTTACGCTGAAACACCAGGACTGGTTGGCGCCTCTGTTTTTGTTTGTGTTTCCGGGGCTCTACGTCGGGCACGCGCTGTCGTACGTATACGCAGTGTTCAAGTACAAGTACTGCGTGGTGCCTTTGCCGAAGCGGGCGTACTACGACGCTTTCGACCTGGCCGTTATCGCGTTGAAGCTCTGGACCATGGCGTCGGGTGGCTGGTGGGTGTATTTGGCCTACCACGTGTCCATCAACACCTTTTACGCACTGAACATTGTGGGGGACCACGACACCATGGAGCCGGGGGTGGACAACCACCTGTTTCCTGGCCGTGGCGATCAACCAACAAATTGGCTTGAAATGCAAGTACGGAACTCGTCCAATTTTGTCAACCAGAACTTGTGGTGGACCTACCTGTTTGGTGGAATCAATTACCAAATTGAACACCATTTGTTTCCAAACGTGTCGCACGTGCATTATCCCAAGTTGGCGCCGGTCGTTCGGTCGTTTTGCAAAAAGCGCGGTTTTCCCTACGCGCACCACGACACATTGGGATCGATGTTGTCGTCGCATCTGCAGATGTTGCGGTTTTTTCGGTTGGAGACGGCAGAAACCGAAAAAACAGACTGATGAGTGGTGTGTCTTGTGTATGTTGTATGTATGGTTTGTGGTTAATTGAAGTAGACGTTCATTCGTTGTTTTAACATATTCATGAAATCGCTGGGGGGCGTGGCGTTGTTGGGGTCGTGTACCATGTTGCCGACCTTGAGGGCGGCGGCGTTTTCGCCGGGTAGCTTGGACGGATGGACGGGGGATTTTTGTGGATCACGGTGGGCGGGGTCCGTTTTGGTGGGCAATTCGTAGTGTGATTCGTATTCGTCGAGTGAGGGGACCGGCGTCAAGAGAATGGGCGCGGTCCGAGCATTTGGCACTGCGACGAAGGTTTCCGTGGATTCCACGGCGGGAGAGGCGTAACCTGTGCGTTGCATGGTGGGTGGTGTGATGTAATAGTGGAATCGGGGAATTGGAAAAAGCAGAGAAACCAAAAGAAGCAGAAGAAAAAACCTTGTAACGCAATTGGTACCCGAAGCATATATTTATTGGGGGGAAAGAGTTTTTTCGTTGGTCCATCGGTGGAGAGGTACAGAAACGACGTTTTTTTCTCCTTCATGTCTATCTTACCATCCCTTTTAGGGGTGGTAAGACTTGCTTGGTTTTGTTTTACAAAACCAAGTAGACATCCGACCTCTACCGCACGACGTCAGTGCCCCCGGGCACTGACGTGGTAAGATACAGGTTAAAATCGCGTTTGTGGCTGGCAGCCGACGTGTTTTGGGTTCCAATGCAATCAATCGCGAGGCGTTTGGATCGTGGATTTGCAGAAAAAATCATTGGCTTTGTGTTGGTTGTCTCTGCTGGCTTCGACGGAATCACACAGAAAAATCGACGGAAGGAGCTTAAAGAAGGGTGGGTCGGCCACATTTTAAAGGGGAGGTGAAAGTGTTTTTTGTTGCGTAGTAAAACATGGACATCAACGACGAATGGGCGCGGTTTTTGTCGGGGACGGCACAACTGAACGCACGGACGGTTTCTCCTAAAGGGGAATGGTTTTTTTTGGAAGAGGAGGAAGGGTGTCATCACCCGAACGGAGAGGATGAGGATGCCCCATGTTACGGCGACGTAGAACGGGACCCGGAGGGCAACGGACAGACGCCAGCGGCGGTGGCGCCTCCCTGCGGCGACCTCCACATCAGCACGAAAACCAAGGTGCTCTTTTTGAATTGCGAAATCGACACACACCAAATGTTTTGGGATTTGCCGGTGGTGGAGTACTGGTTGCCGGTGGAAGGCATCATCAAAAAACAATTGAAAATCATCAGCAACACACCGGAAGAATTCACATCGATGCAGGAACGGCTGGAGCAGTCGCCGCACTTCCGAACGGAAATGGTGTTCAAGCACGTGGACAACCCGTCGGCGAAACGGCTGAAATTTCGCGACGACCGCAAACTGACGGTGGGCATGTCGAAGAAGGACATCATGAACTGCCGCGGGAAGCCGAAGAAGGCCTTCATGAATTGTTTTGCCATCATCATGCGGTTTTTGTTTGGCGGGGAGTTCAAGGAGGTACATATCAAGGTGTTCAACACCGGCAAGATGGAGATTCCGGGCGTGCCGGACGACGGGATGTTGGAGACGGTCAAAGCGAAACTGCTGGACAACCTGCGGCCGTACGTGCGGTTGCGGGACGGCGTGCAGGAGTTGGGCTACATCTGCGAATGGAACGAGCACGACGAAGAAGACAACGACGTGCTGATCAATTCGGATTTTCGGTGCGGCTACTCCATCAACCAAAAAGCGTGTTACAGTATTTTGCGGAGCGACAAGTATGGTATCGAAACGTCGTATGACTCGTGCCACTACCCCGGCATTCGGTGCAAGTACTACTACCGAAACGACCTGCCGGCGGACCACCTGGAACAAAACGGTCGCATCGATGCCAGCGACGTCGGCATCAAGCTGTCGGCGTTGGAACTGTGCAAAAAGTACACGGCGGTGTCGTTCATGATCTTTTCGACTGGCAGTTGCTTGATCGTAGGCAATTGTCCGAAACGCGTGTTGCTGCACGTGTATGCGTTTATGAAGCGGTTTTTGGCGGACGAGTACGCTCGCATCGCCGTTACGGACGGCCACTCGCCGTCGAAACCCAAAAAAATGAAGCAGCGCAAACGCATGGTGTCAATGCAGCTGAATTATTTGCACAGCATCGTGCCGTACCCGGTGTACGGGAAGCGCAGTCGGGAAGCGGGGGGCATGTTGTTTTACGACGGGCCGCTGCCCTCCCAGCAGCCGCTGCTTACTGTGCGCGCAGCCACAGAAGAAGTGGAGGCCGACGAAGAAGAAGAAGAAGACGGAAAAGACGACATTAACAGCGTGGAAATGGACTCAGCGGAACGAGGACTTTACTAAATCTTCGGCGGGTTTTTTCCATCCCTCTTCGGAAGCGACTTCGTGGAGGGTTTTGCCGTCGTAATGAACACTCAAATGCAAACAAATGTCGGTTATATGGTCCAAGGACGGAAGGTTTTTCCGTTTTGCGGACCGTTTCATGTGTTTTGTAATGTTGGCTAAGACATCCACGTATTGTGCCTTGGAAATGTCAGTAATTTTTTCTTGCACGGTTTCCAAATACATACACACGGCGTCGATGACCTCGGCGGGACGTCGCGGCAGGGGCGTGTCGTTGTTCGATTGCTGCTGGTGCTGGTGCTGCGCATGCTGCAGCCGTTGTTGGTGGTAGGGCACATACACATGCAATAGGAAGACCGCTAAATGGGACACGAGGTCGCGTTGGTCGATCACACTGAACCCGGGGTGAGCGACCCAGCAGAAGGCGCTGGCGACGACGGAGAGGCGGGCGAAGAGGAGGTGGGTGGTTTCGGTGTCTTCTTTGCTGGTGGTTTCTTTGGCGGCCACGGACAACATGTTGTTGTAGGCGGATTGGTGAACGCACAGGTCGGTCAACGCCTTGTCGTAGATGAAGGCGAGCGCGTCCATGTAGTCCACTGAGGACGGCGTGCCCAGTTTGTAGGTCTGGTCGATGTATTCGACGAAGCAATAAATGCCCTTCTGTGTGTGGGCCACGGTGGTCGCCAGGTGCTTGGACGAGAAAAACGCCAGTTTGTAGATGTGCGTAATGGCGTTCAGCCCCAGTTGCACAATGTAGGCTCGGTGCTCGCTGGACTGGACCGCCTCTGACTCGCCGATCACGGTAAAGTATTCGTGCAAGAGGGCCACGTACTTTTCGATAACGTCTTGGATCATGCAGCGTCTTTGTAAAAAAGGGATTCTCAAGTTGCGTTTATAATTTAGTCAGCACAAAAAACATGAACGGGGGGTGCAAGAGGGATAAGGCCGCGACAAGGCAGCTCCAAAGGCGGGCTGGCATCGTCAGCTCGCCAGCCTTGTGTCGCTGCCGAGCTGCTCGGCGGCTTCGCCGCCTTGGAGCGGTTCGGCACCCTACGGGTGCCTTTACGCCGAAGGCGCCTTGGGGGTGCAAGAGGGGGCTCAAGGCAGCGGCACAAGGCAGTCGAGCAAAGCGAGTTTGCCCGCCTTTGGAGCTGCCAAGAGAGCTGGGTACGAAGTGCCCTTGCAGCCCCCTCTATATAATAGTGCCAACAATCAATATAAAGCATTGCATATTTTGAACAATATACTTTTCAAAATAAATCATTTGAGATTTTGTTCCTCCCTGTGCAATACGTGGGCATAAATGAGCACCAAAAAACCCCTTCCTGTATCAGCTGCTGCTGCTGGAGCAGCGTCCAACACGGTTCCTGCTTCCACCTCTGCTGCGCCTGCTGCGGTTCCGGAGGCGGCGCCTGCCATGCGTTTGCCGGCGGCCAACACCATGGAACACGCGGTCAAGTTGGCCATTCAGGAAGACCGTCCCATTCTCATGGATTACTGGGTCGGTTCCATCGAGAAGACCGTGTTGATTGGCCAACGCGACGACGAAACCAAGCAGAAAATTTTGGTTCGCAACACCGAGGAGTACACCAGTCCCATCGAACAAATTTTGAAGGTGGGCAACGACTACATCATCAAGACCGAAAATTCCATTTATTTGGTCGATGTGAAGATCCCTTTCCGCCGCATCAGTTCATAAATATGCACGCGCTTTTCGCTTATGCACCATCGGTATGTGTTTGCTATACACATGGTGTTTTTGATTGTTTTACATGGATGGGCGCGGCCACTCGGGCCAGGCCGGTCCTTCGCTCCACGCCGGACCGGTGGGGAGACGGGGCCACGCGTCAATGATGGAATTGTACATCCTGCCGAGTTTGTCGTCGCCTTTTTTGTATTTTTGTGCCTTTTCGTCGAAGTGGGCGCCCCACACCATGTCCGTGCGGGAATGGTGGGTGAAGCGCAGGCCGTACCGTTTGGCGATGTCGAGAACCTCGCGCACCTCCTTGTGCGTCATCACCTTGACCTGCACCAACGTCATCATGATCGGCACCGAATACACGTTGTCCCACTCCTCCACGTTGAACGGGACGGTCTCCTTGTCATTGCCGTTGACCAACCGGGCCATTCCTTTGCGCTTGCCGGCCGTTTGTGCGTCGGAGGCGGTTTGGATGGGGCCGCCGACCGCGAACTGCGCCATGATTTTCGGGTGGTCCACGAAGGCGAACTTGTTGGCCTGGTAGGCGTGTTCGATGGAGGGATACACCTGGCCGTCCAAGGGGATCGGCAGCATCGCGAAGTTCGAGAGAATTCGGAGGCCGTCCACGGGCAGTTTCAGGATGCGGCGGATGTCGTCGTCTGAAAAGCCCCGTTCGCGCAGTTTCTTCGGGGCTGCGTCGTCCAATGCAATCGATTTCGAATAAAATTGCACCGTGACGATCGGGTGTTTCTCCTTTGGTTTTTCGGCGGCGGCGGCGGCAGCCTGGGTTGCGACGGCTTGGGCCGCGACCGCTTGGGCTTGGAGCTCGGCCTCCTCGCGGGCTCGTCGGGAGGCCTCTGCTTTTTCTCGGGCCTTCTGGGTCGCAATCTGCTTTTTCAACATGCTGTTCAACAAGTTCTTGGTTTTCTCCTTGGCCTCCCGTTGTTCCTTGCGCAATTGGGCCTCCGCTTCCGCTGCGGCCCGGTGGGCCTGCTCTTCCTTCTCCCTGGCTGTTTGCAACGACTTGGTCACGGCCGCCTGGGACGACTGCTGGTCCAAGTAGTCGACAAAGGAACCCATGGAACCCAGCGAATCGTATTTCTGGGCGAGCAACTGTTTTCGGGTGGTGTGTTTCCGGCACTCGCCAGTGCGACGGTGGCGCCGGGTGCCCCGCGGACAACGCGGTCTGCGCTCGCGCGTCGCCCAATCCTCTTCGCAGTCTCCCGTGCGACGGTTGCGGCGGCTGCCCCGCGGGCAACGTTTTTGCCCGTTGGCGATCATTTGGGCACGTTGTGCGGCGGAAATGCACGCACCGGTGGCTTTGTCGCGGCGGGTGCCCCGCGGGCAGCGGGGGTGACGCAACGGCACATCAGGAACAGGTTCCATGGATGGATCTTTGTTTGGAATACACAATATACTTATTCCAAACATTTATAAATACAAAGCACAAACCAAAAGAGGGGGGGTGCCTAATGGGGGCTCAAGGCAGCTCCGCTGCCAAGAGAGCTGGGCACGAAGTGCCCTTGCTGCCCCCTCTATTATAGGTGCTTCACCATTTTACAAACCAAAAAAGGGGGGTGTAAGAGGGGGCTCTTGCCCCCTCTATTATAGGTGCTTCACCATTTTACAAACCAAAAAAGGGGGGGGGTGTAAGAGGGGGCTCTTGCCCCCTCTATTATAGGTGCTTCACCATTTTGTCCTTGACGCACGCTTGGCGCACGCCGAGTTCGCAGGAAAAACCACGATTGATGTAAAAATCGTAGGACGGTTCGACGTTTTCCAAATGGATTTTGTGGATGCCGTTCCGCCGCGCGAGGTCTTCGATGGCACCCACGATCAGTTTGCCGACGCCGTAAAACTTCGGGTGGCCGCAGAGGACGTACACGTAGATTCCGTCGGGGACGTCGTTTGCATTGATGATTTTGCCGCCGGCGCTAAAGCACACGAACGTGTAGCCCAAGAAGGCGCTCCGTTGGTTTTCTTTGCGGAGAACGCCGATGGCGTGAACCTTGTTGAACCCTTCGAAGATGTAGTCTTTCGTCACCGTTCCACAAGGAGTGGACGTGCGGTTGACGTATCCTTCGATATGTTTCTTGATTTCGGTGTACAACTGGCTGTTGGCGCGGGTGTAGTGCTCGGTCGCCGGAGCCACCGTGTTGATGTAATGGACTTTGTCTTTGGGGTTGAAGACCCACGTCATGTTTGTTTTCAGTTTGCTGGCGTCGGTTTGATTTTTGCGGGCTTCGCGCCAGGCAGGCGGCACGGCAGGCGTCTTCGGGAGGGGAGAGGTACCCACCGCGGAAGTTGCGGCCGGTCCCACCGCCATCACCGTCGGTGGTTGCGCAGTGGCCGACGACGACGTGGTCGCGGGACGGACGGGCTGTGCTACCTCTTGCAGAACGTTGTTAAATGCGTCGTTGTCCACGAAGGGGAACACATGCAGTGGATTCTTGGTTTGTCGGGTGGTGGTGGTCGTGATGACTACCGGGACCAGCCTCGGCTGTGTCTGAAACACATCCGGTACGTACTCCATGTTATCGAAATCGACTAAAAGTTGTTCCCGCATGGTACGCTGTCGTCTGGGAAGCTCCCCTGCACGATCCGTCGTCGGTACCGTCACGGGAACCATGACCGGCACGGGGGATGCGGGTGATGTCGGGGTCGGCACCAACGTATGGGACGCACTCCAGTCGGAGGGGTAGTCGGGGAGAGAAGACCACTGCTTCGAGGTTCCGCTGTTCGGCGTCATTGTGAGGCCGTCGCTCACGACGAGTACAGGTTCTGCGACGACCCCAGGCGCGGCGGGCGCCAAGCTGTCGGCGAACGCAGCCGCCCCGAACTCCGCGTCGTTGCCCACGAAATGATCGTCCAATGTGTAGGAATTCCAAATCGCATCCTCTGCCGGAGAAGGCGTCTCGCTGGATTCTACGGACAAGTCAATGATTTCTCCGCGCCCCAAGCGGACTGGGGCTGCTGGTGACGGGGCGCTTTCGGTGCGCTTGCGCTTGCGTTTGCTGGTTCGGTGGTATATGCGGTCGTATTGGTCGCGGGTTCCGGCCCGTTGTGTACCGCCGCCGCCGCAACGGCGACCACGCGTGGCGTGACGTCGACGGCGACGCCCAAAGTGACGGCGTGTGTTCTGCATTCCGGTTGATCCGTTGCCTGCGTTTATATATTTACGGAATCTTTTCCGCACGAGCAGCGGGCCGCCGTCGTGGTCGCGGCGAATTGCTCGCGCAAGGCAAACTCCAACTCCGCACGGACGTTGACGGTATAGTAAAATAGGAACTCAAACCGTTCGTGCATGATTTGGCGTGCAAAGGGAGGCATGTGGTTGATCCTCTCGATGTCCCAAAACCAGCTGTTTTGGTTGTCGGAATCGAAAAACAACGCCAACGCTTCGCGCATGGTCATGCGGTTGCACGAAAAAATTTCTTTCCTCTCGCGGTTCTCCACGGCAATGTGAAAGGGGATCGCCGTGATCCGTTTCCAAACAGCGGGCGGGACCGGTTGGTCGTACTCCAGCAAGTGCGCAATGTCCTCCAAATAACTCTCATTCAACTTGACTCCGGCACTGGTGCACGAGAGGTCGCGGTAGTCCGCCGCCATACGCAGCAAATTCTTGGCGTTTTGGTGCAAGTGCCGGAATTCCTGGTCCGACATGGGTTCCAGGTGGGGCGCACCGGACTCGGCCGAAACGCAAACGAAGTCGTCCATTGGCGGGGTGGGGGATCTTTGCACAGCAATCAATAACGTCCATTCCGTACCTTGTGCAGGACCATTTATATTTCTTTTTCTGCCTCTCTTTTTTTGAATTGACGGGTTGGGGTTGGAGGACAACGGGATTCGGGTATTTGTTTATATTTTAAAGTGCACGACGGGACCGACATGATGAACGAGTGCTTTATTTGCTGCACCGATTCGGGAAAAAACGAGCAAGAACGCATGATGGACATGTATTTACAGCGACGCAGTTTGTCGTATCCGTTGATATCCTTGTCCCATGTATACGGCTGCCAGTGTCACACTGCGTTTGCACACAATTGTTGTTTGCAGAGTGTGATGACGTGCCCTACCTGCCGCAAACCGACCAGCTGCCCGAAGTTGCGCGTGCGGAGTCGATGGGAATTGGTCGTACCGTCCGAATGGATTCGCACAAACATACAGCTGTTTACCTACATACAACACGTGGTTGCTGCAGTGTTTTTTGTTGCTCTTGCGGTGATTTGTTTGCATGACCACAAAATCATTGTTGTATCTCACATGCAGTGTTGGGTGGTACTCGGGGTGGCCAATGCGGCCACCCTCGTGGTGGTGTTGCTGGATGATTTCATGCGAAAGTATTGGTTGTATAACCCGAAAACCAAAACATTTTATTGACCCCCCCCCCTTGTCAATAAATATTATTCTTTTTTTGCAACACCTACTTAAACCCGTGCAGCTACGGTACCACAACACGAATTCTGATCCACCGTGCCGCAGAATCCACCTTTGCACAACAAGCATCCGTTGAAAATGTCCAATCCACCTGCTGCTGCTGCTGTTCCGCCGCCCCCGCCCCCGCTCATGGGCACCTCTCCTTCTTCTGCGAACACGCCTTTGCCGGCCCATTTGCTGCCGCAATACGCATCGTTCGGTTCGTCGGCGATTCCCATCCAACGTCCCGCGGATGTACCCCCCATGCCGTTCCCTCCGATGGGGTTGGCACACGGAAGCGGCACCGGTAACCGCGGTCAAATGGGCATGGGCATGGGCATGGCTTCCGACAAAACCACGCCGTTTGTGCCTGCTGCTGCTCCTTCGAACGCGCCGTCCGTCAATCCCGTGGCCATGACCCAGGAAGACGCCACCAACGCCTTGATTGCGGACCTCCGTCGGTACGCGGCCACCCGCCCTCTCGGTGTGGCCATCTTGACGCCCTGTTACGGCAGCGTGTGCTACGTCAACTACGTCACCTGCCTGATGAACACGATGCTGCTGTTTGCTCAGATCGGCGTGAAACTCAAGATCGAGTTCTGCCGCAACGACAGCTTGGTGTCGCGCGCACGCAACAACTTGATCGCCAAGGCCATGAGCGATCCCAGCATCACACACATGCTGTTCATCGACAGCGACATCACGTGGTCGCCCACCGACGTCCTCAAACTCATCTTGTCGGACAAACCCATCGTGGGCGGCCTGTACCCCATCAAGCGGTACGAGTGGGAGAAGTTGGTGGCGCCCGGCCGCAACGTCGTGCAGGAGTGGATCGACGCCAAAAACAAGTCCCAGTTGCGCGGCATGGTCTCCGACGTCGAGTTCGTGCAAAACAAACTGGTGCGCTACAACTTGAACTACTTGAGCAACGTACTCGAAGTGCAGAACAATTTGACCAAAGTGAAGCACCTCGCCACCGGGTTCATGCTGATCAAACGCGAGACCATCGAGAAAATGTCCCGCGCGTTTCCCTCCACGAAATACACGGACGATGTTGGGTATTTGCAGGGCAAAGAAAACGATTTCGCCTACGCATTGTTTGACTGCGGGGTCGAGGATGACCACTACTGCTCGGAGGATTGGTTGTTTTGCACCCGCTGGACAAAAATGGGAGGCGAAGTCTGGGTGGACGTCACCGTCAACCTGAACCACAGCGGCATCGAGGACTTCCACGGGTCCTTCATCGCCTCCCTCATGTAAACCGGGTAAGGAGTGTGGCCAACCACCACCGCCAGTGTGTTGAAAAAAAAGACGTAATGAGTTTTTTTTTTCAACAACAATTTGAGCAAACATTACAAAACAATTTATCATGTCACGAACACGAAACCGTCCGCCCGCATGACGTCCTCCAGCGCTCGCCGATCCACGTCCCGCGGCATGTGAAACGGCAACTTGTCCACCACCTGCTTGAATTCGGCGCGGTGCTGCTCCAGGTACAGGTCCAAATCAAACATCTGGCGCGCACTGACGAGAGGGGCGTCGGTTTCCATGAATTTGCGGGTGTGCACGAGCCAGTGGTAGAAGGAGGCACGGGAGCGATTGTAATGCGCCCACTCCCGGTACTCCATGTACAGATGGATGACTGCACTGAGAGGTTGGGCGTCGTGCTGGTTGTAGTCGGTGCCGGACATGATCACGATGTCGTTGAAGATCTCCTGCGTCATCTCCAGATCGCGCAAAATCGTGGCGGTATCGTAGAAAATGCCGTCGTGGTTCAGCAGACTCAGATGGCGCAACACCCGCGGGCAGCCGTAGAGAAACATGTCCATGTCGTCGCTCACGCACGCCCATGCAAACCCGTGTTTCACGAGGAAGGCACACAAATGGTCGGACTCGCCCAAGGATTCGATAAAGGGTACGCCGTAGGCGGTCATGATCTCCTTGGATTGGCGGATGTGTTGCTCGGACACACGCACGAACTTTTTGCGCAGGGCGTTCATTTCCTGGACCATCTTCTGCGACGTCGCCGAAGACACCGGGGATTGTCCGTTCGCCCCCCCGTCGGCGTTGGTCGTCGCCGCGTCACCGTTCATGGACGCGTCCAGAGCGTGCTTCAGTTCGTTGTAACGCGTTTCCGCGGCGTCTTTTTCCCGTTTGCGTTTCAGCAAGAGCTCCTTCTTTTCCGCGGGCGGCTTCCCGTCGAAGATGAACACGGGGGTGATGTTGTATTCCCGAAACACCGCAATCATCAAGTAAATGTTTTCTGCCACGGCGTTTTTTTCCGCGAATTTGTAGAGGTAAATGCTTGTGTCGATGACGACGGTGCGGTTGGCCAAGTGGCGCAACGATTTCTTGCTGATGGCGTCGGCGGAGCAGTTCTCCACCAGAAAATTGTTTAGAAATTTGATTCCCATTGCGAATGGAGTGGACGATATGGGGTGAATGGATTGATACAAAAAAACACGGTAATACAGAAACAAATGTTACAAAATTGATTGAATCATTCAGGTATACCAGTACACACATCGGTTATTTTTATGTTGGTTTGGCACCGGGGTTATCGCACAAAAACGCATCCACTATAGAACGCATGTTTTCGGCGATTTCGTACAGTTTGTGGGCTTCTTCCACCGTGAGCAGACCGCTCACGCGACTCCATTTGCCCTTGGTTGTCTCCTTCGATTTGTAGTTTGTGAAAAACCACTCGATGTTGTCGTATACCTCCTTTTTGCCGTCTTCGTCGAGGGACTCGAACCAGCGGTCGTGGCAAGGCACCACAAAAATCTTCTCGTCCATGCCCTTTTCGTCTTCCATGGACAACCCGCCCACAATTCGGCAATCCACTGTGTCGCCCGTGCGGTAGGCTTTGTCGGTGAGCAGCAGCACGTCCAGCTCGTCGCCATCCGCCGAAAGCGTATTTTGGAAATAACCGTAGGCGAAGGGATAAAAGTAGGGGTAGGGCAGCACGCGGTCTAACACAAGCGAATCCGTTTTGCGGTTGTACTCGTACTTTCGGTTGGAATGCTTTTCCACTTCGATGTGGACCGTGAAGGTTCCGCCCACCGGCATAGGATCGTACTTCGGCAACGTGTGGCCGTAAAACGGTTCGTTCTTTTTCTTGCCTTTGGTGCTTGCGGCTGCTCCTGCTGCTCCTGCTGCTACGGTGGGCACCCTTACCGTTCGGGGCAAGCGTTTTGGCGACGGTTTGTTTGGGGACGATCCACTGGACACCTTGTCGTCGCGATCCAACGTGGCATCAACAGCGGTCAAGGGGGTCAGGGTCGACGGTGGGGTGGAAGATGCGCGTTGCCAAAGGCTTTCCAAGTGATTTGTATTCACATGTGGGTATTTGGTTACTTTGATGGGGCTGGGAATGGGACTCGGCGTGG
>JACCEB011960808.1_pt1 | contig 13158 bp, 12 predicted proteins | sample 7454761 | NCBI WGS metagenome assembly JACCEB01 (sample SAMN15323454, study PRJNA562643) | freshwater metagenome | isolation source: river surface water | place: USA:Blue River Watershed | collected 2017-08-18 | reverse complement strand
GCCTGGCGGGCGCCATAAGCCATCATCACCGCCCCAGCCCAAAACACGCCGGCCACGCCCAGCAGGCCGCCGGCTGAACCGGCCAGCATCGGCATCGAGATACTCGAGGCGTTGATCATCACCATCCGCAGGCCCGCCGCCTGGCCCTGGCGATCGGGCGGCGTGATCTGGTGCAAAAGAGTCATCGCCAGGGGCTGGACACTGCCCACCGCCGCGCCAATGAGGATCGAGCAGACGGCCATCGCCACAACCGAGGACATCACGGGGTAGAGGGCCAGCAAGACGGCGGCCACGCCCAGCGCGCACGACAGCAACACCCACTCCTTGACCCGCGCCGCCATCGCCGGCGTCACCAGGCGAATGAGCGCTGCGGCCAGCGCGAAGGCACCGAGGATGCTGCCGATCACACCGGCTGACAGGCCGCGGGCATGCCCGAGCAAGGGCAACATCACGGTGTGCAGGTCCCAGGTCGCCGACACGAACCAATTCATGGACAGCACACGCCGCATCACCGGGTCACGCCAGAGCGCCCAAGCGCCCTGCCTTCGGCCCTCAGCTGGCGCCGTGGGCGGGTACTCGCGCATCGACCAGATGAAGGGCAGGGTCAGCAGGGCAATGCCAACCTGCATCATGAAAGCAACCTTGAAGCCGGCGGCATCAATCACCAGGCCGACCAATAAGGGGCCGGCAAAGTTGGCGGTCGCGGGACCGAAGGTGAGCCAGGCAAAGACCCGCCGCAAGTCCGCCACATCATCGGAGAGCTGGCCGGCCTGCCGCTGTATCGCCACCACCACCACGGCAATGGCCGCGCCCTCCAGGAGAGCGGTCAGGCACAGCACCGGGTAAATCGGCCAGACCGCGGCGATAGCGGCACCGATGATGGCGATGGCCATACCGGCATAGACGGGCCGCTTGACCCCGAAGCGATCGGCGATGTGGCCGGCCGGCAAGGAAAGCAGGATCTGGCCTAAGCCAAACAAAGCCAAGGCGAAACCGGCCGCGGCCGCGCCCAGGCCCAATTCCAGCACCAAGAGCGGCACGCCCATACGAAGGCCGGCCATGCAAGCGTGCACACCGAACTGAGCGCCCACGACGCGAAAAATGCGCTCGCCCAGGCTGCGTTCGGATTCAGGCACGGCCATGACTGGCGCTACTTGGGTACCCGGGACTAGGGAAAACTTGGAGAGAAGCCAGATCAAGTGAATGCACAATGCATTTTACAGCCGCATCTGCGGCGCCTTGGCATGACCGGGCGCCGAACAGGCTGGGCTCCCATCTGTTACCCCCTGGAGATACGACCATGCGCACCAACCGTCGCACCCTGCTGTCCGGCCTCGCCGCCCTCGCACTCGCACTCCCCCTCGCCTCGCCGGTTGCGGCGCAGACTGCTGCCATTCCTTCCGTGATCCGCATCATCGTGCCCTTCGCACCGGGCGCCAGCACCGATGTGATTGCGCGCGAAATCGCCGCCCAACTCGGCCCCCGCCTGGGGGTGAGCGTGATCGTTGAAAACCGGGCAGGCGCCTCCGGTTTCATCGGCGCCTCCGCAGTGGCCAAGGGCCCCAAGGACGGCTCCATGCTGCTGTTCACATCGAACAGCATGATCAGCGCCGCCGCCACCATGAAGACGGTACCAATCGATGTGGTCACCGACCTGGTGCCGATTTCGGTCATGGGCGAGGGTCCGATGGTGATCGCAGCCGCGTCCAGCACCAACATCCGCACCCCGGCCGACCTGTTGGCCGCCGCACGCGCCAAGCCCGACGTGCTCAGTCATGGCACCGCCGGCGTCGGCACCTTCCCACACCTGGCCGCCGAAATCCTCAACGACGCAGCCAAGATCCAGATCAAGCACATTCCCTACAAAGGCATGTCGCTGGCCACCACGGACCTGGCCGGCGGCACCATTGACCTGATGCTGGCGGTCAACACCACCTTTGCCGCTGCGATCGACTCCGGCCGTGCCCGCCAGGTGGCCGTCACCTCACTGCAGCCGAGCCCCGCCTTCCCCGGCGTGCCGCCGATGGCCTCGGTCGTGCCCGGCTACGAAGCCACGCTGTGGACAGCAGTCTATGCGCCGGTCGGCCTGCCGCCGGCACTGCTGCAGCGCCTGAACAAAGAGGTCAACGAGATCGGCCGCAGCCCCGAACTTCAGGCCCGGATGAAGGCCGATGGCGCCATTCCGATGGCGCTGACCATGGACCAGGCGCGGGTGAAGGTGCGCGAGGCCTACAACACCTACAAGCGGGTGGCGACGGCCAAGGGCATCGTCATCGACTGAGAACCCCTTGCAAAGCGCTGTGACCCGGGGCGATAGAGCGCTTCAGCCCCGGGCGGCCTCCACGGCCTGACGCAAGCGCTCGGGATCGACCGCAATCTCCACTCCTGCGCGCTCGAGTTGCAGCTTCAGAAAGGCGCGCGAATCCTGCTCGCCCCAACCACGGCCCAGGGCCTCGGTCATCTCCTCCAGCGTCATGTTCGCCAGACGCATTGGGACACCCAACTCCTTGGCCATGGCGGTCGCCAGTGAGATGTCCTTATGCCCCAACTTGAGGGCAAAGGCCGGGGTCTCGAACTTGCCGGGCAGAAACTGATTCACGAGCATGTTCATAGGCGAGCCGCGGCCCACCAGACCCAGACGCATCGCTTTCCACAGATCGAGCGGGTCCATCCCAGCCTTCACCGCCAAGGTGAAGACCTCGGCCATACACTCCAGGAACATATAGCCCAGAGAGTTATGAGCCAATTTGGCGACAGTGCCGCAGCCAATGTCGCCCAGGTAGGTGGCCTTGTCGCCGATAGCCGAGAGCAGTTGGGCGTGACGGTCATACACCGCCCGGTCTCCCCCAATCAAAATGGCGAGATCGCCCGAGGCGGCGCCCGCCGGTCCCCCACTCACCGGCGCATCAAGCATTGCGGCGCCACGCGCCAGGAACGCCGCGTGGGCGCGCCGAACCATCTGCAGCGAGTTGGTCGATAAATCAAAAAGGGCCAGCCCCGGGCTCAGATGGGCGAGCACGCCATCCGGACCGAGCACTACATCTTCGAATTGCTGCGGGCCCGGCAGTGAAGTGAACAGAACGTTCACCCCCCGGACCAGGGCCGCCACGCTGGGCGCAGCCTTGGCACCCGCGCTAGTCAGTCCCGCGACTGCGTCGGTGCTGATGTCGTAGACGGTCAGGTCCGCGCCCGCACGCTGCAGGTTTCTTGCCATGCCCTGGCCCATTCGGCCAAGGCCAATGAAGCCGACCTTCATGGCTTGACTCCTGCATCGGGCGGCAGGTCGGCAAAGACCTGGCGCGCTACCTTGAATGCGCCCAGGCCAGCCGGCATGCCGCAGTAGACCGCCACCTGTAGCAGGCACTCGCGAATCTCGGTCTTGGTCAGGCCATTGGTCAGGCCGCCACGAATGTGGCCGGCGAGCTCGTCGGGCCGGTTCAGTGCTGCGAGCATGCCGATGTTCAGGATGCTGCGGCTGCGTCGGTCCAGGTCGGGCCGAGTCCAGATAGCGCCCCAACAGAACTCGGTGACGAGTTCCTGCATCGGCATGCTGAACTCGTCGGCATTCTTCATCGACTGGTCGATCACCGCGTCGCCATTGACCGCGCGGCGCACCGCCATTCCCTTTTCAAAAAGTTCCTTGCTATTCACCGTGCCTCCTGGTGATGGTTACGAAAAGCCCATGAATCAAGATGTGCCCGGGACGATATCTGCCCCTCTGAGGCTCAGGCGTAGGTTGCGGACACACCACCGTCCACCGCCAGCGTCTGGCCGGTCACGTAACTGGCCAGGTCGGACAACAGGAACAGGACCGCATTGGCCACCTCGTTAGCCTCGCCCATGCGCTTGAGCGCACCGCGCCCGGCGATACCGATCGAGCCACCGGTCTGCATAGGGGTGTCGATCACCCCCGGTGCTACCGCGTTGACCCGCACGCCGTATTCGCCCATGTCCATCGCCAGGGCGCGGGTGAGGTTCACGACGGCGGCCTTGGAGGCGGAATAGGACGCGCGGCTGTGCTTGGCGGCCTGGCCAGCGATCGAGGCCATGTTGACCATCGCCCCGCCGCGCCGCTCGGCCAGGTGGCGTGCGGCCGCCCGGCAGAAGAACATCACCCCGTCGAGGTTGACGCCCATCACACGGCGCCAGTCCTCATCGGAGAGAGTGAGCACATGGCCGGGCCCGACAATGCCTGCGCTGGCCACCGAATGGGTGATGAGGCCGTGCTCTTGGCGGATGCGGTCGAAGCAGGCGTTCACTGCAGCGGCGTCGCTGACATCGACCTGGTAGCCATAGCGGCTTGCGTCGGCGTCACCGGCATAGATGTCGGCCACTGCAGCGGCCAGGCGGGCGGCGTCACGATCGAGCAGCAAGGGCGTACCGCCCTCCTGCCGTAGCCGACGGCACACCGCCAGACCGATGCCCGAGGCTGCGCCGGTGACGGGCACCAGGGCCGACTGGAAATTCCATCCTGTCATCTGTGATCCCTCCTGTTCACCCTGCCTGTTTGCGCAGGTCCTCAAATACCGCCCGCACGCCGCATCAGCGCCACTTCATCGGCGCTGAATCCCCATTCTCCGAGCACCTCGTCGGTGTGCTGGCCCACCTCGGGCGGCGGTCCCTGCACCTGACCCTGGCTGCGTGAAAAGCGCGGGGCCGGCGCAGGCTGGGTGACACCTGCCACCTCCACGAAGTTTCCCCGGGCGCGCTGATGCGGGTCGCCCGGTGCCTCGGCCAGCGACAGCACCGGCGAGAAACAGGTGTCGGTGCCCTCGAAGGCCTGGACCCATTCGTCCCGGGTGCGCTCCTTGAAAGCGGCGGCCATGGCAGCCTTGACCTGGGGCCAGCCGGCGCGGTCATGCTGCTCGGGAAAGTCTTGTGCGCGCAGGCCCAGCACCTCCATGGTGTTCAGGTAGAAGCTGTGCTCGGTTGAACCGACTGCGACCCATTTGGCGTCGCGCGTTTCGTAGACCTGGTACCAGGGTGCGCCGGAGTCCAGCCGGTTGCTGGCACGCTCGTCGCGCCAGTAGCCCGCCGCAAAGACGCCATAGACCATGGACATCAGCGAGGTGGTGCCGTCGATCATGGCCGCGTCCACCACCTGGCCCTTGCCAGAGTTGCGCGCTTCATGCAGCGCGCACAGGATGCCGAAGGCCAGGTACATGGCGCCACCACCAAAGTCGCCCAGCAGGTTGAGCGGAATGGCGGGCGGCCCCTCCTTGGGGCCCATGGCATGCAGCGCGCCCGAGAGGGCGATGTAGTTCAGGTCATGCCCCGGCGCCTTGGCCAGCGGGCCGTCCTGGCCCCAGCCGGTCATGCGGCCATAGACCAGGCGGGGGTTGAGTGACAGGCAGGCGTCGGGGCCCAGGCCCAGGCGCTCCATCACACCGGGGCGAAAGCCCTCCACCAGCACGTCGGCACGGGCGACCATGCGCCGGATCGCCTCGACCGCGACCGGCTTTTTGAGGTCCATGGCCACCGAGCGCTTGCTGCGGTACATCACATCAAAGCGGCGCTCCACCGGCAGGCCACTTTCACCCGCATTCTTGCGGTCGATGCGGATCACCTCGGCACCCATATCTGCCATCAGCATGGTGCAAAAAGGGCCGGGGCCGACACCGCCGACCTCGAGGACACGAAGCCCCGCCAGGGGGCCAGGGTGCGTGGGTTTGTTCACTGGGGTTCCTTCGGTTCGCGCCGGGGGTGGCAGGCAGTCCGGTCAAGTCAAGAGAGAGGGCCAGAGCCGATTCGCTTGCCGGCTTAGGCTGGCAGGTAAACGTCGCCTTTGGCGACCAACAGGTCAATTTCGGAGGCCGAGTACGCCTCGGCCAGGATCTCCCGGGTGTGCTCGCCCACGCGGGCACGCAGCTCGCTGCGCGGGGGCCGCTCACCGTCAAAGCGCCACGGCGGGCGCACCACGGGAATGCCCTTGACCTGGGGGCCAACCAAGCCCAGCCACTGGGTCTGCTCGTGCGCGACCACCTCGCGAATGGAAAGCGCTGGCGCAAATGGCACATCGGCCTCGACCAGCAAACGCTCCCACTCGGCACGTGGCTTCTTGCGAAAAGCGGCCTCCATGATGGCGACCAACGCTTCATAGTTCTCGGGCACCTTGCGCACGTCGTAGGTGGCGTAGCGCGGGTCGTCGATCAACTCCGGATGGCCGGCCACCCGGGCGAGGTTGCCCCAGAACTTTTGCGACAGCGACAGGTGCACCGTGATCGCGCCTCCATCGGCGCACGCAAGGCAGAAGTTCTGCGCCTGCGGGTGGCGCGAATTGCGCACCGGGTCGAAATCGGCCTCGTAGGCATGCGTGAGGGCGTCGATGGTGATCATCGACACCGCCTCATGCAGCGAAGTTTCGAGCAAGGTTCCCTTGCGATCCGCGCTGCGCTCGCGGCCCAGAAGCGCCGCCAGGATGCCCATGGCGCTGCCGATGCCGGTGATCAGGTCGGCCATACAGGTGCCGGTGAGACGCCGGTTGCCGGCATCGTTCATGATGGAGTAGATGCCGCCGATGCTCTGGCCGATGGTGTCGTAGGCCGGCCGGTCCACCCAGGGGCCACCACTGCCGAAGCCGGAAATCGAGGTGTAGATCAGGCTCGGGTTGAGCGAACGGCAGTCTGCCTCGCCCAGCCCCAGCGCTGCCATCTTGCCCGGGCGCATGTTCTCGATAAGCACGTCGAACTTCGGCACCAAGGCCTTGACCACTCCGGCGCCCGCCTTGCTCTTGAGGTTGACGGCAATGCTCTTCTTGCCGGTGTTGTACTGGATGAAGTACGCGTTGTTGTTGTCCTCGCCGCGGCGGAAGGCCTCACCCTCCCTGGGCTCGACCTTGACCACCTCGGCGCCGAGGGCGGTGAGGATGACCCCGGCGTAGGGGGCCGAGATGTAGGCGCCGACTTCAAGCACCCGGATGCCGGCAAGGGGCTGCGCTTTCACGTGAGGTCTCCTGTCGTTCAAATCTGGCGGCAGTTAGCAAACAATGCATTATGCACGGCAGCCACAAGCCAAAGTGCATAATGCACCGCAAATGCCCATGGAACGCCGCCCATGACAGACGCCGCGCGCCCCGGCGGCCCGGTGCTGCTGATGCTGGCGACCGCGGCCTTCGTGAGCCTGGCTGGCACCCGCCTGTGCGACGCGATGCTGCCGGCCCTGGCCCAGGCCTTCGACACCGGCACGGTGGAGGCCTCCGCCGTGGTGTCGGCCTACGCGATCGGCTACGCAGTGACGCAGTTGCTCTGGGGCCCGGTGGGCGACCGCCACGGCAAGCTGCGGGTGATTGTGATCGCTGCCCTGGTCTGCACCGCCATCACACTGGCGGCTGCAGCCGCCACCAGCCTCACCGCGCTGGTGCTGGCCCGGGCGGCCATGGGCGCGGCCGCGGCGGGCATCTTCCCGCTGGGTCTGGCCTGGATCAGCGACAACGTGCCGCTGGCCCAACGCCAGCAGGCATTGGCGCGCTTTTCGGGGGTGTCGGTGTTCGGCATGATCCTCGGGCCACTGCTCGGCGGCCTGCTGTCCGAGGTCTGGAGTTGGCGTGGCGCCTTCCTGGTGGTCGCCGCCATGTACGCCATCATCGCGTGGGTCGTCTGGCGCCGTGACCGCGCAGCGAAGGCCGAGCCGCAGCCGCAGCCCCCTGCTCGCGCGAACGCCAGCTTGGTCCAAGGGCTGCGTCACCTCTGGGCCCTGCCCTGGGCAAGGGTGGTGCTGCTGGCCACGGCCGCCGAGGTGGCCCTGGGGATCGGCTGCGTGGCGATGGCACCCACCGTGCTGCATCAGCGCTTCGGCCTGCCCCTCGACAAGGCCGGGGCGGTGGTCGCCCTCTTCGGGATCGGCGGCTTTTTATTCAGCCGGGCGGCGCCCTGGATGCTGCACAGGGTGCCGCGGCCCAGGCTGCCGGCGCTGGGAGGCGCGATCATGGGTGCGAGCATCGCCAGCCTGGGCGCAATACCGGATTGGGGCTGGGCTGCGCCCGCCTGCGTCATCGCCGGCTTTGGCTTTTTCACCCTGCACAACACGCTGCAGGTGCAGGTGACACAGCTGGCGCCAGATGCCTCGGGGCTGTCCTTCTCGGCCTTTACCGCCTTCAACTTCTTCGGCCAAAGCGCCGGTGTCGCGGTGATCGCGCTGGCCTGGGCGCGGTTCGGGGATACGCCGGTGTTCCTGGTCTGTGGCGCCGGACTGGTGGCGCTGGGGCTGGCGATGAGCGTCTTGATCCAGCGCCGGGGGCAGGCGCTTACTTGAACATGCCGTAGCCACCATCCACCGGGATCTCCACCGCGGTGAGGTAGGCGCCCGCCTTGGAGGCGAGATAGAGCGCGGCGCCGGCCATGTCGGCCTCGTTGGTCAGGCGACCGAGGGGGATCTTGGCGGTCAAGGACTCGAGGCCCTTGCGCTCAATGGTGCCCTTGAGCATCTTGCTCGGAAACTGCCCCGGGGCGATGACGTTGGCCACCACATGACGCCGTGCCAGCTGCGACGCCAGGTGCTTGGTGAGGTGGTGCAGTGCCGCCTTGCTCGAGGTGTAGGCGTAGGTCTCGTGCGCCGGCAGGTACAGGGCATTGATCGAGCCGACGTTGATGATGCGCGCCGGGTCCTCGGCGGTGCCGGCGGCCTCGAGCGAGGGCATCAGGTCGCGGATCAGGAAAAAGGTGCCGCGTACGTTGAGGTCATACACCTTGTCCCAACCAGACTCGGGGTACTCGGCCAGCGGCGCAGCCCACAGCGCGCCGGCGTTGTTGATCAACACGTCAAGCTTGGGCACGCGGGCGCGGAAGTCGGTGGTAAAGCGCGTGCGGTCCTCGTCGGAAGCAATGTCGCAGGCCAGCGGGGTGCACTCGCCAAAAGGCGCCAGCTCGGCGGCCAGCGCCTCACAGGCGGCCAGGTCACGCGAGCAGATGTACACCTTGGCGCCGCACTTGACGAAGGCGCTGGTAATGGCCGCGCCAATGCCCTTGGCGCCGCCAGTGATCAGAACGGTCTTGCCAGCGACACCGAAAAGCTCGTTGAGAAGGTCCATGAGGTGATTCCTTTGAATAAAACATTATGCATGATTGGTCCGGGTGACCTCGTGGTGTGCCACCCCGTTTGCCTCGTGCCCTGCAATCTCCGGTCGCCGCAGTGCGGGGTCAGGTCAGGCTTCGCCCCAGAAAGCCGATGACCGCCTGGCCGAAGGCGTCGTTGGCATCGCCCGCGATCATGTGGCCGGCCTCCGGGATGAGGACGTACTCGGACTGCGGCACCATTTGCAGGAATTCGCGTGCACCGGCTTCGCTCAGTACGTCCGAGCGCCCGCCACGCACCAGCAGCGTCGGCAAGGTCAGGCGACGGGCTGCGGCTGCCATGCGCGCGTAGCGGCCTGGGTATTCCCGCACACGGCTAGCCAGCAAGCGGGCGTCCCAATGCCAATGGAGTCGGCCGTCGGCGCGCCGCCGCACCACCTTGGCCAGGCCCTCTACCCGGGAAGGACGCGCGCCGCCGCGGTGGCTGGCGACGGCGTCGGCCACCGCCTCGAGCGAGGCAAAGCCGTCGGCGTGGGCTTCCATGAAGGCCTTGTTACGCAGGTAGCCCTCCTCCTGAGTCTGGGGCGCGTAGTCAACCAGGACCAGGGCGGACGCATCGATCTGGCCTTCACCCACACCGAGCAAAAAGATCTCGGCCGAAAGCGAAGCCCCGACCAGCACGGGTCGGCGGCCGGCCAACGCGGGCACTGAGAGCAATGCGCTGAGACCACGGACCTGAGCGTCCATCCCGTAGTCACCGTCCTCGGTCCAGTCGGAATCGCCATGACCGAGGCAGTCAAACGCCACTGCTTGGTAACCAGCCTCGCTCAGGCGCCGGCCGGTGTCGCGCCAGGCGTGCCGGGTCTGGCCGCCGCCGTGACCGAGCAAAACGAGCGGCGCAGCGGGATCGCCCCAGCTGTCGGCTGCGATGCGCAAGCCAGTCTCGGTCACCCACAGGTGCATGGGCTCGGGCGTGCCCGGCAGGCGCTCCCCGGCGTTCATGCCTCGCTTTCGCCGACCCATGTGACCAGCTCGCCCAGCGGCGCGCGCGTGGTGCGAAAGGCGTTGGCCGGATGCGCAGCGTCAGCGAAGCCGATCGAGATGCCGCAGACGACGTGCCGGTCTGCCGGCAGCGGCAAGTGGGCACGCAGGATGTCGGGCCACGAGGCCACCGCGGCCTGGGCGATCGTTCCCAGGCCCAGGGCGGTGGCGGCGAGCATGAAGTTGGCGACCCAGGCGCCGCAGTCCATCACCCCGTAGGTCCCCAGGGCCTGCGGGCTGGTGACCACCGCCAGATGCGGCGCGCCAAAGAGGCGGAAGTTCTCCAGCCCCTGGGCTGCAGAGCCCTCCCGGTCGCCTTTGGCCACCCCGACGGCTTCGTACAGGGCCCAGCCACATTCACGGCGGCGGTCTCGGTAGACACCGGTGTACTCGAGGGGCCGGTCTAGGTCTGAGGCCGCCGGCGCGCCGGTTCGGGCGCGCGCGAGCAGTGCCTCGCGCAGGCGCTCGAGCGGTTCGCCGCTCGCAATGTGCACCTGCCAGGGCTGGGCGTTGCACCAGGAGGCGCTGCGACCGGCGGCAGCCAGGGCGCGCTCAAGCAAGCCCCGCGGCACAGGGTCAGGCCGGAAGGCGCGGCAACTGTGGCGCCGTGTGAGCAGCTGGTCCAGGGTTGCGAAGTCGTCCATCAGGCAGCGTCCATCAGGCGGCGTACATCAGATATCACTCATGAGGCGGCACTCCTCAGATCACGCCCTGGGCGCGCAGGGCGGCGATTTCCGACTCGGGAAGCTGTAGCAGCCCGCCGTAAATGTCGGCGTTGGCGGCGCCCAGATCCTGCGCTGGCACGTCGAACTGCGCATGGGCGTCTGAGAAGCGAATGGGGTTGCCAATGCCGCTGGTACGCAGGTCGCCCATCAGCGGGTGCTCGAGCACGGTCACCGCGCCACGGGCAATCAGCTGCGGATCGGACAGCACCTCGCCGGGGGCACGTACGCGGGTGGCTGGTACCTGGCGCTTCTCGAGCAGTTCGGCCACAACCTCCGCGGTCGTGCGTTCACGGGTCCAAGCCTCGATGTAACCGTTGAAGGCCGCCGCATGCGCCATGCGCGGGCCGCGGCTGGCAAAGCGCGGGTCGTCCAGCAACTCGGGCTTGCCCATGGCCTCGACCAGGGGCCGAATCCACTCCGGCCGGAAGGCCACGATGGCCACATGCCCGTCGGTGCAAGGGTAGACGCCGAAGGGCACCAGCCGGTCGTGCGAATTGCCCGAACGACGCGGCACACCGGCCTGGGCGAAGAGATCGAAATGCTCCTCTGCCAGCAGTGAAGCCATGCAATCGAGCATGGACACCTCCACATGCTGGCCACGGCCAGTCCGCCCACGCTGGATGAGGGCCGCCAAAATGCCATTGACCGCGTAAAGGGGCGTCACCAAATCGGCGATTGGAATGCCAATCCGGGTGGGCGGGCCGTCGGCGAAGCCGGTCACCTCCATCAGGCCGCAGGCGGCCTGCACCAGGATGTCCATGCCCTTGAGACCAGGCACCACACTGGGCTCGCCAAAGGAACTGATGGAGCCGTAGACGATGCGCGGGTTGACCTCGGCGGTGCGGGCGTAGTCGATTCCGAGGCGGGTGGTGGCTCCCTCGCTCATGTTCTCGAGCACCACGTCGCACTCCTGAACGAGCCGGAAATACAGCTCACGCCCCTTGGGAGATTTGAGGTCGAGGGTGACGCTCTTCTTGTTGCGTCCGCGGTTGACGATGGTGACCGAAATCTCGTCGTCGGCCATCGCGCCACCAAAGTTGATGCCGCGCTGGCTGACGAAGGGCGGATTGGTCCGGGCAATGTCGCCGCCGCCGGGCGACTCGACATGGATCACCTCAGCGCCCAGGCCGGCCAGCATGAGAGCACCGTACGGGCCTGCCAGTGCGACAGTAAGGTCCAGAACGCGGATACCTTCGAGCGGGCGCTGGAGTGGGGTGGCGCTGGCGCCAGGTTTTGCGGACATGTCAGGACTTCTCCTAGGGGGCGGCCTTGCCGCCAGTAACGAAACGGGTGACGCCAGCGGCCATGGCGACTCACCGATTATGCATAGTACATTTTGAACATCGCCATCCTGGAATTCCTCGGCGCATGAACACGCGGGAGGACTGTCACCTGGGGGCGCAGGGCGAGTTACACCCTGATGCAAAATTCAAGTCGCACCCATACATGATGCATCACCAGACCACCGGAGACACCCCATGGCAGACACGCACAGCTACGAGACGATCCTGTACCGCGAGGAGGGCCCGGTCGGTATCCTCACGCTGAACCGGCCGCATGACGGCAACAAGTTCAACAGCACCACCTGCGCGGAGGTGCGTGACTGCATCGAGTCGATCCGCCGCGAGACCCGTACCCGGGTGCTGGTGATCACCGGTGCCGGCGACAAATTCTTCTGCATCGGTGGCCATCACGACGGCGACGAGAGTTCCCGCCTGTACCCCGGCGCGCCGTCCACGCTGGAAATTTACGAGGCCATCGAGCGCCTGCAAAAACCGGTGATCGCCTCGGTCAACGGCTTTGCCGTGGGCGGCGGGCATGTGCTGCATGTGGTGTGCGACCTCACCATCGCCAAAGAAAGCGCGATCTTCCGCCAGGTCGGCCCCATGGTAGGCAGCTTCGACGCTGGCTACGGCACCTGGTACCTTGAGGACCTGGTTGGCAAGAAGAAGGCCAAGGAAATCTGGTTCATGAACGAGAAGCTGACCGCCCGGGAGGCGCTGGGCCTGGGGTTGATCAACCGGGTGGTGCCCGACGCCGACCTGGAGCGCGAGACGATGGCGATGGCACTCAAGATCGCCGAGCGCGGCTCGTATGCGCTGGCGGCCTTGAAGGGCGCGTTCAACGCCCGCCATGGCGGCGTGGGCGGGCTGGCCCGGGTGACACACGACCTGATGCTGCCGCACTACTACGCCTCGGAAGAAGCGCACGAGCTGCACGACGCGTTTGCCAACAAGCGCGCGCCGGATACTTCAAAGTTTGGTCGGTAAAGGCCAGTCCCTCGGGGGGCTTTCTTGGCGTTGACCTAGAACGCGCCGTGTGTGCGGCAGGGGCCCGGCGGCTTCGATGCAGGGGCCCTTCGGGCTTCCTTGCGGTGCTCGGTC
>JACCEB011035282.1_pt1 | contig 13159 bp, 15 predicted proteins | sample 7454761 | NCBI WGS metagenome assembly JACCEB01 (sample SAMN15323454, study PRJNA562643) | freshwater metagenome | isolation source: river surface water | place: USA:Blue River Watershed | collected 2017-08-18 | reverse complement strand
CAATTAGTATCTTATGATAAAAATGCAAAAAATATTTGTTATGAAAGTGATACAGAATTTAAACAAAAATATTTAAAATATAAAGAAAAATACATAAAACTCAAATCTGAGTTAGAAAAATAAATTATTTATTATTTAATAATAATATGAATAACTATGCATTTATATCATTATTATATCCAAACAAACAAGGCCAATGGACTTATTTACAAGGGGCTATTTTAACTGCACTTGGGTTAAGAAAACAACAAGTAACTCATAAAATAATTTGTATGGTAACACCCGATGTAACTGAAGAAATTTGTACACTATTACAAATAGTATATGACCAAGTTATAATAGTTGATTATATAAGTCCACTTGCAAATGCAGGAATTAAAATCAATGGGACTGTTTTTAACCGGGAAATATATACCGACGATACTAATTACAATGATTTAGCAAATATTTTTACAAAGTTACACATTTTTGATTCAACCAAGTTTAATTATGACAAGATAATTTTTGTTGATAATGATTTGATACCAATGTCAAATTTTGACAATTTAAGTAAGTTAAATACACCGGCAGGGTGGCAAGAAAAAATTATGGAAATAGAGCACAATTTGCCGATACCTTCTTATACAAGAATATGGGGCATATGGGACAATATAGCTCCAAATGAACTGATACCACAATCCCAAACCGAAATTTATAAAGAACCAGGTTCTAGTATTAATGCAGGATTAATGGTTATAAGTCCCAATGCAGATACATTTAATTCTATGATAACAAAATTACAACAAAACAAATCCACATGGTTTGGTCCAACACACAAACATAAAGGTGTTATTGGGCTTGACCGCAAGTTATCAACCGGATATATATTTCCAGAACAAGATTTTTTAACTCAAGAATTTAGTGGACAATGGCACATGATTGATGGGAGATACTGTTCTTGGGGTGCGCAATCAGATGAAGAAATTTTTGGTATGCACATGGCTGGATTAAAGTATGAAATACAAGGTCAGTGGAAAAACTATAAATGTTGGATGGTTCAAATTCCAAGAGAAGATGGATTTAATACTATTACCAATCAAACAGCAATTTGGGGTATTCAAAACTATCCGGCATTAAAACCTATTCTAATGGCAAATTTAAAAATTTATATTGGAGAAAGATTATTTGACTTTGATAAAATACCGTTTTTATATTTTATCCAATTGACAGAATCTCAACAAGAACTACATAATGTGTTATATGACAAATACAATGAAAATTTTTCAATTAGTTTAAATTAGTTATTTGTTTAAATTAGTTATTTGAGATTAAACATAATCATAAGACCCAACCCTAAAACTATTAAATAAATTGGAACTAAAGTAATATTTGCATATGTGGATTTGGCTGAGGCAACAAGCTCTTGATTATCATTTGATTTTTTAGAAAAATAATATCCGTTAGCAATTAAAACTAATAAAATGAGAATACTAGGACCAGCCCAGTAGTATTTTTTATTGGGATTACTTGATGAATCCATTTTGTTAATTTCTAATCCAGAATAAACTGCAAGACCTGTCCATAATAAAGAAAATAAACCTCCTAAATAATTACCATAGGATTTTAAAAATCCACTAGAAGCTACAGCCTCAGTTCCACTAGCTAATCCTGAAGCAACATCAGCATTTCTTTGTGCACGAAGTAATGACATGATTTTAATTATATATTTTACTTAGAATAAATTATTTTAAATTAATTAAAAGTCTTCACTAATTTCAAAACTTGAATTTTTACTTTTATTAAGCACTGAAGCTTTTTGATATTGAGTTGGTCTAGATTCAAAGAAGTTTGTTTTACCTTCAACACTAATTGATTCCATAAAATCAAATGGATTTGTTTCAAAGAAAAACTTGTTGTATCCAAGTTCAACTAATAATCTATCAGAAACAAACCGAATATATTGACTCATTGAGTCAGCATTCATACCAAGAAGAGCACATGGTAAACTTTCACAGATAAATCTAGTTTCAATTTCAACAGCTTCTTGGAACATGGCATGAACATCTGATTCTGCTAATTTAAATTCTAACATTGAGTATAGTAAAATAGCAAACTTGGTATGTGCACCTTCGTCCCTGGCAATTAATTCATTAGATGCACACAGCCCGGGCATTACATTACGTTTTTTGAGCCAATAAATAGAACAAAAAGAACCGGAGAAAAATACGCCTTCAACAATTGCAAAAGCAATTAGTCTTGCAGCAAATGATTCATTAGATTCAATCCATTTTAGGGCCCAAGCTGCTTTTTCAGCAATACAAGGAAATTCTCTAACGGCATTAAATAATTTTGCTTTTTCTTCAGGGTCCCTTACAATGTTATCAATTTGTAGAGAATAAGTTTCCGAGTGGATGGATTCCATCATCATTTGCCATGTATATGTGACAATAGCTTCCCTGATTTTCACGTCTTGTAAGAATCTTTCACCCAAATTAATATTTACAATAGTATCAGAAGATGAAAAAAATGCCAAAATCATTTTTATAAAATGTTGTTCATTTGAATTTAATTTAATAAAATCTCCATAGTCTTTTGAAAAATCAATTTCTTCGGCTGTCCAGAATGCAGCTTGTTGAGTTTTATATGCTTCCCATATTGCATGATTTTTAATTGGATAAATTGTTAGTCTGTTATTTTCCGGGTTTAACAAGTATTCGGTATTGGTTTTACTTAACGAAGAGTTTGTGTTTATTGTGTTATTGAGTTTGCTACTGAGATTTTCTCTTAGATAGTCTGAATTATAGTCTTCCATTATAATATTTAATAATAATATAAATATTTTTTAAATCAATTTTTTTAAAAAGTTTTTCCAGTAAATTATTCCTAATACTAATATAATGAGCTTCAATAGTTATAGAAAACCAAGATTAGTTGAACCAAAATTATCAAAATATTATATTGACAAAATAAAAGAAAAAGAGCTAAAGGCAAAAATAGCTCAAGAAGAATTTACAAAGCAAAAAATGGAAATGGAAGTTTTAAACCAACCAGCCGAACCATTTCACAAACAAATAACAAATTACATTTACGATTTTATTATTGAAAATTATGGGTTTTTTATTATGATATCATTGTTAGGTATTTTATTATATGTTAGATACATCGAAGTAAATAAAAGAAAAGCACAAATGAAAGAAGTTATGGAACAAATGAATAATAAAGAACAAAATTATTAATATTTTTATTTGGTGTTTGTTAAATTAAAAGTATGTAAGTAACTTCTACTTTCTCTTATTTTATTTTTAAAAGTATTAATATAGGTTTTTACATTGTTATCATTTCTATACGTGATTAATAGTGTATTTAAAATACAAATTATATTTTCCCCAAGATTATCATATATAGTAGTTATAGTGGAAAATACTTTTGGGTAAATAATATTTATTTCTTGAATTTCCAAGCATTTTTTATGATAATAGTTTATTATTATAAAAAATTTGTTAAAAAACTTTTTTCTTGATTGTGAATTAAACCACCTGACAAGTGGTTGTGATAACCCATGATTATCAACTTTGAATAAAATTGAACCATGTGAATATTTAACTGAAATTTTATCATTAGGTTTAATTTTATTTAGAGGTGATATTTTGTTTTGTATCAAATAATAACATCTATTAAAGTGTGATACTTTTGAATCAAGGTAGTAATACAATTTAAGCATCGATGCTGGGTCATTATATATTACATGTTTATCATTAGCAATTTGTTTAGACATTAACAATATTATTTAATAACATATTAAAAAAATTTCAATTATTTTATTTTAACTATGTATAATTAAAACCACTTAAAATACCGTAATACCCATGGATTTTTATATGTGAATAATGTTGCAATACCAAGAACTCCAACAACCCCATAGGATAAATTAAAAGTCTGAGGTGTTTTTTTAATCAGCTCTTGAGACATTTTTTTATTTTGTTCCCATTCGCATAATTTTTTTGCGATAATTAATTTAATAATTTCGTCAGCATCAAAAATATCAGAGTAATAGTCAACGAATATTTTTATTCCTTCGTATCCAATTTTATACCTGTTAACATATAATAATTCATAAACAGATGAATAACCAGGAAAATTATTTTGTAAAAAATCTTTAATCCAAGTAATTTTATTGTTACCACGAGCATTAATACATGTCCACATAATTGCTTCTGACACATCAATAGTAAAATCAATATTTGTGTCTGGTTCTGATTTTAAAAATTCTTCTGATTCTTTTGGTTTAGTCAAGTCAGAATAATTAGATTGTAGACCGAGATATTCTATTTGATTAATTTTTTTAATTATAATAAAATTTGTGTTTGCCTTAAGCATTTCCCAGTTAAAAAGAAAATTACACATGGAAAAGTCTTCTGGGTTGGATTTGAAATATTTTTTAACTTCTTTGCAAACATAAGATTTGTCACAAAACATTTTGGAATTATTAATTACAAGTATCATTAGTGTATTTGTGTCATGGGTAGTAAATTTCATTTGTATTATTACTTATATAATATTTCAATTTTATGTGTTTTTATTAAATTAAATTATATTTAAAGAGTTTTTTAGTTGATAGGATTGGATTAATTAAATAAATTATTTAAAGATTATAAACCTTAATATTTCAATGAGTGAAATTGTAAGTACAAATAATTTTTTCCAAGATAAATATTTATCAAACTACAATAACTTTGTTACACAACTTAAAGTTATTTTCTCAGGGGATGAAACCCAACAAACTCTTAATGATCTATCTAGTTTACCAGATGAACAAAAAGTAGTTAGAGGTATTTTATTTTTAGAAGCAATTACAGATGAACATTTTGTTGATTTTGCAAAAGGAAAAATTAAAGTATTATCACACAAAAGCCCTCAAACCCAAAAAATTTCTGAAAGTTTGTTTGGTGAAAATTTTTGTTTAAAAAATCTGTTAAATAATCAACCAGAAGAAGTTAAAACTATAATTTGGGCTAATCTTCATAATGTTTTATTAAGTGCAGAACTTCTTAAGGATGAATCAGACAGAAACATGCAAAGAGTCTCTACTTTATCTAAAATTCTTTACAAAAACACACCCGAAGCTCTTGTTGACGATTGTGAACAAACTCAAACTAAGTATTCAGGCTCAAGTGCAAGCTCAGGTGCAAGCGCAAATGCTAAGAATAAATTAAAAGATATGTTAGGTGTTGAAGTAAATGATGAAACTACTGGAATGATTGATGATATTGTTTCATCTTTTGAAAGTATTTTAACAGGAGGGTCTACTGCCAATCCATTTGCTGGTATTATGGATGTAAGTCAAAAAATATCAGTAAAATATGCAGATAAGATTAATGAAGGTGAAATTGAATTAGATAAATTAATGAAATCTATTTCTAAAAAAGTTCCCGGTATGGACTCAGTACTTGGTGGTATGATGGGTGGTGCATCTGGTGAAAAAGCAAAACCCAAAGAAAAAATCATTATTGATGAAAACTTTTCAACAGCAGATATTGCGGTTGGAATGAATAAAGAAGAGGATAAACCAAGTATTAATATTGGTAATGTTCTTAAAATGGCAGACCAATTTGGTGTTATTCCAGGTGGTAAACAATCAGATTCTACCATGCCTGATTTATCAGCTTTAGGAGGTTTACCAGGTATGGGTGATATTCCTAACTTGGGTAAAGTTATGGAAATTATGCAAAAACTCGAAAAGACAGAAACCAAGGAAGAAGCTGATGCATTAAAACAAGAAATGGATATGTTTTTACAAAAAGAATTAGGTGTTGATGTAGATAAATTAAACAAAGATTTAGAATCAGTTCAATCACAAATGTCAAATTCTAATAATCAAGAAAATTAAACTTGATTTTAAATTAAAATTGATTTTAAATTAAAATAGCCTAGCAATCATGGTAATAGCCAACCCAATTGTTGCAATTAAAATTACTTGTTTGAAAAGACTAATTATATTCTTCTTTTCATTCAGAGCTTTCATTTCCGAGTCCAAGTTCTTAATCATATAAGTACCTTCCAGGTGATATCCACATTTGTTCTTGTAATATTCGCGTGTACCAACACCAGCAATAACTGCAACTTTAGAATATCCATTTGCCACGGCAATTTCTTCTGCGGTTTTAACTAGAAGTTGTCCAAACCCTTTGTGTTGTGATGAAACACCATGAGACCCAACACCCAATGAGTGACCGTAAACATGAACCTCACGAATTAGTGCACAATTGCTCAGTTCTCCAATAATACCAGCACCTGGTTCGGGGTCAATTCGGAATCGACAAAATCCAACAAGACCGTTGTATGTGTTGATGTTACCAGACCAATAAGTTTTTTTCCCATATGCTATCCAAGCCCAGTAATAGCTAATGCAAAACCAAAAATACTCCCATGCTTCCCAAGTGTTAATTGGAGATTTTTCATTTGACTCGACTGAAATAAAATATTCCTTTCCTCCAGATGCATTGTATTCACGCACAACTAGTTTAGCACTATCCATAAGGTCGTCGTCATCTCCAATTTCCATACATCTAATACAATTGCATTTCTTACCCTCCTGTTTAAGTTGGTCATGAATAACTTGTCTTAGATTGCTAACCTTTTCGTAACCAGCTTCAATAGATTGTTTGGGAATATCACGGACCAGACGTTGGATGCGAATCCATGGTTGAATATTAGTTTTGTAATATTTGAGCACGCGAACTAAATCTTCCAAATTCTTTTCAGCATAAGGGATATATGTTCCAGCCCTGTACCAGTCTGCAATATCTGATTTTACGATAAGATTAGGACTTGATGATTGGCAAATAGCAGTAGGATAAATTTTAACGTCGTCAAACTGTACATCAGGATTATTAATAGCCTCATCAAACATCCATTTGTCGAGTTCAGGTGAAGAACCAGGAAGATCTGGCATTAAATGACATACAACTTTGAAACCACATTGTTTTAATTTGCGAATTGCCTTGATGGTATCAGCAGTATAGCATTCACGATTAATTCCTTCGAGAATTTTGTCATTATAATGTTGAACTCCAATTTGGACACGAGTAACACCCCACCTACGATAATCACGAATAGACATGTTAGTAATAAAATCGGGTCTGGTTTCCATGGTTAGTCCAATAATTCGATACTTGGCAGTTTCATTGATTTGAATTTCTTCTTCGATTGTCTTGGTGGGTCTGTCACATCCTTCCCCAAAAGTATTTGCCGCCCAGTAAACTTCTGTCATAACAGAATTACGGTAGTTATAAGGATATGATTCCCAAGTACCCCCGGACAAAATAATTTCCAGCTTGTATGAATGTGAAGTGTTAGTTGTATCTGACTCTCTAATATTACCAGTTTTAATGTATGCACGAATGCGATCCCAAATTTGTCCACGCACATCAAAGTTATATTGAAGAGCTCGTAACATTGCAGGTTCAGAACTGAGGTAAGACTTTGGTTGTGTTGGTTTGCCTTCTAGGTTTGTTTCAGTAGGACAATAAGAACATTTTTTAGGACAGGAAAATACATCAGGTCTAAGTACAACGGTTGAAACCAAAACTCCTGACCTAGACCTGCATGCTTTCTTGATTAGAAATCGTCCGAACACTGTGTTGAGTGGGTCCGATGAATAAAATTTTTCATAAATATATCTCATTTGAGACTTGGAAGGGTTAATACGATACTTTGACCTAAGTTTAACCATTTGCTTTTGAATTTGGTCTGGGTCAGTTTTGATATTTCCTTGTCCTACAGCTTTGATAAGTTCTTTCATATACATTTTGTACTTGAGCTCATCAATCATAGTAGGGGTAGTTGAGGTAAGTGTTTCAATATCGGCGATTTGTTCAATAGTAGACATTAGTTAATATTTTATTATAAATATCCTAATGAATTTTCAATTTTTTTCTAGACTCAATTAGTCTGAAAAAATGGAAAAATACGATTTTGATTATATTTAAAGAATTAAACTTTTAAAAAAATTTTGGGTAAAAATATGTTAAATAGAAAAATTTATAATATATAGTAATGGGTGTAAAACAGAAACTTGGTGAATTAGTAAATGTAATAAACACTTTAGATGGCGATAATAGCCAATTAGACGAAATAGTATGGGATTTATTATCCGAAATAGATTATAATAACTTGGACTACATTCAATATTACTCAAGTGAAATAAATCTTGAGTATGATGATTTTGTAAATGTGTGGTATAATTTTATTAAAAAAAATATATTAGAGGTTCCTGACGAAAAAATAATGGATATGCAATTTGAACCAATAAAATCATCATTAAAAATATCATTATTTGAAAATGAATTATCACAAGAATTGGAAAAACTATTTAATATGCATATTGAATGTATAGAAGATGATTTATTATTATTTTATATTAAAAATGAAAACAAAATTTTATTAATGTATAAATCATACATACCATTACTTGATGCAGAAGAGGTTAGATTACCATTTTGGGAATATAAATTAGAACATCCAGGAATAAAAGAAAAGTTTGACGCAGTTTTTGAAAATGATGATAATTTATGTATAATGGGATATTCGATTTAATTAATATTAATATGTGAAATTAATATTATCTGTGTTAAATCTAATTTTTCTAATTAATTGTTCCATTACAGATTCGTATACTTCTTCAGGTGTATTAGAAGCATCAATTGTTATTATTTTAACTTTTTTTGTAATATCTGAATTATAAAGTTGTTCATATTTTTCATGAACTTTTTCCAAATACTGCAAACTAATTGTTTCTTCACCATTACGATTTCTTTTGCCAATTCTTTCATAACAAACAGTTGGTGAACATTTTAAATATACAACAACATCTGGTAACCAACCATAGTCTTGTGCAAATTCATTTGTTAAATTCCATTCTAATTCGGACATCATTTTATCCTCATATAAAAGTTTTCCAAATACTTGTTGACATGATAATGGTGATCTTTCAAATAGTCCTTGTTGAGTATTTTTTTTATCCAAATGTGACTTTAGTACACGCATTTGAAAACCAAACGCATTTTTTTTCATGTCCAAATAAAATAGTTCGAGCCATTTTTCCCAATCATGTAGTGGTTCATTTGATATTGGTAATTCAATAGATTTGTTAGTTAAAATATTATTAATTAATTTGCTTTTTCCACAGCCAATATTTCCATCAAAAACGATTTTCATTAAATATTGATTAATTATGTAAAGAAAATTAATTATCAATTTTTTAATAGTTATTATTTATTTATGTTGTTTGTTAGAATTAAAGTTTTTGTAGCAAGTTCTTTAATAAATTGGCTTGGTACAATTTTTTTTGTAAAATCATTAATAAGGGTTTCAGTTATTGTAACAGAACCAAATTTACTATTGTATTTGATTTCTGTAGGTTCACGAGAAATTGGACATTTAGAAAACTTTGCTTTAACATCAAATAATAATGAAGATTTTACAACATCTTCTGTCATATCAACGAGTTCACTTACACATACAACCACTGCAAGACTATCAGCCGCATTTGATTTGATAATTGATTTATAATTCATCCACCAATCATTATTGATTTTTTTTCTAAAATCTTCAATAGGCATTTTTAACTTATTTGCTTGTAATTCATCTAAATCAGTGTCAATATCTTTAATAAATTCAAGGTAAGTGTTAATATTTTCAAGATTGCCTTTAAGTTTCAAACTCATTTGATGTTGCATTAGAACTGAAGAAGTAGTTACATATCTATTTGGACATGATTGAAAAATAACAAATGCCATTGATGCTGCAAAATCAGCGATGCAAGACAATTTGATATTTCTATGAGCTAAAGTTTGAAGTTGGTCAATAATTTGTAAACCTTCAATTACAGAACCACCTGGAGAAGTTATATATAGGTATACCTGATTATGAGAAAATTTATTTATTTTTCCAATAATTTCAGAAGTAAGCTGTTCATCAATTTCTCCACGCAAAGTTATTAAATTTTGTTTATTTAATTCAATAATTTTTGGTTCATTAGATTCTGCATTTGGTGTATTTGCTGCATTGGCTGTATTTGCATAAAGTGCAAAAGTGAGTGCAAATGCAATTGTAAAAACATAACGTAAAAAATTCATTAATAGTTTAAAATAAGTTATTATAATTTATTTTAATCAATTTTTATCCGCTTTTACATTCAGTTATACGGTCCAGTTATATTGGGTTAATTTTAGTTTTAATTTATCAGTCATTGATTTAATAGCAACAGTTTTTTGTTTTAATTCCGAATTAGCTTGTTTTAAATAAACCATATCAGTATTGTTTGTAAGTGCAATTGAAACTCCTTGATCACAAAGTGTTTGCCAATTATCAATAGTATCAACGGCTTTAGAAATTATGTTTTTATCAGCATCAGATAATTGGGCATTAACAAGATTAGCATCTGGGGTTACAAAATTATTAACATAATTCATTGCACAATTTACTTCTGCCATAACACCAGTTAATATTACTTTGGTGTCATGTGCAGTTTTTGGTATTTTAATTTCACTAGTTACAAGTATTGTACTTTTAAACTTTCCAAATACTTCTGATAAATTATATATTTTTTTTAATGAATCAAGAACAGCACGTAAGAAACCTGTATCATTTATTATATTTATGTTTTGAAGCCTCTTGGTAAAATTAATAAATAATGCACTTAAATCATCGGCAGCTTTTCCAAAATCATTAAAACCATCAATATCAATATCTAATTGCATTTGTTTAGAATCGGTTGCAATTTTTGAGGCAGCTTGAAATAAAGCAGCATAATCGTCAATTGTTCCTTTACCATGAAAATCTTCACATTTAATTTTGTTAGCATAGTCTCTGATTTCATTAACTAAGTTGTCGGATTCGGTAATAACATTATCATCATAGTTATATTCAACTGTTTCATTTAAATTTTCATTAATGTTTGGTACATGATTATCAGGATCAGTTGATGTAAAAGTTGCATTTGTTGTTACACTAGTATCTGGAATAGCTTGTTGAGTATAATTGATTTCTAATCCAGGTTCAACAATAGTTTGGTCAAGTAGATTAGTTGGTTGAGTATTGACAGAATTTGTGGTATTGACAGAGTTTGCAGAGTTTGCAGAGTTTGTAGAGTTTGTAGGAGAGCCAGGAGCCGATCCGGACATATTAATATATATTAAACTATATATTTTTTATTTTTAATAGGTGAAAATTTTAAAATTATTATTCAATAAAAATTGAAAAATAATTGTAGTATAAAAATAGAAATAATTAGTAATGGAAACAAAATATTCAACAGATAATAATGGAGAAACCTATATAAAACTAAATGTGGGGTCACAAACCTATACACTTCGCGGTTATTCACGTGCTGGTTTGAGAACATGTATTTGTGTAGATGAAATTAATGTGGTTTTTGATATGGGATATGCAAATGACAGAGCTTTTTCATTTGACAATAAATTGATATCTCACGGACATAATGACCACATTGGAGGATTACATATTGATCATTGTGCAAGAAAGTTAAATAACATTAATAAAAAAAAGTTATTTGTTATGCCAAAACAATGTATTAAACCATTTAAAATTATTGCATCAGCTGTTTCTGAAATGAATTCAGGTAAACCTGGTGAAAACATAAAATTTTTTGATTCACTGATGTTAACAGATTTGATAGAAGCAGAATTTTGCCAATCCCATTACTTGAATTTAATTGGGAGCTCAAAATTAGAGTCCGAATACTGGGTAAAGTCTTTTCAAATGGACCATAAAATTAAATCATACGGATACATTATTTATAGAAAATCTAAGAAACTAAAACCAGAATATGTCGGACTTAAATCGCGAGAAATTGTCGAACTAAAGAAAACACTAGGCGAAGAAAATCTAACTACTGATGTATATACACCCTTGGTTGGATATACAGGAGATACAACTATTCATGGTATTATTGCACATGAGGAATTTTTAACAGTACCGCTTTTAATTATGGAATGTACTGGATTTGCAGATGAAGATGGTTGTACATGCTGTGAAGGTAAACATACACACATAAATGATTTAATTTTACATAATGATTTATTTGCAAATAAACATATTGTTTTGTTTCATTTTTCTCAACAATATAAATTTATTGAACAAATTTTATCCCATTGTTCGCATATTCCTGAAAGTTTACGCACAAAGTTATCGTTTTTCTTTTAATATTAATTTAATTAAAAAAACCCATAAAGATTAATTTATATAAATATTAATGGATAAAAAAGAAGAAGCAAATAATTTTTTCAAAGAAGGAAAATACGAAGAAGCAATTAAAACCTATTCAGAAATTTTGGAAGCGGATCCAGAAAATTATTTAATTTTATCAAATAGGTCAGCAACTTATATTAAGATGGAAAAATACGATGAAGCCTTGTTAGATGCAGCCAAATGCACAAAATTAAAACCTGATTGGGGTAAAGCTTGGGGAAGATTAGCCGGCGCACTTCATGGACAAGGTAAATATGATGATGCATTAGTTGCTTATAATAAAGCGAATGAATTAGAACCAAATGAAGTTTATGTTAAAATGATTGGAGAAATTAAACAAAAATTTAATGAAATGAAATCAAAATTAGTTAATGAAAGCTTACCGGAGGAAATGAAAGATTCTCAAATGGGAGATTTATTTGCATCAATGTTTGATACTGTTGTCGATAATCCAAAAATAATGGAAAAATTAACAAATCCAGAATTTCAATCTAAAGTGTTATCAATGCAATCAAATCCAATTGAGGCATTAAAAGATCAAGAAGTAATGAATATTATGATGGAGATGATGAAAGGATTAAAAACTAAATAATTATAATGAATCAATTACTTCTAAGTTTTCATCTTGAACAGTTTCCGTAATAATAATAGGAGGTTTTTTAGTATCAGAGAGTAATTGTCTAATATTAATATTTTGTTTAATAGCATTAGAGAAGAATCTTTCTTTTGAACTTTTTTGTTCTTTTTCAAGTGTTACTGTAGAACAGTATTTGATAGGGGGGAAACCACCATTTTTAATAGAAGAATTTGAATTTTTAGACATGAAGTATTATAGATTATTATAAATTAGAATTAAATTTTTATAATAATTTAAAGATTAAAATCAACAACAATTTTTTTTTTACTTGGT
>JACCEB010280980.1_pt1 | contig 13175 bp, 12 predicted proteins | sample 7454761 | NCBI WGS metagenome assembly JACCEB01 (sample SAMN15323454, study PRJNA562643) | freshwater metagenome | isolation source: river surface water | place: USA:Blue River Watershed | collected 2017-08-18 | reverse complement strand
CTACTAAGCGGCCGCCCGACTTCAATACCTTTAATGCAGCCTCTAAGCCCCTTTCAAGATCTGCCAACTCTTGATTGATATGGATTCGTATTGCTTGAAATGTTCGTGTCGCCGGATCTTGCCCCGCTTCTCGAGTTCGTACAACTTTTGCAACTAAATTGGCTAATTCTTGGGTTGTCTTTAAATAAACTCCCTCGTCACGCTGCTTCACGATCGCTTTAGCTATACCGCTTGCGAAACGCTCTTCGCCATAGATCTTGATAACTTTAGTTATTTCTTCTAGTGATGCACTTGCTAGCCATTGTGCTGCAGTGATTCCGTTATGGGTATCCATGCGCATATCAAGAGGCCCCTCGAACCGAAACGAAAAACCCCGCTCTGGCGTATCGATTTGCGGTGAACTCACTCCCAAATCGAGTAACACTGCATCGATCGAGCCAGGCTGCACATATTGATCCATATTGGCAAAACTGTTGTGCACAATTTGCAAACGCTTGTCTGTAATTTTTTGGGCTTGTGCAATAGCCTCCGGGTCTTTGTCGAAAGCAATGACCTTGTCGTGTTGACTTATTTTGTCTAATAATGCTTGGGTGTGACCGCCCCGACCAAATGTTCCATCGATAAACAGTGCCCCATAATTGTGATTTGTCTCTGCACTGAGCATGGCGGTGATTGCCTCGGCCAGTAAAACTGGGCGATGGTTTTTGTTCATGTCGCCCTATCATCAAAAAGTAAATTGTTTTAATGCGTCAGGCATGCCTTGGGCGATTGCTGCTTGCTCTTTGGCTTTGTAGGTATCGGCATCCCATATCTCCAAATGAGAACCCATACCTAACAACATAATTTCTCGTTCGATATTTGCTGCGGTTCGCAATTCAGGCGTAATTAGAATTCGCCCAGCACTATCTAAATCAATCTCAGCCGCATTTCCTAAGAAAATTCTTCGCCACCAATGTGCATCCATGGGTAATTGAGCGATTCGAGCGCGAAATGTTTCCCATTCTGGTCGAGGAAATAACAATAAACAGCCATCCGGATGTTTTGTTAAGGTAATGCGCCCCTCGCCCTGCACTAACAATGCATCACGATGCCGAGTTGGAACCGACATACGACCTTTTGCATCTAGATTGAGAGCTGACGCGCCTTGAAACAAAATTTACCCCACTTTTTCACACTTCCTCCCACTTTAGAGGAAGCATGTAATAGGGTCAAGTATTTTTGGCGAAATTTTTGGGAAATTCTCTAGTGATTACAAATACTTAGAGAAGGTTTGCAATATTATTCTCAAATAAAATAATGACGTAAAACAATAACTTGTAATGAACACCTAAGATACGTCTTTAGGTATATATGTAATTCTTATTGAAAAAACTGTATAAAAGAACAGTAATATTAAATTTTATAAGCTGTCGTTGTCATTATTTTTGAGACTGCCGACATCATCATTTTGACTGGGGCAGGTAATTCCTCACCGCCGGCTTCTAGAGCAGAAGACCCATGCTCAATCTCGTCCTGCCTCATTTGCATCACAATATCCCTAGAACGAGAATCATTTTCTGGAAGCCTTTCGAGATGTTGATCAAGATGCCGCTCAACCTGTTTTTCAGTTTCTGCGACAAACCCCAAACTCCATCGATCTCCAGCCATTCCTGCCAATAAACCGATACCAAAAGCTCCAAAATACCAAATTGGATTTAATAAACTTGGTCTCGAATCGAGCTCTTTTAGACGCTCCTCGCACCACGCCATATGATCCATTTCCTCTTTAGCGGCTCGATCTAAAAGTTCGCGGGTTTTTTCATCCCGCGCTATTAATTTTTGGGATTGATACAAGGCTTGAGCACAAACTTCGCCAACATGATTGACACGCATTAAACCCGCACTATGGGTGCGCTCTTCCATGCTCAAGATGTATTCAGAAGTAAGCGCTTGCTCTTTATTTAAGTCATTATCTATGTGGTTTTTTGGAATGGGTCTTACATAATTTGCTCCGCCCGCGATCGCCCGCAAGGCAGTATCAAATTCCAAAATGATTCGATCGATGGGGCTCAAGTTTTTGTCAAGAGAAGTACTGCTCATACCTGAACCTCAGCCTTGCAGGTCTCTTTAACTTTCAGGCCCAGTTCAGAGAGTAATTGACGATCTGCCAAAGCCTCAGGATTGCCGGTTGTTAGCAATTGATCGCCGTAGAAAATAGAATTTGCTCCTGCTTGAAAACACATCGCCTGCACAGCTTTGCCCAACTCTTGTCGACCCGCAGAGAGGCGAACACGCGCCTTAGGCATTGTTATTCTCGCAACCGCTATAGTTCTTACAAACTCCAATGGATCCAGCTTTAATTGGTGCTCCAGTGGAGTCCCTGAGACAGGAACTAAATGATTAATAGGAACGGATTCTGGATAAGGGTTTAAATTTGCTAAGCGAGCTATAAAAGCAACTCGTTGCTCTCGCGACTCGCCCATACCAACAATACCTCCACAGCAGACCGACATACCCGCATCACGAACATGCTGAAGTGTGTCTAAGCGATCTTGATAAGTTCGAGTTTGAATGATTTGGGGATAAAAATCCTCACTGGTGTCCAGATTATGGTTATAAAAATCCAAACCTGCATCCCGCAAAGCCTTAGCCTGACTGGGTTCTAGCATGCCTAGGGTGGCACACGTCTCTAAACCTAAGTCCTTCACACCCTTAATCATTGCAGCGACTTTTTCAATGTCCCGATCTTTTGGTTCCCGCCAAGCCGCACCCATGCAAAACCGATTAGATCCGGCTGCCTTCGCTGCTCGAGCTGCCTCTAAGACTTCATCAAGATCCAATAATTTGGTCGCTTTCACATCAGTGTGATAACGAGCCGCTTGCGGACAATATGCACAATCTTCTGGACAGCCCCCAGTCTTAATCGAGAGCAATGTGGCAAGCTCAACATCCCCTTCTGGGAAATAACGACGGTGGGTTTCTTGGGCCCGAAATAGAAGATCATTGAAAGGAAGCTCGAATAATTGAGAAACTTGCGCTAATGACCAAGCCGATTCGGCACTTGGCTTGAGGGGAGCCTTAGCCGGAACTAACGGGGCGATCGATTGTGAAGCTGACATGGTTTTCTGAAAACTTGGCTCTAAAACCAATAACATAACAGATGTAGAAGCCAAATATTGAAATAAACCTTTAAACCCATGAATAAACCAAGCCATCAACTAGACTGGGTCACTCGCAGTCTTGCTTCGGTCTGGCATCCATGCACTCAAATGAAGGATCATGAATCCTTCCCCCTGATTGCGATTTCTCATGGAGAAGGTTCATGGTTAATTGATGCTGAGGGTCATCGTTTCATTGATTGCATTAGCTCTTGGTGGACCAATCTTTTCGGTCATGCCAATCCAAAAATAAATCAGTCAATTATTGAGCAACTGCAACGAATTGAGCATGTCATGCTCGCAGGATTTACCCATCAGCCTGTTGTCGAACTATCCGAGCAGCTTTCGCATCTAACCCAAGGAAATTTAGGGCACGCATTTTATGCTAGCGATGGCGCATCTGCCATTGAGATTGCCCTTAAGATGAGCCATCACTTTTGGAAGATCCAGGGCAAAGTAGATAAATGCGAATTCATTTGCCTCAAGAATAGCTACCATGGAGAAACGCTTGGGGCTCTTAGCGTTACCGATGTGCCCTTATTTCGGGCAGCTTATGGCTCACTTTTAAATTCAGTTCATGTGGTGATGTCCCCTGATTCTAGACAAGCAAGCGAAGATAAAGATGCACAACAAATTGAAAACGATGCATTAAATGATCTCAAGCAATGCTTAGAAAAACATCATCACAAAATTTCTGCATTTTTAATTGAGCCTCTCGTTCAATGCGCTGGTCAAATGGCGATGTACTCGCCCAAATATGTTAAAGAAGCAAAAAAATTATGTGATGAATACAACATCCATTTGATTGCCGATGAAATTGCTGTTGGCTGTGGACGCACGGGCACTTTCTTTGCTTGTGAGCAAGCGGGTATTTGGCCTGACTTTATGACTCTTTCTAAAGGAATTAGCGCTGGTTATTTACCGCTTTCTATTTGTCTAACAACTGATTCAATCTACAGCGCTTTTTATAGTGATCATTCGTCACAGGCTTTTTTACATTCGCACTCCTACACAGGAAACCCATTAGCTTGTGCAGCTGCTCATGCAAGTTTAAAAATCTTTAGAGACGAAAAAGTTCTTGAGAAAAATATTACGCTTAGTAAAACAATAAGTGATTCTTTTGCATGGCTTGAAAATAATAAAAATGTGCAAAATATCCGACAAAAAGGAATGATCTTAGCTTTTGATATCAAACCAACTGCACTAAAAAATCCTGCTCGCTTTTCAAAAGCAATGTTTCAGGTGGGTATAAAAAATGGTGTTTTGGTTCGGCCAATTGGCTCAACTGTTTATGTCATGCCGCCTTACATTCTGTCAAATGAAGAAGTAAACCTGATGAGTTCAGGTATTCAGAAAACGCTGCAAACAGTTTTATTGCAATCCTAAGTCAGAAACTATATTTGTTAACTAACGATATGTCTTTTGCAAAAAATCAGATCTCGATTGAACTTTCTAAGCTTGAGGAGCAATTGCTAAAGAGATCGATTCGATCAGCTGAGACCCCATGCGGAACACGTATTCAAATTAAAGGAAGAACGCTTCGGGCATTTTGTAGTAATGATTACCTAGGACTTGCAAACCATCCCCAACTAATCTCTGCACTCGCCGAAGGGGCGCGCCGCTATGGCGTTGGCAGCGGTGCCTCGCACCTTATTAGTGGTCATCAAACAATTCATGATGAACTTGAGTCTAAATTAGCGTCCACCCAAGCCCAATCAATCCCGAGTGTGCGATCACTTTTCTTCTCAACGGGCTATCTGGCAAATATCAGTGCAATTACTGCCTTAAGTCTGATTGGAGGATCAACTACACACATTTACTCTGCCTCGCTTAATCATGCCTCCCTCATTGATGGAATTCGTCTTGCTCGATCCCAGGGTACTGTCGATGTTTCTCTTTTTGATCATCATGATCTAAAAACACTGGAAGCTAATCTTCAATCAAGTTCGATCAAGCACAAGCTCATCATTATTGATGGTGTATTTAGTATGGATGGTGATATTGCCCCAATTAAAGAATTGCTCAAACTAGCTAATACCTATGATGCATTGTTAATCATTGATGATGCCCATGGCTTTGGGGTTTTAGGTTCATCAGGTTATGGGATCTTAGAAGATCAAGGTCTATTCTCCGATCGAATTATTTATATTGGTACTCTTGGAAAGGCGGCTGGCCTTGCGGGCGCCTTTGTTTGTGCTCATGAGCTGATTATTGAGTGGATGATTCAAAAGGCTAGACCCTACATCTATAGTACCGCAAGCTCGCCGGCTATCGCATTCGCGCTTTTAGAAAGTTTGCGAATCATTGAGGGAGAAGTTGGTAAAGCGTTACGCTCAACACTGAAAACTAATATCTCGCAATGGAAAAAGGGCTCGCTATTTAAGACGCTAAAGAAATTGGATTCGGATACCGCCATTCAACCGATTATTGTTGGCAGTAATGAAGCTGCTTTGCAATTAGCAAAATGCTTAGATGAATTGGGGTATTGGATTCCGGCAATACGTCCTCCGACCGTTCCAAAAAATATGGCGCGCTTACGGATGACTCTATCTGCCGCTCACACTCCTGATGAAATTGATACTTTGAGCGATACTCTTATCAAACTTGAGTCCCAACTATCGCACTAATGAAACACTCCTACTTTGTTACAGGTACCGATACTGAAATAGGAAAAACACTTGTCAGTACAGCATTGATTTATAAGTTAAATCAACTTCAGCAACATTCAGCCTCAGGATATAAGCCGGTGGTTGCTGGTACTTATATCAATTCTGATGGCAGAACGTGTAATGAGGATATTGAGACTTATCTGATTGCTCAGGGTAATCAAATCGCAAGAGAAGAAATTTGTCCTTACATCATTGATTTTCCGGCAGCTCCACATCTAGTGGCCAGCGAAAAAGGAATTACTTTAGACCTTCATCGCATGCTTGCGTGCTATGAGGCATTACAAAAAAAGGTTCCATATGTGATTGCGGAGGGGGCTGGCGGCTTTTTAACGCCCATTGACCAACGCTTCGATCTATCCGACTTTGCAGTTAAGATAAATATTCCAATCGTTTTAACGGTTGGTCTACGCTTAGGTTGCCTCAATCATGCTTTATTAACCGTTGAGGCAATTGAAAAACGAGGGCTCCATATTGCTGGTTGGGTAGCGAACTGCATCACCCAAGAAATGCCATATCAAGCTGAAAACATTCAAACGCTTCGTGATCGAATCAAAGCGCCACTACTCGGAATCATTCCTTACCTTGATCAACAATTTCATAAAAAAAATAATAGTCCATACACGATTGAGGCTATACGCTTTGCAGCAGCAGCTATTAAGCTACCAAATACTTAGATAGATGGTTGTTGAGTTTCGTCACGTAATACTCGACGCAATATTTTGCCCACATTATTTTTTGGCAAACTATCTCTAAACTCAATTTGCGTTGGTCGTTTGTAATGTGTTAACTCTTGATTACAAACATTCATGATTTTTTCTTCTGTAACGCTCGCGTCTTCCCGAACTACAAAAAGTTTGACAGCCTCGCCCATTGAACCCTGACGCACGCCAACAACCGCACATTCGACGACCCCTGAAATGGTAGCAACAACGTCTTCAACTTCATTCGGATAAACATTAAAACCAGCTACTAGAATCATGTCTTTCTTTCGATCAACAATCTTGAAATACCCAGAATCATTCATGATGCCGATATCACCGGTTCTAAAAAAACCGTCTTCACCCAAAACATTTTTGGTTTCAGCTTCCTGATGCCAGTAACCCCTCATCACCTGAGGCCCTCGTATATAAATTTCACCAACCTGTCCAACCGGCAAATCCTTGCCATCCTCGTCACGAATACACATTTCGGTGTCAGGCAGTGGCAAGCCAATGGATCCCGTAAATTCGGTGGCAAGAGGGGTATTACATGAGGCTACGGGTGACGTCTCCGAAAGTCCATAGCCCTCTGTGATGACGGTTCCTGTCAGGGCTTGCCAGCGCTCCGCAACGGCTCTTTGTACTGCCATACCACCACCTATCGTCAACGCCCAGTTAGAAAAATCGAGTTGAGTAAATTTTGGATTATTTAATAACGCTGCAAATAAAGTGTTTACACCTGGAAATAAATTAATTTCAGGAAATTCTTTCAAAATACCAATTAAATTTGGTAAATCGCGCGCATTCGGTACCAAAATAATTCGGGCTCCTAAGCGCATTCCCAGAAGACCGCATCCTGTTAAAGCAAAAATATGGTACATGGGCAAGGCACATAAAAAATGCCAAGCTTTAATTGTTTTGCGTTGCTCAATCGGTTTTAGCCATGCCTCAATTTGCAACACATTTGCAATCAAATTACGGTGCGTCAAAATGGCGCCCTTTGAAATTCCGGTTGTTCCACCCGTATATTGCAAAAGAGCAATATCTTCTTGAGTAAGGTTTGGTCTTGCATAACTAATTTGACTACCCTGAAATAAAGCGGCACTAAATTGGATAGACTGTAAATGTGAGGGCAGAATATACGGGGTTACTTTTCGTTTAAATGTTCGAATAAAACGATCCAACCAAGGGCCTTTCCAACCCAACATCTCCGCAATACTTGTGATTACCACGTTCTTGAGACAAATTGGCTTTCCCTCAATTCCATATGCGTCTTCAAGCGTCTTTCCAAAATGCTCCAAAAGCAAAATTGCTTGGGCTCCACTATCACTCAGTTGAGCTGCCAACTCTCTTGGAGTGTATAAAGGATTGATACTGACAACTGTAAAGCCAGCGCGCAACACGCCATATAAGGCTATTGGGTATTGGGGAATATTCGGTAGCATGATTGCTACACGAGCTCCTTGCTCAAGGCCAAGGGATTGTAAATAACTAGCTAGCTTCTTTGAAGCTAAATCAATATCTCGGTATGAAAAGTGTTTGCCCATACACCAATAGGCTGGACGATCACTATATTGATCGAATGATTCATCTAACAAATCTAATAGTGAGCCATAACCACCGTAATAAAGGTGATGGGGGACCCCAAGCGGGTATGAAGATAACCAAGGTTGATTAGTAATCATCAGTATTTATTACGTTTTTTAATCAATTATTTGTCTCCAAGCTTAGTGTATCGCTTTACGCTAATATTGTTGTATGCGAATACTCCCTGAGATACTAGATACCGCCCAAGCGATTACCGAAATACGGCGCAATATTCATGCGCACCCTGAGCTGCGCTTTGAGGAACAGCGAACCTCTGAACTTGTCGCAGAAGCCCTATCAAGTTGGGGGATTTCTGTTTACAAAGGAATGGGGAAAACTGGGGTGGTTGGTCGGCTTGATGGCGATTTAGGGCCAGGGAAAATGATTGGCTTACGCGCGGATATGGATGCCTTGCCATTGCAAGAAAAAAATACGTTTGCGCACGCTTCAATCAATCCTGGAAAGATGCATGCTTGTGGGCACGATGGTCACACCGCAATGCTTTTAGGTGCTGCGCAATATCTCTCGAATCATCGGGATTTCAAAGGGACGGTCATTTTCATTTTTCAACCTGCTGAAGAGGGTGGTGCAGGTGCGAACGAAATGATCAAAGATGGTCTTTTTGATGAATTCCCATGCGATGCGGTTTTTGGAATGCACAATTGGCCCGGTTTTGAAGAGGGGCATTTTGGAGTGGTGAGTGGCCCAATGATGGCATCGAGTAATGAATTTTCGATTGAGATTCAGGGTAAAGGTGGTCATGCCGCCCTTCCCCATAACAGCGCTGATCCGATCATGGCTGGGATCCATATTGCTCAAGCCCTCCAAGCGATCATTACTCGAAACAAGAGGCCAGTAGATGCTGCCGTGATTTCGATTACGCAGTTTCATGCAGGCGAGGCTACGAATGTAATTCCGGACACGGCCGTCTTGGGGGGTACTGTTCGTACATTCACCCTAGAAGTTTTAGATTTGATTGAGCGACGGATGCATGAGATTGCCAATCAAATTGCAAGTGCTTTTGATTGCAGCTCAAGCGTTCGATTTATTCGAAATTACCCACCACTCATTAATCATGAGAAAGAAACCGAATTTGCAAGCGCTGTAATGAAAGAATTAGTTGGCGAAGAGCGCGTCAATACTCGAGTTGACCCTACCATGGGCGCAGAGGATTTTGCTTTCATGCTTCAAAAGAAACCGGGTTGCTATGTATTTCTTGGAAATGGTGAAGGCGACCATCGAGCAGCAGGTCATGGCATGGGTCCCTGCCATTTACATAATCCATCTTATGATTTCAACGACAAAATTATTCCGATCGGAATCAACTACTGGGTTCGACTAGCGCAAACCTTCCTAAAATAGTTTTTAGGTTAGCGATTTTTAAATTGTGCTGGGCGCTTCTCTAAGAAAGCAGCCATCCCTTCTTTTTGATCTTCAGTCCCAAAGCAGGCATGGAACAAACGGCGCTCAAAACGTATTCCGTCGGAAAGCGACATTTCAAAAGCAGCATTGACACTTTCTTTAACCATCATCAGAGTCAATAAAGGCATCGCCGCAATGGTTTGAGCAATCGCTTTCGTTTCCGCCATGAGTTGATCGGCTGGATAAACGCGGGCAACCAACCCACTTCGTTCAGCCTCATCGGCATTCATCATTCGACCTGTTAAGCACAGATCCATTGCTTTTGATTTAGAGACCGCGCGGGTTAAACGCTGAGTACCGCCAGATCCTGGAACGATACCTAATTTAATTTCAGGCTGAGCAAATTTCGCGTTATCGGCCGCAATAATCATGTCACACATCATTGCTAACTCACATCCACCGCCAAGGGCATATCCAGAAACTGCGGCAATGACGGGTTTGCGAACTTTACAAATGGTTTCCCAATTCCGACTGATAAAGTTATTTCGATAAGCCTCCTGAAAATCCAACTTAGCCATTTTGCCAATGTCAGCACCTGCGGCAAATGCTTTCTCATTACCAGTAATGATGATGCAGGCAATTGCATCGTCCGCATCAAATTTCAGCAAGGCATCGCCTAATTCATTCATCAACTCATCATTCAGTGCGTTTAGCACCTGTGGGCGATTTAAGGTCACAATTGCAACCTTGCCCTCGGTTTGCGTCAAGATAGTGTTGTATGACATTCTTAATCCCTTTTTGGAAGCATTAACCAAACACGACCATTTTGCTTCATTCTGCCAGCCAGCTCACCTGCTTCATCCCCAGTACCCCAAAAATAATCAACCCGAACAGGACCAACAATTGCTTTGCCGGTATCTTGGGCCATCACTAGACGCCGGATGGGTTGGTTGCTCATGGGTCGTGTAGTCTCCAGAAAAACCGGGGCCCCCAAGGGAATTGCCCTTGGGTCAATCGCAATACTACGTCCCGGAGTTAAAGGTACTCCCAATGCACCAACCGGTCCCAAGTCTTGATTAGCAGCAGATGGCAACTCCCGAAAAAATACAAAGCGTGGATTGGCATTAAGCATTTCCTGTACTTTATTAGGATTACGTTTTGCCCATTCTGAAATCCCCTGCATCGTTGCCTCAGCACGCGTAATTTCTTTGCGATCTAACAACCATTGAGCACTGGATTTAAATGGCAGATCATTCGAGCCCGCAAAACCCAAACGTATTATTTGGCCGTTCTCTAAACGAATTTTTCCTGACCCCTGAATTTGCATTGAAGCTGCGGCAACCGGGTCTTCAACCCAAGCAATTTCAGAGCCCCTTAAAAGATTAGAGTTCATTAACTCCGCACGTGTCGGCGCTGGGTCTGGTTTTGCTCTAACCCAAGCTTTGGGATACGCGTACAGAGGAACTGAATATCGATCAGTCCTAGTTCGAGAACCATTAATAATCGGTTCGTAATAACCGGTCACCAAACCATCCGATCTTCCTGTCACTTGATTGCGAACCGCATACGCTCTGAAATTATTCTCAAAGAATGTTTTTGCATCTCTTGGCTTTTGTGCATTCGCACGATCACAAACTGCAACCCAATTAACTGGTCCAGCCTTACGCTTTCGCAAACTATTACAACTTTGCAGCCACGCCTGCCACGCCTCGCTCAAATTATCCTCATCCCAACCTGGGATCTCGGAGAATTGCACAGGGGTAAGAGCTGCCGAAGAGCTACTATCATCCGTGATCACTGTTTCAGTAATTTTTGGGGTTTTAGGCAAACTCGATGAGCCGGTAGGTTTTGAAGCCTGGCTTACAGGGGGCTTTGTGGGCGGTGCCGCGCAAGAGCTGAGAAACATGACGCTCACCACAAAACACATGGCGCGTTGTCGAACTAAAATAGCTTTAACAGATTCAATTAAGTCCATGCTTGCCAAATTATTTGATGAATACCCAATGCTTTTGTTTGTGCTAGAAGCTTTTTTAGCACTCGTTATTCTATTGGCAATTGTGTTTTGGACCGGTAAGGGTCGCAGAGAATAAATTAAACCTCTAATCAGCAAGGATTTTTGATAAGAAATCCTTAGCGCGTGGCGAGCGTCCTTCAGGATTTCCAAAAAACTCATCGCGTGAGCAGTCTTCGACAATCTTGCCGCGATCCATAAAAATGACCCGATGACTTACCTTTTTTGCGAATCCCATCTCATGAGTAACCACGCACATGGTCATCCCCTCCTCGGCAAGTTTGACCATTACATCCAAAACCTCACCAACCATTTCAGGGTCAAGCGCGGAAGTTGGCTCATCAAAAAGCATCACAATGGGATCCATGCAAAGTGCTCTTGCGATGGCGACGCGTTGTTGCTGTCCCCCCGATAGTTGCCCCGGAAACTTATCTTTATGCTCGAGTAGACCTACTCGCTCTAAATACTTCAATCCATGCTTTTTGGCATCTTCTAAATTTCGATTTAATACTTTTACTTGCGCAATCGTTAGATTCTCCATCACGGATAAGTGTGGAAATAGCTCAAAATGCTGAAACACCATGCCCACACGTGCGCGCAACTTGGGAAGATCGGTACTTGGGTTGTGCAGAGGAATGCCATCGACAACTAATTCCCCTTCTTGAAACGGCTCCAGCGCATTGATGGTTTTAATCAGAGTCGATTTTCCAGAGCCAGAGGGCCCACAGATCACCACCACCTCTCCTTTATGAATGGTTGTTGAGCAATCTGTCAGGACTTGAAACTGTCCGTACCATTTGGAGATATGTTTTAACTCAATCATATTGATTACTTTCTGAATTTAGCGAATGATCGCTACTTTTTCTTGAATCTTCTTCACTATTCTTGATAGAGTGAAGCAGATCAGGAAATAAGTCACTGCGGCTAACAAATAGGTTTCAATTGGACGTCCAAAGTTTTTACCTGCGATTTCAAAACCTTTTAGTAAGTCGTACGCACCGATGGCATAAACCAAAGAAGTATCTTGGAACAAGATAATGGTTTGCGTCATAAAAACTGGAATCATGTTCCTAAAAGCTTGGGGCAAAACTACCAAGCGCATATTTTGCGAATAGGTCATTCCAAGGGCCTGACCAGCATAGACTTGCCCTTTTGGAATCGACTGAATTCCAGCGCGCACAATCTCAGAAAAGAAGGCGGCCTCAAAAGCGATAAAGGTAATGATGGCGGAGAGATTTACCCCAATTGGTTTACCGATCAAAAGTGGAATCAATAAGAAAAACCACAAAATCACCATGACTAAGGGTATCGAGCGCATGGTATTGACGTATGCAGTTGCTGGTAAGGCTAACCAAGGCTTTCCCGATAAACGCATTAAGGCCAGAACGGTGCCCACTAAAATTCCGCCAATGGTAGCGATTACCGTTAATTGAATACTAAAGATCAAACCCTTCTGAATATAGTTTGTAAAAAGCGCCCAGTTATAAAAGCTTAGGTCGAGGTTCATCATGGCTAAGTCCCTTAATGACCCGCAGAGTTATTAGCAGCAATGAAACCAGGGACGCGTGCTTTTTTCTCGATCCAAGCCATCACGCGATTTACCGAAAATGCTGAGAGCATATAAAGAGCGGTGACTGCCAGATAAATTTCGATACCACGCGAGGTTTCTTCCTGGGCTTGCATGGCAAATAATGTCAGTTCGGGAACAGAT
>JACCEB011742301.1_pt1 | contig 13177 bp, 16 predicted proteins | sample 7454761 | NCBI WGS metagenome assembly JACCEB01 (sample SAMN15323454, study PRJNA562643) | freshwater metagenome | isolation source: river surface water | place: USA:Blue River Watershed | collected 2017-08-18 | reverse complement strand
GATCCCGAAGCATTAAAGGCAGCAATTAGATCAGAACTAACTGATGACCTTGGCGATGAAGCCCGAGTAGCATTTCAATGGGCTATCAAATTAATGAAAGCACTTAACAAAGAAAGCGAATAATGAGTTCAGTTTGGGATACACTTGTTGCAGTTCAGCAACACTTTGAAGATAGCTTTAACAAGACGGGAAGTGAAGTATTCGAAAAGGGTATGGATCGTTTTAATCAACCCGGTTGGGTCAACAGAGTATGGTCAAGTGAAAATTATAGACGTGCTCACGTTGATGTAGTCGATGCCCGTGAATCAAAAGGCTTATGGATGATGCACTGTTGCGTATTCCCTCATACCCATAACCCTGCACCTATTTTTGGTTTTGATGTTGTAGCTGGTAAAAATAAGATTACAGGTTGCTTTCATGATTTTAGTCCTGCTGGAGATAAAAATCATCCGTTAATTGAGTGGTTTTTTGACGAAGTAGAAGGACTTTCTTGGAATAAACCGAGACCCTTACCGGAGTGGGCACAGCGAATTTTTACCAGTCATATGGTAGCTGCGGGTAATGTTCAAGAGCAGGTTGAACTTGATCAAATTTTAGCAATGGCTAAAAAGAACCTCGATCATTATTTAGAAAATGTGGGTGAAACTAACAATACTGCTGAAAATACTGCATACGAACAGAACTTTTATGCACAAAATCAGAAGCAAAACCCGCATACACCTAAAGTTATGACCAGTTTAGGGCTAAACGAAGAGGATGTTAGAGTATTCATTCAGGATTGCTTGTTCCCGGAAATCCGATAAATACTCTACTATGAGATTTAGCCAATTTAAAGTTACCCTAAAAGAAGCATTAAGCACTAACATCAGTGCAGACCACTTAGAAGGCATGAAAGACTTAATCGCCCGCAGGATTAAGCAACTGCCTGACGACGACGCAACAGCAAAAGCTCTTAAAGAAATTGAAGACTTGTTGCAACATTTCGGCAAAGGTGGCAGAATTGGTGCTATTGGAACAGCAGTTGATTCTATCAAAGATGACGCAGTTACTGATGCTAAAAAAGTATTAGCCCGACTAATTCTTAGTATTGCTGAAGAAGTCCAAGCTACACCAGAACAACGCGAACAGTTCTTTACCCTATGGAGAGGTAACGAATTAGTCAATACTTCTGCATTACTATCATATAAGCAAGTTAATTTTGCTGACGTATTTACGGGATACAGTGAAAATAAACTAATTTCAGAGTTTGTAGATGAAGTTATGAGCATCTCTGAGTTGGGTATGGGTCGTGGCGAATTTGGTCTAAATGTTTTAAGCAAAAGCATCACAGTATCTAAGGCACCTAAGAAAGATAAAGAAGACAAAGAAGAAGGCGACAAAGAAGAAGGTGGCAAAAAAGGTGATTTGCAGGTCACTGTTGATGGAAAAACTTATCAGGTTGAATTAAAGACTGAAGCAGGCGGAGCAGCAAGATTCGGCGACCAAGAAGTTCGACCAGCAGAAGGTTACGAAGCAGCAGCTATTGCTCTTAATAACTATGTAAAGAAACATAAGCTGTATAAAAATTTAGGCAGTGCATTATCCGGTAGCGGAATGAACCTAAATCAAGCAATTACATTCCATCAAATTCTTCCTCCGAAGGATCGTCCAGTATTCTTAGGATTAGTTCGTAAGTGTCTTAATTTAATCTTTGGTAATATTCGCGGCGGACGACCAGTACAATTACAGCGTCTTAAAAGAAACGTCAATGAGATTATGTCTAACATTGAAGTAGGCAATAACGGGGATGCATTACAGGCATACAGTCAGGCTACATTTAATTTTTATATGAGTCGTAAACACGACGACGGCGTATTATATACAAATCTTAATACTAAAACTTTTGTCTATTATGATGATGCTGCTCAATTGCTTGACCAAGGTCTTAGATTCCACGCCAAGAGTACATACATCAGTGCAACTAAAGATCCTGTTAGAGCTGTGTATCCTCAGATCAGCGTAACAGCTACTACCTATGGTGGTCAAGCTGCACAAAAAGAATTAAAGAGTATTTCTAAAGGCAAGGCTCCGTTATTGGCGCCGGACTTCACACAACGTTTAGTAACTTGGGCTACAACATTGGCTAATAGACGCGGAGTTACAAATAAGCGTGTAATTCATGGCATGGGACTTAACGCCATGAAAATGATACAACAGCGTAAAACTTCTGAAGAAATTATAGCAGAATTGGAGAAATTGTACCCTCAATTGGCTCCAAAATTTGTACCGCCAGCACCACCTGCTCAACCATCACAAAAACCAGCTCAAGCGGCGCCTACAACCGCCCAGCCAGCACCACCAGCTACAATGCAACAACCTAAAGTGCCAGTATAATCTGATCATATTGTATTTCTAATCACTAAATAACAGTGTATGGAAATATTAGCACTTTTAACATTGCTCCAAATTAAACATTGGTACGCCGATTTTAAAATTCAAACTTACATGCAGACTGTGCGTAAGGGGGTATGGCTTGACCTAATTGGCCTTAGTCATACATTGGATCACATTTGGTGTACACTTGTTGCCTTACTAATCTTTAGTCTGTTCGTCACGGTCTCTCCTCTCTTAATATTACTTGTAGCTGTTGTGGAAGGTATCTTACATTACATCATTGATTTTGTAAAAGTAAAATACGGCTGCAAAGATAATACTAAACCCCTATTTTGGAACCAATTTGGTCTTGATCAATTAGCACATCAATTGACTTACATTGGTATGGTCATCGTACTACTTTTTTAAACTGTCTTTTAATACAGCTTCGCTCCCGATAAATAAGTGAGTAAACCGGGAGCGAATCGGTATGAAAAAACTAATAGTTATAGGAGCTATGGTCGGCTTGACCAGTTTTGCCTCACACGCAGAATTAGTACACCAATTTAAAAATCCAGCCTTTAATGGTGTAGGCTGGAGTAGTCATGTGCTAACAATTGATAGCATTGAAAAAAGTCGAAGAGATGCTATTGAAGCAGATCGTAAAGCTGCTATTGCAAAGACAGAAGCAGATTTATTAAACACACCATTAAACAGATTTATGAATCTGTTTCAAAGTCAAGTTTATGCTCAACTGGCAACACAGTTAAGTAATAATCTATTCCAAAATCGTTGTGCAGCAGCAGATGGCGGCACTATTCCTGGATGTACAAACCCAACTACAGGTACATTTGTATTAGACGGTAATACAGTAACTTGGACTAAAGCTGCTGACAAAGTAACATTGACAGTAGTAGATGCTAAAGGAACTGTAACTACTGTTGTTGTGCCTATTGCAAGTTTTAGTTTCTAAGGATTGAACGATGAAGAATATTAAATTTACGTTAACAGCACTTGCGATAGCAGTTTTATCAGGTTGTTCAACAGTGCGTCCTATGCACGATGTTAAGCCACCAGAAGAAGCCAAAGTCAGCGAAACAATCAACAAGAGCTTTAGCAAAGTTCCAGAGCCTGCTAATCCTCCAGTGACAGTGGCTGTTTACAGTTTTAAAGATCAAACTGGACAGCGTAAACCAAGCAATACATTGAGCTTGTTTTCAACAGCAGTTACACAGGGTGCAGAAGCATACTTGATTAAGAGCCTACAGGAAGTAGGTAATAGACAATGGTTCACAGTAGTTGAACGAGTAGGTCTTGACAATCTGTTAAAAGAACGTCAAATGATCAAACAGACACGTGAAATTTATGATGGCGAAAAAGCCAAGATGCTACCACCGTTAACATTGGCTGGTGTTATCTTAGAAGGAGCCATCGTTGACTATAACAGTAACACTCTAACAGGCGGTACAGGCGCAAGGTTCTTGGGCATAGGGCCATACACACAATACACACAGGATCTGGTTGTTATCAGTCTCAGGTTAGTCAGTGTTACAACTGGAGAAGTGTTAACAACAGTAACCGTCGAAAAGAATCTGTTGAGCACACAGGATGGTGTGACAGCATTGCGATTCTTTAACCAGGCCACACGAGCTTTTGAATTTGATGCAAGCCAAAGTTTCAACGAACCAGGAAATTATGCCCTACGTTCAGCAATTGAAACCGCAGTAGTTGAATTGATCAACAAGGGCGAGCGTCAAGGCTTGTGGAAATTCAAGGAGAAACCTAATGAGTTGGTTCAGAAGGAAACCCCATCTAAAGGTGCAGCCAAAGCAGCACCCGCATCACAGCAGTCCAGTGGCGGAAAAGCTGTGGAAGGAAACACTAAACCTGCACAAGCAGGAAAATAAAGAGGAAAATAAACCCGATAACAAATCCTCGGAGCGACAACTATGAAAAAAACAATAATAGCAGTATTACTATCAGCAGCTATCCCTGCGATAGCTCAAACAGCAGTAGTGGCGCCAACAGCGCCGACTATTCCTGTAATGCAAACAGTTACCTCTGGAGCAACAGCAGCATTGGCTAACACCAGTGTGACTAACAGAGTGTTTATTGATCAAAGCGGCGCAGCCCCTAATGTCAATGTCACACAAGATGGTAGTGGCAATGCACAGGGTACGGCAGCAAGACCTATCTATTTAAGAGGTACTAATCAAACAGTAGTTACCAATCAAGTAGGCAACTTAAACAGCATCATGCTTGAAGTAGTTAATCCTACTACAGGTACAGGTGTTGGTGCTACAGTGACCATTCAACAACTTGGTAACTCAAACACAGTTGATGCAGCCTGCGGCTACGGTAATGCCAGTGATGGTGCGACCAGTATTGCTAACGGCTCTACAGGTTGTAGAGCAGCTGACCTAAACTGGAAGTTCACTGGCAACAGTAACGATCTACAGTATAGAGGCGGTGGCAGTGATTTGATCAGCCATATTGATGTTCAAGGTAACAGCAATATTTTCCGTATCGATCAACTTGGCGACAAGCACAGTCAACTAATTACTCTAACTGGCGACAGCAACACTTTCAACATCACACAAAGCGGTGGAGTTACTAACGGCAGTCACATTGTTATGAATATGACTACCAGCAGTAGCAATACTGTAAATGTCAGTCAAACAGGAGCAGTGGACAACTATCTTAACCTAAAGACAGCTGGAACAACCAGCGGTACTTTTAACGTAGTCCAGAAGCCATAAGGAGTGGCAATGAAACTTGCCCTTCTTATTGCTGGGTTACTTCTTGCAGGTCAAGCCTGTGCAGATATCGGTAGTGTGACCGAGCTCACAGGCTCTGCAATTATAAAAAGAGGCAAGGACACTGTCACGGTAGCTAAAGGCACTACGGTGCTAATGAATGACAAAGTTGAAACTAAGAACGGCAAACTTAGAATCATCTTTAAAGATCAAACTAATGTTCAAGTTACTGAACACAGTAGCTTAGTCATTGATGATTTTGTATACGATCCTAAAAACGCTGCTGCCGGTAAACTTAATCTAAAAGCCGCAGCTGGTACAGTTAGATATGCATCGGGTGCTATTGCCGGAGCCAATCCTAATGCTGTAAACATCAAAACTCCCACAGCGGCTATTGCTGTTCGTGGAACTGATTTCGTTATGGCAGTCAATGAGATAGGCGGCAGTATGGTTATGCTGATGCCTAAGGCAGACTGTGAACAGGGCACCGGACTTAAAGGTCTAACCTGTGCATCAAGTGGTAAGATTGAAGTAGAAAGTGGACCTAATATAGTTACTCTGGATAAGCCGTTTGAAGCTACCCTTGTAGAAACTTTAGGAGCAGCACCTACCCCTCCTATGATTATTGTATTAGGTTCAATGCCAATTGGTACTAATCTTTTAATCAATTCACCTAAGACCGCAGATGGTCGCGCTTTGGTGGCTGCTGCTCGTGACGCTGCCTCTAAAACAGGTGATATGAAGCGAGAAGACCGTGATGGACGCAGAGAAGATGAACACAAGACTGCTCACGATCAATCAGAACGCGGACGCCAATCACAAGCAGAAGCAGAAGAATCAGATAGAAAACGAGCACAACGACTAACACTTGATTCAGCTAAGTTAACTGACATTAAGGTCAGTGATACCAGCAAGGAAAATGAACATGTCTATAAGATATGGCAGGACAAGAGTCAGACTATACAAGTGGGCACAGGCTACGAAAGTCTTAGTGCAAACGGCAACAACTATGCTAACATAGCACAGACTATGGACAGCAAGATCTTGTTGATAGTTACACAGGATCGTCAAACTGACGCTTACAACTTTAATACTCAAAGCAGTAAAACATATGGACTGATTGTAGTCAATCAGAATTGGCGATGATATACGGTGCAAGATTAAAATACTGGGCCTGGCTCATTGTAGCTGTTTTTATGCTATTGATTAGCAGAACAGGTAATGCTGCCATTACAGATGCTAAATTTAGCACAGCACAAATATTTGATGTACAATGGTATGTTAGCGGCGGCGTATTATATGCCAGCGGATTCAACTATATCTATTCAAGTATTAACTATTCCAGCCAGACTGCGTCGGCAGCTCGTTGGACTGCGGCTCAAACTACAGATGCTGGCAGTAACGGGCGTTACATAGCGTTCTTTAACAGTACAACCAATCCGGGCACATACGGCATGGCTGTCTACAACAGTGACGGCTCAGTTTATAAAATAATCAATAATACTGGATCTTTCCACTCGTTGTCCGACGGTGCTATCTTCTATAACGGCAACGGCATGTGGGGTACATTAATCACAACCAAACAAGGATACAATATTGGACAGTCCGGCAATTTTACTATTACAGCTCTAAATCCTACAAACACACAGCTACAAAATTATACACCACAAACCTCGACACCGCTGGCAGCAGGTCAAACAGCAACTACAACACCTACAGTAAATTGGCAACCAATTAGGACTAATAGTAATCCCGTTGTGATTAGCAATATCTATCCTACCAGTTACAACAGTCCCAGTGGAGAAGGTGCTACTAATGCTTTTGATGGAAATACTGGTACCAAATATTTAAACTTTGATAAAAAGAACGCAGGTGTTACTGTAAAATTAAGTCAGGGTCGAGTAGTTCAAAAATTTACCATTACTACCGCTAACGACTTCAGTGGTCGCGACCCTACAAGTTATAAGTTATATGGTAGTAACGATGGGGTCAACTGGACATTGATTAAACAAGATAGTCTAAGTCTAAGCGAAACAAGATACTGGACCAGTCCTGAAATACAAACAGGCAACACCACTGCTTATGTCTATTACTTTATTCTATTCCCAACTACTAAGTCAGGAGACGGCTGCGGATTAAACTGCGACAGTATGCAGATTTCTGAAGTGACTTATTACTATGATTTGAATGACGGAGTTACCAGCACTGATACAGGTACAGGCGGTACACCAGCCAACCCAGGACAGGCAGGCAGTGTGTGTAGTGATTGTTTTGCCAGCGATATAACATCTACACAGCTAACAGAACTCAATTCGGCTAAAACTCGTAGGAATTCTATATTATCCGGCAACAGAATAGACCTTGAAGTCAGCGGCCCAAACAACTCAGTGACTATTGAGCAGACTGGTAGTTGGAACAAGATACAGGGTCTTGGTGGAGGTAACGCTTGGGTAGGCGGTTTTACTAACTCTGTTAATATCAAACAAGGCGACACATTATCTGGACGTAATCTAATCGAATACTACTCACAAGGTAATGGCAATAATGTGACCATCAGTCAAGCTCGCAATACCACAACAGGCACACAAGATGGTCAAGAAAGCGGAGGACACATTATTAGATTCTCTGCTACAGGCAACTCTGCTACCTATGTATTAAGACAGGGCAATGACGGTGGCGCAAACAGTGGGCACTTCTTGAGCTATACTATGAATGGCGGTGGCGGCACACATACTGTGAGACAGAGTAATGATGGTGAAAAACGTGCCTGGATTAATATTGCCGGTAGCAACAATAACGAAACTGTGTTACAAAGTGGTACTGGCAGTCATTACTTAGATTTAACATTAACCGGCAACGGGCATAGTGTTAACATTACACAGAAAGATGCTGGCAGTCACAAGGCCACAATTAACTTAACTAATGTAGGCGGTGCCACAGCTTTAAGTTTAGTACAGCAAGGCAATACCAATCAAGTTTACAGCATCACTCAGCAGTGTGCCAATCTATCAGGATGTTCAGTAACAGTGACTCAGGGTACTGGGCCTTAACTCCAGAACTTCAAAAGAAGTTTGAAGAAGTACAGGCCCAAACTCGTAAACTACAGAAAGAGTTTGGTATAACTCCTATGACCATTGAAGAACGCTATCAAGCCTACAAACGTCGCAAAGCTCAAGAAGCTCAACAAGCCGCAGAATTGGCAGAATTACAACAGCGTATGGGAAAACATAGACCTCCGCCTAAGTGGCGAGTTTGAGGTTAAATACTATTATGAAAAAAATATTACTTAATCCATGGACAGCTCTGGTCACTCTTGTTTTAGTAGTAGCAGTAAGAGCTCTTGATCCTTCTTTTATAGAGTCTGTTAGACTGCGTTATTTTGATCAGTTGATAACAAGCCAGCCACAAAAACCTGTGCCTGTACATACAGTAAACATAGATGAAGCGGCATTGGACAAATATGGGCAGTTTCCTTTCCCCAGAGATATCTATGCCAATATAATCAAAGACTTATACAACCGAGATGCTGGACTTGTAGTATTCAATGTGCTAATGCCAGAAAAAGATCGTTTTGGAAAAGACTCTGTATTAGCAGAAACTATTAAACAGTATCCTATTGTTCTTCCAGCGTTGGGTCATACTAAAGGCAAAAACACAGACTGGGGTAGTCCTGTGCAACGTGTTGGCCAAGAGCATCAAGGTCGTGTGGTAGAATATCCAGGACTAATAAACAGTGTCGACAAGATAAGTGAAGTTGCCGCAGGTGTGGGTATAGTTAATACATTTCCAGAAATTGACGGTGTTATTCGTCGCATGCCGTTAGTCATTGCTGCTGGAGAAAATTTACACCCTGCGCTGAGTTTAGAAACTATTCGTGTTGCAGCTCAAGATAAGATACAGGTTAAAATAGGAGACACTGGTGTCGAAGCTGTGCGTGTATCTAAAGTTGGGCGTATTAACACAGACAATCTAAGCCGCATTTGGATTGATTGGGCAAGCAAGCCCGCAGAACATAGTTTAGTAGAGCTACCAAAAAGTTTTAATGGTGGTATAGTTATTGTAGGTCTTAGTGCCGCAGGATTAGCTAATCCTGTTGGAACAGCCGCAGGCGAAGTATGGCCGCACTATTTGCAAGGTGCAGTTATAGGCACTATGCTGACCCAGACTAATATTCAACGACCCGGTCATGCTGACGATTACGAAATCGTAGCTATCTTGGCTATTGGCGTATTATTAATATTTTTAATGAGGTGGACTTATGCAGGCATTGCGGCAACTGTTGTTGTCATTGGTAGTATTATCGGTGGCAGCATTTACGCTTACAGTAACTTCTTGGTACTATATGACTCAACTGCCCCAGCAATTGGCTTGGGATTGGTCGCTTTGCACGCCTACGTGGTCAAGTTCGTATCAGAGTTCTTACAAAAGCAACAAATTAGAAAACAATTCCAAAGCTACCTCTCCCCAGACCTCGTTGCCAAACTGATCAAAGATCCCAGTTTGTTAAAGTTGGGCGGGGAAGAAAAAGAACTGTCAATTATGTTTACTGACGTTCGCGGATTTACTTCAATCTCAGAACACTATGGACGTGATGTACAAGGCTTAACCAGTATCACGAATCGCTACATGACTGCTATGACACGCACTATTCTTGAAACAGGTGGAACACTTGATAAGTATATCGGCGATGCACAGATGGCTTTCTGGAACGCACCGTTAGATGAAACAAAACACTGTAAAGATGCTGTTAAGGCAGCATTAGAAATGTTAGGAAGTTTAGATGGATTTAATGAAAGTATTAAAGAAGAAGGTGTTCCACCCTTTGGCATGGGTATTGGTATCAATACTGGCGTTGTCGTTGTTGGCAATATGGGCAGCGAGCAGCGTTTTGACTATACTTGTCTTGGCGATGCTGTCAATCTTGCATCCAGACTTGAGGGACAGAGTAAAAACTATGGCGTCCTCATTGTACTTGGTCCTATAACTGCTGAACGTGTAGAAGGCGAATACTTTACAGTTGAATTAGACTGCATTGCTGTTAAAGGCAAAAAAGAAGGTGTAACAATTTACACAGTATTCTACAATCCTACAAGCATAGTAGATATGGAAACATGGAAGCAGGATCGAGAATACCATAACCTAATGTTGGCACACTATCGTAAACAAGAGTGGGATAAGGCTATCGATTTAATAAACGAATTAAAAGGTAGCTTTGCAGGCGGCATGGACAATTATTACGATCTATGGTTAGAGCGTATTGAAGAAATGCGTAATGCAGGATTACCTGCAGACTGGGATGGTGTATTCCGTGCTACCAGCAAATAATGATATTTGGTTTTGGTGGTATGACGAAAGCGTAAGACTTTTCTTAATCGGTTACTACTGGCCCAACTTTGTCATGGGAAATGCAGACGAATGGATAAAGATGGGAATAACACTCAATGGCATCAAGCCAATTTGCAAAAGTTAAATTAACTTCATTGCAATATTACAGGCTTGAACACAGTGTCTAAATAAAAGTTCGTTTCCGGCACATTCCTGTGCAGCTTTAATATCTCGTATTTCTGTAAGAAGGTAGTTTCTTTCTTCTTCTGAGATATTCCCCATCTGATGCTGTTCTACAATGTACTGAATTTCTTGTTCTAACGGATGCATTTTATCTACCCTCCAACGCAGTCTTTGCTGCCTGTACTCGCTGCTTCGCAGCCTTCTTGCCAATTTCACAGAAGACCTTAGATCCACCCTTACTCATCTTGTCGATATGATTGTGCAGACCTTTAAGATTTTCAGCTTGTGGATCTCCTCTCCACTCTGCATAACGAGAAAGTTGTTCAGTTATCGGCAATACTTTTTCCCAAGTTGGTGATTCACAGTTTTGATGATCTATTGCAATGTCAGTTGCTACTAAATTATTAAACATTACAGGATCATGTGATCTTGGCCAGTACTTTTTAACAGTGTCTATTGTTGAGCAGCCTGTTAGAAAAACTACGGTGCTTAAAATTAAAAGTTTTTTCATTAGTCGTCTCCGGCAGCATCTTTGACTTCTTGAGCTGTAGCTTTACGCCCCTTAGGACCGATAGGTTGTTCGACTGCTTTTTTAGCAGCATCTTCGTCACGTTTCTTTTTAAACGGATCGATATTAATTTCTTGTTCAGCTATGATACGCTCTTTATCAATAGTTTTACCGCGTAGCTGTAATACAACTTCAACCTTTTGATTTAACCGAATAAGATCGTTATCAAGCATACGAATACGATCAATAAGAGCAATAAGAGTTCCATTGGCTTGTCCTATAACAGGTTTGATAACTGTAGTTACCCATTTCCATACAAAGTAGATAAAGTAACCCATACCTGCGGCAGACACAATAGGAAAGCCGTATTTGTTGATTAGATCTGCTACATTATCCATTAGTCTCTCCGTTGGTCTGTTTGCTCTGCTCTACTAATACGATAGTAGTCTGGTTGTAATCCAAGTGCATGACTGATCTTAACATCCACACGCTGTAGGTCGTTAGTCATAGTATCAACACGAGCATCTAATCCTTTGATAATTCCAGCCATGCCATTAACACTGCTTGTAACACCATCTAAAATAAATTTAAGTGTTAAGAATACAAAATAACCTGCTGCCAGTGCTGAAGCAATAGGAAATCCTACATCTGCTACAAGTTTAAAAAAATCCATAGTTTTCGCTCCTATTATTCATATTTATAAATAATGTTATGAGTTATTTGTTTTGGATCTTTATTGGAATAATCGGTGCTGCTGTTTGTTGGTGGATTATAGATTGGCACGATAAATTTCCCGACGGAGAATAAATTGTATAATTACGATTACTGATGAAAGGTTATCGTATGAAATATATAGTAAGTTTATTCCTGTTATTTGCATCCACAGTTTGGGCAAAAGAAACAATTAAAATTTATTCCCCATATAGTCCAGGGCACAGTGCTACTCCTGCTCTAATGCGTGTAGTCGATTTAGCCAACGAGTCACAGCAGATTTACAAGTTTGTAGTAGAATTTAAGCCCGGCGGCAATCAAATAATTGCAGTTAAAAGTTTAGACGATTCAAGTTTGGCTATTATTGCACCTGCTTATGTAGAAAATGTAGAATCCGGTAAACTTCAAGAAGAAGACTATGTACCCTTACACTCGTTTGGCGATGCTTGTTGGGCAGTAGTTACTAACAAACCGTTAAACGGTGCAAAAGAATTCACAGTGGGCGGAGTTGGATTTGGAAATGCCGCCCATCTTACTGCGTTAGCATTAGGCGAAAAGTTTGGATTTAAAGTTAGATATATTGTCTTTAGATCGAATAATGATGCTTTAGTAAACATGGCAGGTGATAACGGTGTTGAGTTTGTTATAGACAAGTACGAAGGATATCAATCTCTTAAAACTAAGAACGACAAACTAAATATGGTAGCAGCCAGTTGCCCACGAAGACTACCTCAAGAACCATCAATTAAAACTCTAAAAGAAATTGGCATCGACGCACCATTTATATTCAACATTACAGTAGCACATCGTACTATGCCTAAAGGACGACAAATTGCAATCAGTTCAATACTCAATCAAGCCACACTCAAGGTAGGGAGAGAAGAATTTTTTAAATTAAGTGCTATGAGTCCCCCAATATTCGATGGGGTCACTGATAAAGAATTTTACGATAAGTCTGTATCTTTGGTAAAAAAATTACAGAAAAAATATAAAGAACAGATTGATAATGCACAAAAATAAATATAGATGGAGAATAAATATTTAACAAAAACGTAGGGTTTATTATGAGCGATATAAAAAAATTCATAGATGCAGTAGACGGAAAATCTTCAAAAGATACATTAGATGACGAACCCCGCCGAGACGGTCGAGAAGGTAATCGCCAAACCTTAAGGGATCAAATGTTTGGCTACCTGGAAGATGCACAAACGGCTATTGATGAAGGCAATTTTGAACAGGCTAAAGAGTATATTGGTTATGTAATCGAATTAGTTGACGACAATGTTTAATTGTTGTAAACTAAGGACTATTGCTGTATGAAGCAAAGAGAAAAGTGTTCTGG
>JACCEB010467712.1_pt1 | contig 13177 bp, 11 predicted proteins | sample 7454761 | NCBI WGS metagenome assembly JACCEB01 (sample SAMN15323454, study PRJNA562643) | freshwater metagenome | isolation source: river surface water | place: USA:Blue River Watershed | collected 2017-08-18 | reverse complement strand
TTGGTCTAATACGGCTTTACTATGATAAAGCTGAGTAAACATATTATTAATCGTTCTCCCCTCTCTTAAAATTTGTCCTCTAATATCTGTTATATTATTTACATGAACAAATGAAAAAGACATTGTATGAACCCCATCTGTAGGATCTGTTGTTTCAACAAAATATAAATTAATACTTGGACTATTAACAGGTCCAAAATTATGTGTAGAAATTTGGGTTGAAATTTCTTCAAACATCTTATTAATTGTTTCTAGAGGAATTGGTTCAACAGGATATAAAACAGGTTGGACAGGTTGGGCAGGTTGAATAAGCATACCTGAAACTGCTTGATGTTCAAATACAAAATGATTAAAAAAACGACGATCTTGAACTGGATCATAACCAGCAATTAACAATCTACCATTACTTGAAGATATATGACGTGGTTCAACATTATTTAGATTATTAAATTGTGTTACAATTTCAAGATTAGTATTTAGTACTAATATTTTATTAAAACGTGGGTCATTATTTAATACAATTATATTATTGTCAATAATTGTTGCACCTAATGGTGAGATCATGTCAGAAGTTACTAATAGATTAAGTTCATGATTATATTTTTTTATACATGTATCAAATATAATATAATAGCTGTCATTAGTTACTAATAAAGACACAGGTTCTCTATCATCTTCTTCATCTGTAACATCTATTGTTCTAATAACAGACCTATCGTTTAATCTTAATACTTCAATTTGTATAAATTGACCACTAAAGATAATTAATACTACTAAACATATTATGTATTCTCCTAATATTTTTGCAGAAATTAACATTTTATTTCTGGGAAAACCTTTTTCAAATTCTAATTTTAACTCATAATTATAACCTAATAAATTATGTAAAGTAGAAATCAAAATATACTCTCCTGATGCATCGATATCCGAAGCCCCCACGAAGCTATTATTTTGTATACGACGTATGGGTAGCACATGACCAGCTTCTTCTTCCCATGGATCTTCTTCATTTGGTATTGGAATATGGAACAATCTATCACCTGCAGTATACAAAAAATCTCCATTTGGTAATCTTGCACAAGAAGTAACAATTTGACCAGGTGGTACGTTTTGAGTACCAATGTTTTGAAGAGAATACCCACCTTTTTGAATTAGTTTGGTTGATTTATTTTTTAATTTAAGATATTTTTCTTTGTATTTTAAATATTTTTGTTTAAATTCATCATTAGTTTTTTGGTTTATAATCAAACTCATATATATATAATATTTATATTTTTATTGAAATAAAATATTTACTTAAATAATTTTCTTTTACATCCAGTTATTATTTAATTTCAATAATAATAATATATATGGATAAAATTATAAAAAAACTTATAGGTTCTTTGGACAAAAAAAAATCTCCTAAAAAAAAAGTAAAACTAGATTTAACAATAAAAAAAATAAAAAATTCAAATACAGTTTTAGGTAATTATAAAATTAAAAAAAATACTTTTACAACTTTTATAAAAAAAAGTAATTTCTCAAATAGCATACCAATATATACAAAATTTCCACAAAATATTGACCAAGTAAATGAATTTTATGGATATTCAGCTATCAAAGCAATGGTGACTGATAAATTAGGAAGATTATATATTGGTGGAAGTTTTAATAAAATAGGAAATTTAGTATGTAATAATGTAGCAATGTGGGATGGAAAAAAATGGTCTAGTTTAAATAATGGACTTAATTCTCAAGTTACGTGTTTAGGAATTGATTCTGAAAATAATTTGTTTGTGGGGGGAAGTTTTGAAGGTTCTGGTAATAGTGAACAACTAGGTTTTATTTATTCTACAAATATTATTAAGTGGAATGGAACAAAATGGATACCATTAGATGCTGGTGTTAACTCTAATGTAAGCACAATTGGTACACTTACAAACGGTAAAATAGTAATAGGTGGTAGTTTTGATAAATCTATTGGATCTGAAACTCCTTTACAAAAAATTGCTATGTGGGATGGTAACAAATGGGTAAATTTAGGAGCAGATTTTCTTATACACAAATCTATTTATAGTTTAGCAGTTGATTCAACCAACAAAATATACATTGGAGGATATAACAATTTACCAGCTTCAGTACTTGATTATAATACAAGTGTATGGACAATCTTAAAAGATTCTCAAAATAATATAATGGATCAAGTAGCTAATTCATTAGTGATAGAACCAACAACTTTAAATCCAGTATTTAGTGGAAGTATTGGAGATTTTGGTACTGTGACTCAAGTTCATAATGTTATACAATTTGATTTAGCTACCAGTACTTGGATTCCATTAAACAATCCTGATGGATATGGATTGGATAACCAGTGTTATACTCTGAAATATGATGAAATCAATAATAAAATAATTGCAGGAGGTTCTTTTAGCTATTTAACTAATGGAGGAGATAAAATTATACCATTAAATAGAGTAGCTACATGGGATGGAAAATTTTGGTCTCCATTAGGTTCAGGTATTAATGGTAGTAATGTAGAATCCTTTGCTTTTCTTCCTGATAAATCCTTGTGTATTGGTGGAAATATTTTAGGTAGTAATAATTTATGGTCAAATGCTTTAGTTGTTTATACAAATGATTATGTTAATATTGTTTATAAAAATGATATCCTATATACATTAACTAATCTAGATAGATCAATTACTATATCAACAAATTGTAAAGACAAATATGTTTTTCAAGAACTAATATAAAAACAACAAATAATTTTTAGCAACACAAGAAGAAGTAATCTAAGGAGAAGTAACATTTATTCTTTCAGGTATGTTTGAACCAATTTTAGCAGTTTCAGAAATAACTAAATGTTGTAGATTTGGTGGTAACACACCTGGTCTTAAACTTCTCATATAATTTTTGCCTAATCTTAAATATCTTAGATTTTTAGGAAATACTCCAGGTTCAATTTCTTTATAAAAATTATCACCTAAATCTAAATGTGTTAAACTTACTGGTAAAACACCTGGATTAATTTCACTATTGAATTCAGTTAAGGTTAAGTTTGTTAAATTAGGAGGCAAAAAGTTTGGTTCCATTATTTTGCTAGATGCGGATTGACCTATTAAGGTTAAATTAATTAAATTAGTTAAATTATTTAGCAATAAATCTTCTATTCCTTCTCCTCTCAATGAACCTAAACTCAAATGTGTTAAACTAATAGGTAATGCGTTTTGTTCAATTTTTGTCCCGATATTTGGTAAAATTAAATGTGTTAAATTATGAGGTAAAATACCTTGAGTTAAAGGAGCACCTACTATATTTTTGGTATGTTCTCTACCATTATGAAAATAATTTTTGAAAACTATTTCTGTTAAACTATTTGGTAAAACATTTGGTCCAATTATTTTATTATATTCCCTACTAAATATTAAATGTTTAAGATTTGGTGGTAATACATTTTGTTCAATAACTTGATTAAAATACCAACACAAATCCAAATATATCAAGCTATTTGGTAAAACATTTTGACCAATTACTTTGTTAAAATAAGTTCCAAATGTTAAGCGTTCAAGAGTTTGGGGTAAACAACCAGGAGTAAGTTCCTCATTAAAATTAGTATCAAAAGTTATTTCAGGTAGGTATATATTATTTTTGATAAAGTATTGTACTTGTTGTAAATTTTGAAATTTTGGCATTTTTTTTATTTGTAATGTATAGATGTAAATATAATTATCAACTATATCTATAGGTATGTTATTAACTTTACAATCTACAAAAAAATCAATTAATGCATCCATTGTTTTAATCTGAGTTAATAATTTTTTCATTGCAAGTTTTTTAAGTTCAGTAACTCCACCTAATTGTTCTTTAAGTAAAAGATATTTATTTTTGTATTTGAGGTATTTATCTTTCCAGTTCATAAAATACTTTTATATATAGTATCATTATAAAAAATTGATTAAAATAATAAATAAATATCATAATATCAATACTTGATAAAATGTTTTGTCCTTGGGTAAAATATGAATTTCCTGCAAAAGATGATATTGATTTTACAAAAAATTTTTTAAAAACACATAAATACTATGGAAAACCAGTATCCTTGTTTAATCCATTTATTAAAGCATTTGTTACTCCTATAATAGATTTAGGTATTGTTTCGAATAGTTTACTTTACAAATTTGATGAAAATAAAGATTTTGAAAATAAATGTGAACAAATATTCAATTTAGCACGGTTTACAATTCACAATAGTATTATTAATAAAAAAGAAACAACCCATACTAAACCTAATGGTTTTGTTCAAATACCCATTAAAGATATTGATAAATGCTCTGGTTATAATGATTTTGTATCAAGTTTAAAAAATGTTGATATCAATTTAAAAAAATACGATGAAAGTAAAAACGATTTTACTGGGATTATATTATATCTGCTCAAAAGTAATAATTTAATTATTATGGATGAATATAAGAGTAACAAGTTAATTATTTAATAATTTAATAATTTAGTTTTTATATTTTTATTTCTTTATGAACAAAATTGTTAATATCTTCAAAAAGATTTTTTAAATCGTTACTTTTGAATTCTTTTGTTATCGATAAATCATCTTTGTCAAAATCAATTCGTGCTTGAAAAATATGAGAAGAAAATAATGTATTTGGTGATACATTTTTAGGATTTAGAATTTTTATATTGAGACTAGTAAAATATTGTATATTTTTACTTGCAAAATCATTTATTGGATTAAATAATTCAATATTGATATGTGTTTTGTTAAATTTATTTAATAGTTTTAGTGTTCTATGCATTTTATAATATTATCTAGTTAAAAACTTTTATATTAAATTTTTTTATTATTTTGCTAATATATTTTTTATAAATACACTTAAAGATTTGTTATTATTATATAATAAGTATATCATAGGATTAAAACAATTTTAATCTTTTGTTATAAATATTTATAACAAAAATTTTTATATTTAATTAAGTTTATTAGGATATACAAAGTAATAATTTTTACAATATTGATTTATAAGAGTATGCAAATGATTATGTTGCCAAGAATAATATCTAGCTGTTAAAATAATATTTTTTTTACATTTAATTGGACTTTCAGAACTATTAGATTTGATTTTTAGTTTAAGTGCACCAATTCCATCATAAGTTAATAAATGTTTATCATCTTCATTAATTATATTGTCAATGATGTTTTTAACTTCTGGGTAATTGTAACAGAGTAAACCATTATTAATAAGTCCTTTTTGTACTTTGCGATTAAAATAATCTAAAAACTCAATTTCAATATCTAAAGGTTCAGATTGTTCTGATTTTCTTCCAATACATAATGTTTTATAAGTAAAATCAGGAATTTCAAGAATAATTTCTCTGATTGTATCATGTGTTCCAGATAAGGGAATCTCATAACAATGTACATAAGTATCATTTCCTTTAATCATTTTGTAATATTGTAAAAAATCTATAGATATATTCACTGTATCTTTCCAAGTTATGTAATCATATTTGTTAGTTATATATCCATTTTCAATCGATTTAAACATATTATGATCATATTTAACAAGTTCCAACCCATTTAAATTTGGCATAGAAACACATTTATATGGTATAGTTTCTAATTTTTCAATTAATTCGTCTAAATATTTTTCTTCGAATTTTTTAGTGGGAAAACCACTTTCTAATTCCAAATATTCTTTTTTGGTTTGATATTGAGAATATGCAAGACCAGCCATACCATGTCCTATTCTTAATTTGTTAAATAAACTATGATGTTCAATTTGCTGGTGTATCCAATTTTTTTCAGTTAATTTATTATCAAGTTCGGTATAAAATTTAACATAGGTTACATTAAATTCTATTTCTAACATATCCAAATAATTCATTAACTTATTAATATTTTGTAATCTAAATACAATATTATGAAGAGATAAACATTTACAAACTATAATAATATTTGAAATTATTATCTCTTGGTTGTTAATAAATCTGTCTTCATAAATTTGCTGACCACCGATACATAAATCCCATGTTATATCAGATAATAATCCATTAATAAAATCTTGGGAAATAATAGGGTTTCCATTAATTGTTTTGGATTTGATAGAAACTACACAACCTTTAACAGATTTATCGGACATTTCATATTTTTTCAAGTCAATTTCAATTGATGGAATACCAGAGTTACGCATTTTTGTAATTAATTTGTTATTTAAATCTAAACTAAAACCGTATTGTAAAGTTGTTTTGATTGATTGATTAAGAATTTCTTTAGTAATAGTTTCTATTTTTGGTATCTGTTTTTGTGTTGTAATGTGTTCTTCAGGTATCCAAGGTGTTACAATAGCTTTTGGATTAGGTACATCAGATTTTAATTTGTAAATTTGATTATCATTGTATATTTCATCAGGTTTGATAGTAGATGAATACCAAGGACTTACAACAGTGTCTGAAGTTGGTTTGTCTTTTCCTAAAAAAAATAAATTTTCGCCAATTTGTTGACCAGGTTTGTAAATTAAAGCTTTATCAATAGTTTTGGCTTCAATAGTATTAGCTTTTAAAATTCCGTTTTCCGACATTATCAGTGTATTAATATAATCTTCTAGTACATTATTTTTGGAGATTAACCGCATAATCCGTTTATTTTTTTTAAGAGAAACGTCAAATGGAATCGAAGTAACTTCTAAACATGTTTTAAGTAAACAAACAGCTTGTACATCAGTTTGGATTTTGTAATCGGTTTTATGTAGACTAAAATTTTTAGCATGGAAAACCTTTCTAAAATCAGGTATCAGTTCGTTAATCCTGTTTAAGTCTATTTTTATTGTATCAACATCAGTTATATTAATTATATGGGTATAATCTGTTATTCCCTTAAACCCAAATAATACTATTAGTTTTTTATCAATAAATTCTATCTGGTCTTTTAAATTTTTCATTTAATAACTCTATATATAAATATATTTTTAAATAAAAATATCGGATATCCGAATTTTAATTATTTAATTCATTAACATACCAAAAAGAGACATTACAGAACTAGCACTATGCCCCATCATATTTTTTCTCATCATTTCCTGTTCATATTTTTCCAAAATATCCATATACTTTTTCTTTAGTTTTTCGTTAGGTTCAGTATTTTTATAGTGAAGATAAAGTTTTTTTGTTGCTTGAATTATACCTTTGTCTGAAGCCATTTGATAATAAAGTAAATACATACTTTTATTATTTACAACTGATTGATAATATACTCCTAAATTGTATATTGAACGAGCATGACCTTTTTTCATACCCTTTTCATAATATTTTACAGCTACATCATATTCCTTCTTTTCCATGTGAATAGAACCTAAAGCAAATATCCCTTCTGTATAATCTTGATTTGCTGCTATTGTAAAATATTTTAAAGATAATTCTGGATTAGGCTCTATCTCTTTATAAAATGCGCCTAATTGATAAGCACATTCTGCATGACCTAAATCTGCAGATCTACCCCATAACTCTTTAACTTTTTCTTTATCTTTCTCTTTTAACCAAATTATTTTCCCTAATTCAAACATTGCAGACCTGTTACCTAAATTAACAGCTTTTTCTAGATATTCTTTTTTCTTTGAATATGATTTTTCCTTTTCAGCAGCAAATAACATTGCTAGTTCAGAACCATTTTCAACTGCTAGTTCCAAGTATTTGGTAAATAGTTCTGGATTTTTGTCTATGAATCTATAGTATTTCGCTATTTCAAATAAGGCATCTGAATGAGAATATTCCGCAGCCATTAAATAATATTTTAAAGCTTGTTCGTTATTTTTCTCTTGAAGATAATAATAGTAACCTAATACATACATTGCATCCGGTATATTTTTTTCTATTCCTAATTCCAAATATTTTTTCATTTGTTCATAATCTTTTTTGTTTCTATAATATTTAGCTAAAGTAATTAAGGGTTCAAAAACATTATTGGTTATAGCCATTGTGTAATATTTTTCCATTAGTTTTTCATTACCAATTTTATTATAGTGCTCACCTAATTCAACCATCGCCGAACCATTACCTTTTTCTACTGCTAATTCATAATATCTAATAGCCAAATCAATATTATTTTGTACAAGTTCATAATAATTTGCGATTAAAATTAGTATTTTATCATTAGTAAGATCATATTCTTCTTCTACAATACTTACAGAATTAAATATTCTAATAATAATTTCTTGGTACTCTTCCATACCTTCAAAAGATATGCAGTATTTTGATTCAATTTCATCTAAATTCATAATTGTGTTAGTTTGTATTACCTATAATATTATTAAAAAAAATATTACATATTAAATACAATTTTTTTAAGATAAATTGATATCTCCTGATTTTATAAATTATCATACTCGCAAAAAATTGATAATTTATAATAATATTAATCTAACCATTATATAGATGTTTGTAATAAATAAAACCAACAAAATACATGTAACAAACATTGTTAGAAACCTTTCATATAAAATAAAGGAATTTAATCATATGTCTACATTAGAATGTTTTATTTTTTATCCAATTCAATTTACCAAAATATTTACTAAAACTCTACTAAATGATTTGTTCAAAAACAAAAATTAAATATATTTTTTATAAGTAATTATTGATTATTTAATCAATAAAAATTGATTAAATAATTAAATTTTATTAATAATATACATAAAAATGTCCTCAAATAAAATTACACGTTTTCCCCCGGAACCTAATGGTTATTTACATATTGGTCATTGTAAATCTATTTTTATTAACTGGGAACAAGGTAACTCTTGTCATCTTAGATTAGATGATACTAATCCTTCTGCTGAAAAACAAGAATATGTTGATAATATTATTGAGGATGTTCAATGGTTGGGATTCGATGTGGGTACTATAACTTATTCATCAGACCATTTTGATAAACTATATGAATATGCTAAATTACTTATTGCTAATTCATATGCATATGTAGATTTTACTGATAAAGAAACTATGAGAGAACAAAGACACCAAGGTATAGAAAATGAATACAGGTCTAAATCTATTGAATGGAATGAAGAACAATTTGAACTTATGAAATCAGGTAAATACAAAGAAAATGAATGTGTACTTAGATTAAAAATTGATATGAAAAATTCTAATCATACACTACGTGACCCTATTGCTTATCGAATTAATTATACACCCCATTACAGAACTGGAACCAATTGGGTAATATATGCTTCATACGATTATTCACATGGTATAATCGATGCGCTTGAAGGAATTACTCATTCTTATTGTACTGATGAATTTTTTATCCGTAGAGAACAATATTATTGGGCGCTTAATAAATTAATAGAACTAGGTGTAGATTTAAAACCTGCTCAAGTTCATGAATATGGAAAATTATCAATTCAAAATAATATATTATCAAAAAGAAATATTAATAAATTGGTTAATGATGGACTAGTTTCAGATTATTCTGACCCAAGACTTTTAACTATTAAAGGACTAAGAAGAAGAGGTTTTACTCCTTCCATGATTAAATCTATTGTTGAAACTTCAAGTATGGAAAGACATGAAACAATAGTTAATACTGATTTTATTGACCATATTATGAGAAATGAATTAGGAAATACTGCTACTAGAGTATTTGGTATTATTGACCCTATTGAAGTAGTTGTAATAGAACATGATAAGTTTACTCAAACATCTTCTCATCCTGATTTCCCAGGTCCAAATAGTCATTCACATACAATTAATATTAGTCATAAAATATATATTGAACGTGAAGATTTTAGGGATACTCATGATAAATCTTATTATAGGTACACTCCTGAAAATATAGTAAGACTAAGATATAATGATTTTACTCAAATGGTATCATGGGATAATAATTCTATTACAATTAAAAGAATTGACCCTCCTAATCCTAAAAAAGTTAAGGGATGTATAAGCTGGGTTTCTGATACTGATGCAATTCAAGTTATTTATGAACTGTACACTGATTTAGCACCTGATGGATGTTTTAATCCATCTAGTAAAAAAGTGGTTAAAGGATATATTCAAAAATATGCTTTAGAACCTGAAAACATATCAAAAATATTTCAACTTGAAAGAGTTGGTTATTTTAAATTTGATAGATATGAAGATGAATTTCCTGTTTTCATAAGAATTACAGGGTTGTATGATAAAAATAAAGTATAATTTTTTTATTTTAACTAAAATTTAATACTTTGTATTATCTGGACTAAATACACATCTAAGTAAGAAAAATAAACTCTTCCTGGAGTAATTTCTAGTATTACAAATGAGCTTGTTGATGAAGAAAAAGCTATTGAAGATGGAAATGATGTTGAACTAGCATCTGTAAAAAATCCCTATCTAACACAAGCAAATAAGTAAATTTTATATAAATAAATTAATTATTCAAAATTACATGATTAACTATATTTAATTTTGTTTGTTCATATTCTTTTACATTATTTTTTGTATTGTGTCTGTTCTCTTTCATTGTTTTTTTTAATGTTTCACATAAATTATCTATGTTATCCAATCCATAGATAATTATATCAGATTCTTCATTATTTATTATTACAGATAATCCTGTCAAATTTGAATTACATATATTACTTGGTATTTTTATAACAAAATCTGTTATTGATTTTTCCAAATATGAAAATTCATAATGCATTAATCTAAATGAACTACCATATGATACTGGATAATGTATTACAAATTTATTATTATAAATTATTAAATATGATTTAGTATACTCTTTTTCTACTCTTTTTTGTTCATAAATTGCTAATGGAATTAAAATCCAAAAACATGGTATAAACAATAGTGGCATATATTTACTTGTTAGAAAATGCTGAAATTTAGATGGTATATTATCTATATTTACAGTTGACCATTCAATTATGTTTTTAATGTTTTCATCATTTGTATTAAATCCAAATAATTCCTCTTTTAGCCATTGTGGCATATCATTATGTGTTTTTCCATACATTTATATAGATTAAATTATAGGATTAATCTATATATTTTTTCAATTTTTATAAAAATCATAAACTAAATAAAATACTATTATTTTATTTATTTAATATCAATACTAAAATATAAAAATATATAAAATATAAAAAAATAAAAATAATACAACCAACAAATATAAATATTTAGAAACCACGTTGGTTGTTACCAACTGCTTCAATCAAATTGTTAAAAGCGTTTGTCCAATCAGAATCAGTTAGTTCTGTGCTTTCTGTATCAAGAGCTCTGATTTCAGTTAAATCAAAATCTTCAACTATCTTTAACATAGCAACTTGTTTATATCTAATGTAATATGGTCTATAAATTTCTAGTGTTAAACCATCATCTGATAATACTGCAAAGTTAGCACCTGAATCTTCATCTACAAAATCTTGAATAATACTACCTTCGGTACCACCAATTATAGCATCTCTTAATGTTATTATTACATTTTTTGCGGTTGCACTGATGTTACCCATAGTATCAGTAACAAAACACATAGCTTTAGCTTGAGTAGCGTTGTATAAGATACCGTTTAATAAAACGTTTATCTTTTGATCGTACTCAATAGGAAGACGTTTAATTTGAAAACCCTCAGGTAATTCTGGAGCTGTAGTTTTGGAATCTGCCATGATTATATATTTAATTATATTATATATATAATTATGCCTATGGGAGGGATTTCCACTCAGTTAAAAGAGATTTAATACAAATATCGTAAAACTTGATATGTAAATAACTAATTTATTTATTAAATAATTATATTAAAGATGTTTTTACTACATAAATCTTAAAATATTTATTTATGTTTTTCTATAGTAGGTTTCAACCATAATCCTGTTTTTTCAAATAAATCTGATAAAAAATCTGGATAAACATCTTTAATTTCTTCACTAAATTTTACAAGTAATTCTAAACTTTTTGTTGTATTGTAACTAAACATTTTGTTTAGTTCTTCTCTAATTCTTTCTATTGATACATCTTTCCATAATTTTTTATACAGAGATATATATTTGAATGCACTAAATATTGTTGGATATAATTTTAATTCTTTAGTAACACAAAATCTTAGTGCTCTAAATATTCGTAATGGATCGTCCATCATTGTTTCAATTGGAATCATTGGAGTACGTAGAATTTTATTAGTAAGGTCTTGTTGACCACCAAATAAATCAATTAGCTCGCCAGATTCTGATTTAGCCATAGAATTTATTGTAAAATCTCTACGTGCTAAATCTTCTTCTAGTGTACCACATGTAACAATTGGTTTAACAAATTGGGTTTTTCCATAGGCTTTGTGATTTGATAAAACAAAATCTGCTATTTCTCCTGTTGAACTATTTTTAGCTCTAAATGTATAATTTTCAGGTGTTTTTATAAATATCTTATAACCAGTTGAAATTAAGTGTTTTTCTAAATATTCAAAACCATCTGTGATTGGGATTTTGGTATTTGAACTATTCGATGTAATTACCACAGTATAATCTATATCTTTGGGTGTTTCTCCTAATAATTCATCCCTAACACATCCACCTACTTTATAGAATTTTATATTGTAATTTAAGCTGTCCATTGTTAATAAATATATATTTTAATATTTAATCTTCAAATCAATGTTTTATTCTTAAGTAAAAATTGATTTTAATATTGTTAATTTTATATACAATAATAAATTTATTGAACAAATGGAACAAATGCAACAAATAGATTATAATATTGAAGAATTAGTATGTGATAAATCTTATGATGATACACTTGATTTAACTTTGTACAATAAATTAAAAAAATTAGATATGAGAAAAAGTAATATATCTAATGTTATAAATTATCCAAAAACTTTACAAGAGATTACTTATGGTTCTAAATTTAATCAACCTGTGGACAACTTACCTAATTCTATAATTCGTATAATTTTTGGAAATGAATTTAATCAACAAATATATAATTTACCACCAAATCTAACTTATATTGCATTCAAAAACTTTAAAGAAATACCAGAAAATATAGAAGATGATGATTATATACCTGATCCAAATATTGACTTAAAATATAATATTAAGTTTAATCAATCAGTAGATAATCTACCTTCAAATCTTACACATTTAATTTTTGGATTTGAATCAGAATTTAATCAATCAGTTGATAATCTTCCAAATTCCTTAACTAA
>JACCEB010292924.1_pt1 | contig 13181 bp, 10 predicted proteins | sample 7454761 | NCBI WGS metagenome assembly JACCEB01 (sample SAMN15323454, study PRJNA562643) | freshwater metagenome | isolation source: river surface water | place: USA:Blue River Watershed | collected 2017-08-18 | reverse complement strand
CCACCAGCAACTGATGATAAGAAAACACCACCAGCAACTGATGATAAGAAAACACCACCAGCAACTGATGATAAGAAAACACCACCTAAAACAAACGATGGTAAAACAACACCTACGGCAGGAGACGGTCCAACTGGTTTAGCATTAGCTAAACTTGGTATAACCAAAGCTCAAAGACGTGATCAAGAATTTGTAAACAAAATGCTTGGTGCAGATAAAGGCTACGAAGCAGGCAGTGCAAAATCAAACTTAGCATTGTTAGCGGCTGCTCAAGAAAAAGCTAGAAATCCAGCACCCGCTCCAGCACCCGTGCCTGCTCCAGCACCCGCGCCTGCTCCAGCACCCGCTCCAGCACCCGCTCCGGCGGCAGCAGGCGATGGTCAAGGTCCAAAGCCCAACGCATTGGGAGTAGTTGCACAACCAGGCGCACAAGTATCAGGACCAGCAAATGCTAGTAATCCGCAAGCAAATCCAACTAGAGAATTGTCTCCAGAAGAAAAACTAAAAGCAGATAGGGATAGAATTGCTGCCGCAGAAAAAGAAAGACAAGAACTTGATGCCGCAAGAGAACGTGTTAAAGATGCAGAATTACTTGCCAGAGTCAAAGACGTTGATCCAAAAACGCTCATACGTCAAACAGGTTTAATGAAAACTGAAAGACCAGATCTTAATTTACGTGGCGGCGAAATTGATTATGACGACACTGGAAAAAGGTATAAATTTGTCAAATCACCTAACGGTTATGGCGACTCCAAATGGGTGCCAGATCAATCTTGGGACGAATGGAAAGCAGAGCCAGGATCAGACCTTGTACCAAGTTTCTTAAGAGTTGGGCCTCGTGTAAACGACCCAGAAGGTCAAAAATATATTCAAGCTAGACAAGCTAGACTGTTAAACCCAGATGATGCAAAAAGACTGGATAGATTAATGGCACAACAGTCTCCGGCTACTGCTGCCGCCCCTAAAGGAGTAGTTGATGGTACTGCTGGTAGAGAAGCTCCTGTTGATACAAGAAATCCTGCCGTAGCAGCCGCTCTTGAAAAACCAGGCAAAGATGCCGCAAGAGAAGGAAGCTATCAACCAATTAAAGTAATAAATGGTGTTAAAACTTTTGACCCATTTAACATAGGCACCGCTGATCCAAAGGAATCTTTTGAATTAGAAGGCTTGCATGAAGGTCTACAAAATATTTCAAATGAATTATTAGAATGGAGTATGAGTGACAGAATTCATCCAGACGTAAACTACACTGGTTGGGACGCTGCCACTGACGCAGGCATTGCTGGTCTAGGCGCTTTAGCCACATACGCTACTGGTGGTCTTGCGGCCCCAATTGCTGGAGCTGCCACTGTTGCCAGAGGAGGCCGTTTAGCTAACATGGTGGCTAAAGGAATGCAAGGTGCTAAAAATATTGCCAAGTATCCAGGAGATGTTGCAAAAGGAGCAAAAGCTATTGCAACTAATCCAGAAGCAAGAGCAATGGCTAATCAAGCCGCAAGCTCAGGTAAACTAGCCTCAGGAGCTGTCAAAACACTTGGTGCTGAAACTGGTATAACAGTGGCTGCTGACAAAGGTGCAGAAAAGTTAAGCCAAGTAGCTGATAAGATTAGAGCTGATATCCCTGCTAATGAGGATTCAACTTCTGAATTAGAAAGAATTAAACATTTATCTAGAAGGTAAGAACTATTATGAAAATGAACGAAATAATGAGCGAAGCTGGTTTACCAGGTCCTGGTAAAAAAATAGATACAGCTCGAAAATTAGGCACTGCTGTTGGAGATGTGGCAGGTGCTGGATGGGATTGGACTACGTCACAACTAAAAAAGTTGGACCCTAGACAAATCTATAATAAGAACATAAAAACTACCTATTCAAGTGCTGACAAAGACCCAGGTGGTGTTTTAGACGTCCATAGAAAAAATATAGAAGCTAACGCCAAACTAGAACCAAGAATTGCTCAACAACAAGCAACAATTGATAAGATGGCTGGACAAACTGATAGATTGACTTCATTAAGAGATAAACAAGTACTAAGAGGTAAACCTGTTGACAAAACTGATGCAGCCATAGCAAAACGTCAGGAAGTTGGGAGTACTGCGGCCACTAGAAGAGATGAATTGACAGGACAACTAAAAGATCCTACACCTCCTGCTCCTACTTCTAGAAGTGCAGGTGGTTTAATTTTACCAGTTGGCGGACTTGAATACGTAGCTCAAAAGGCAACAGCCAGCGATGAACATCCATACGGTGAGTATTCACTAGGAAGAGGTGTACATGCTGCCGCTCAAGGTTATAAAGACTTTGTTGGTAATACAGTGACCGGCGGCCCTGATGGCGCAAGCACTTCTGCTAGGCAAGTAGACGACACTCCACCGATGCCTAATCGAGTTACTACTAAAGAGTCTTTATCAGACATCTTAAAATTGGCTGGAGCAAAAGCTATTACTGAACGAGATAATGTTTCTGGTATGACTAAAGTAAAGGAAATTAAACAGTTGAATGAATCTACCGAACTAAACGAATGTGGCATGGGAATGCCATCAAGTGGTAACACTACAGCAAGTTTAAGTATCAATGCCACAGCTGGCAGTGGTGAAGAAGTTGCCAACATGCTTAAGAGTCTAATGGACTTAGCAGGTGTTAAACCAGTAACTGGTGACATGTTAGGCGGTGAAACAATGCCAATGCCAATGATTAAAGCCATTGACATTATCAGCAAACCACATGACCACAATCACGATCATGACAGCATGGAACCACAAGAAGACGAGTTAAACAAACAACCATTGACTGGCAGCATGGAAGAAGAATATGCAAATACCCCAGCTGATCCAAAAGATGTTCCAAAGTTTGACAATGACAAATATTCTTACCAACCAAATCAGCCACAGCAAGGCAATAGAATGGACGGTAACATGCCAAAAGGAAATCCTAAAGTTAGTGAAGGAAATTTAGCCGAAGCTTTACTCAAAGAGTACGAAGCTTTTAAAAATGGTCAATAAATATTTCTAACAGGAAAAACAAAGCCTGCCTAGTGCAGGCTTTTTAATCAAAATTATGGCAAAAGTACTAGACGGTGTTTTAATCAAAAAAGCTCACGTTAAACAAAAGTGGGGTGAGCAAGAGATTGAACAAATGATGAAATGCATGGATCCAGTAACTGGTCCAGAGTATTTCTTACGTAACTTTTTCTACATACAACATCCAACAAAAGGTCAAATGCTGTTTGAACCTTTTGAGTTTCAAATAAGACTACTACACAGCTATCACAATTATCGTTTTAATGTAAACATGATGCCTCGTCAAACAGGCAAAACAACCACAGCCGCTGGTTATTTGCTGTGGTATGCTATGTTTAATCCAGATAGTACTATCCTAATCGCCGCACACAAATATACAGGTGCACAGGAAATCATGCAACGTGTTCGTTATGCATATGAACTGTGTCCAGACTTTTTACGTGCAGGTGTTACCAGTTACAACAAAGGATCAATTGAATTTGATAACGGTAGCCGCATAGTCAGCCAAACGACAACTAGTAATACTGGTCGTGGTATGTCTATTACATTATTATATGCAGACGAGTTTGCGTTCGTTCCTCCAAACATTGCTAGTGAATTCTGGACTTCTATATCACCAACACTTAGCACTGGTGGTAAGGCAATTTTAACATCAACACCTAACAGTGATGAAGATCAATTTGCTTTAATTTGGAAAGAAGCCAACAAACGTTTTGACGAATTTGGTAACGAACAAGAACTTGGCATTAACGGCTTTCACCCATTCAAAGCACACTGGAGTGAACATCCAGATAGAGATGAAAAATGGGCCAATGAAGAACGCAGTCGCATTGGTGAAGAACGTTTTAGACGTGAACATGAATGTGAATTTATTATCTTTGATGAAACATTGATCAGTGCTCTATTCCTAGCTGAAATGGAAGGTGTTGAGCCTATCATGCGTGTAGGGCAAGTTCGTTGGTACAGTAAAATACAAAAGAATAAAAATTACCTAGTAAGTTTAGATCCTAGCTTGGGCACGGGCGGGGACTATTCAGCAATACAAGTATTTGAGATTCCTGGGATGAAACAGGTAGCTGAATGGCATCATAACATGACGCCAGTACAGGCACAGATACGAATCTTACGAGACATTTGCAAGTACATTACTGAAGAAGCTGGTGGCGGTGAAAATGCTCCTAAAGTTTACTACAGTGTAGAAAACAATACTGTGGGCGAAGCCGCACTTGTGGCCATAAACGAGCTAGGGGAAGAAAACGTACCAGGATTGTTTATCAGTGAACCTATTCGACGCGGGCATGTACGTAAATTCCGCAAAGGATTTAATACTACACACAACAGTAAAATTGCTGCCTGCGCTAAGTTAAAACAACTCATAGAAACCAAAGCTATAGACATTAAGAGCAAAGCTCTAATAAGTCAGCTCAAAGCGTTTATTGCTCGAGGAACTAGTTTTGAGGCCAAACAAGGGGATCATGATGACCTTGTAATGAGTATGCTAGTTTCAGTGCGTATGTTAGGGGTGCTCAGTGACTGGGATCCGCACGTATATGACCTACTAAGAAAGAGCGAAGATATAGTCATGCCCATGCCTATATTCATGAGCTAAGAAAGCATAAATATCATTATGATTAATCAAGACATTATCGCACAAGATTTGTTCTATAAAATACGTAGCAGATTTCCCAAAATGGAGATGGGCGACGGTAACGGACAACCTACATTTGAAGCTACCAAGGGAAGATTCTTTGATTTTGATGCTATTTTTGAAGGTGTGAATTTAGGCACTGTTAGCATTAGTATCAACGAACCAGGTAGTTTAAAAATTTACTTTAATAGAAACATTTTAGAAGATGTTGACCCATTAGTTTCAAAAACATGGTATAACTTTCTAAAAGAAATGCGTAAATTTGCTATGAAGCGATTAATGAGTTTTGATACACGAGATATTACTAAAACCAATTTAGATAAGAGAGATTACGGCTACTTGGCCCAAAAGGAATCAGTTATGAACGAATCAATGATGAGAGGAACTAGTCGCACTAGTTACAAACCTTTAGAAAAGACACGTCTAATTATTAGACACAGCAAGCCAGTTGATGAGTCTATTCCCGGTGCAAGGAGCAGAAACATTGATGCAATTTTTATTGAAAATAGCATAGGCGAAAGATACAAATATCCTTTCAATCACAAAGCAGGCGCAGAAGCAATGCAACGTCATGTGGCCAACGGCGGATTACCTCATGACCCAATTGGCAAGAAAATTATTGAAATGAGCGAAGACATTGCCAAACTAAAAGCGTTTAGGCATTATGTACAAAAAGAAGACTTAATGAATAGTCAAACAAACCACATAGTGGAGAGGGCAAATGCAAAACTAGAGTCTTTAAAAGAAACAATGGCAAAATTAAGTCGCCAACATCATTACGAAGATTTCAAAATGAATTTTGGACAAGGCGTAACTGACAACGGTGATCAACAGCTAATGGATCAATTAACCTTAGAAGACTACAAAGAAAAATTTACTGTTAAAAGTTTCAAAGAAGATATTGCTGATGTGTTTCCATTAATACATCGTATTATGCAGGAAAACAGCGAAATTGATTTAGATGAAGTAGCTGGCGATATTGATACAACTCCAGAAATTAGTTTAGAAGACCTTGTTGCTGAAAGTCCAGAACACGAGTTTGACACTTGGACAACAACACTAATTGAAACAAAACTAACACCAGAAGAAATTGAAAATTTACAAGGCTTATTGAGCGAACACTTCCCTGTTGGCATTAATGGTTCAGGCGCAACTGGCGCATTAGAAGAATTGGGCATCAATTTATCCAATCAAGTAAAAGAAACTTTGGCACAAATAGCTAAAACAGAAGGACCAGACGCAGACGCAAAACCAGTGGTATTGGAATATCTAAGTCAATTTGAACCAGAAGTATATGGTGCGTTAGGTTTGGATATGCCTGTACAAGAGCAAGCAGTTGAAGAAGGTGCCGGCGGAGTTATGGTTAACGGTAAAGCCGTTGACGTTAGTAGTTTAGAAGTTGATGGCATTGACACTAGAGATTATCCAGATTTTAGTGATGCTTATTTTAGTGGTGGTTCTTTTGAAGACGGTACAGAATTATCTGACTCTGATCTTGAAGAACTATCCAGTGAACATGGCGATTTATTACACGAGCTGGTTTTTGATAGATTACATGAAGCACAACAAGCAGGGGTAAGCGAGAACATGGATCAAACTCCAGAAGAAAAACGTCATGCAATGGAATACTTACAAAAAGTTGCCCGCGCAATTAAAACTGGCGAAGTACAACCAGAAGAAATTGAACAAGAATTTTTCAACACACTGCCTATGTTAGGTGTCAGTGATGAAAAAACATTTGCGGCTTGGGATAGGATTACTAACCACAGCGGTACACCAAAAGAAAAACCTTCAATGAGTGATGCTGAAATAGACGCACAAATGAAGGGCATCGAAGGTGACGAAGAAGACGATGCACAGTTTATTGCCAACTTGCGTAATCAAGCCAAAAAGGGCGGCATTAGTCAAGATACTACTGGCTTTGGTGCAGGGTTAGACGAAGAAGAAATGGACAGAGAAAACAAGGACAAAGTAGTAGAGAAAAACGGTTCAAAAATGAAAGAAATTGCAGAGTTCATCATGGGATTCTATGACCGTAACACTGGCAATTTCCCATTAGGCGAAACAGGCGTTGCTATCAAAGTACAAAAAGAATTTGGTGATAAGGCCGCTGACTTAGCAAGTCGACTAATAGAAAAATTAGCTCAAAGAGGTCAAGAAGGCCAAATGTTTGAAGATATTACTGATCTTAAAAAGTTAAGTGGACAAGTCAAAACAGAAGGATTAATAGCAACTAGTAAAAAAACTGTAGTGAAAAAGGCAATGAATGAAAGTATTGAATTTATCGACTTACAAAAACTAGCAGGTATAGGCTCTGAACAAAAGAAAACTACTAAATCTAGTGAAATGTTTGATTTGAAAAAGTTAGCCGGAATTTAAAAGAAATACCAGTTGACATACTAAATAAAAGCGCATACAATTTAATGTATGCGCTTTTTGTTTGTGTAGTGGCACAGACAAATTAAGGCAAATACTAAAGGCATATTATAAGGAGAAAACATTATGGCATCTTTAGCAGAAATTAGAGCAAAACTTCAAGAGCAAAATAACCGTCAAGCAGGCGGCTCAACAGGTGGCGGTGATAACGCCATTTTCCCACACTGGAACATTAGCGAAGGACAAGAAGTAACCGTCCGTTTCCTTCCAGACAACGATCCAAACAATACTTTCTTTTGGGCAGAACGTGCCATGATCAAGTTGCCATTTGCTGGCATCAAAGGTCAAACTGATTCACGTCCTGTTACTGTACAAGTACCTTGTATGGAAATGTGGGGTGAAACTTGCCCTATTCTAACTGAAGTTCGTCCTTGGTTTAAGGACAAGTCACTCGAGGACATGGGACGTAAGTACTGGAAGAAAAAGTCTTATGTGTTCCAAGGTTTCGTGGTTGACCCAGGTAAGTTCAAAGAAGATAAAACTCCAGAAAATCCAATTCGTCGTTTTATCATTGGACCTCAAATCTTCAATATTATCAAAGCCGCATTGATGGACAATGAGATTGAAGAAATGCCAACTGACTACGTTCGTGGTCTTGACTTTAAAATTGTTAAGACAACCAAAGGTGGTTATGCAGACTACTCAACTAGCAAGTGGAGTCGTCGTGAAACAAGTCTAACAGAAGATCAACAAGATGCTATTAAAGCAAATGGTTTGTTCAATCTAAAAGACTTCCTTCCTAAGAAGCCAACTGATGTTGAACTAAAAGTTATCAAAGAGATGTTTGAAGCATCCGTTGATGGCGAAGCGTTTGACATGGACCGTTGGGGACAATACTACAAGCCAGCAGGCGTAACAGGTAGTGGTCGTGGTGGTGATGCAGAAGCAGATGTTGGCGCAGTTGATGCCGCAACTCCTGCTCCACAAGCAGTTTCTAAGCCAGCTCCAGTTGCTGAAGCGGCACCTGAAAAGGCAGAAGCAAAGTCACCAAGTAGCGAAAGAGCGCAAGATATTCTTGCCGCAATTAGAGCACGCCAAAACAAATCAGAATAATTTAGGAGGGTTTACGAATGGGTAAGGCATTTGATGTCTCGAAGTTTCGTAAGACCCTCACTAAGTCTATTGACGGGCTTGGTGTTGGTTTTAACGATCCTACAGACTGGGTATCAACAGGTAATTTTGCATTAAATTATCTTATTAGCGGCGACTTTAATAAAGGCGTTCCGTTGGGTAAGGTTACTGTATTTGCTGGTGAATCTGGCGCAGGTAAGTCTTACATTTGTTCAGGTAACATGATTCGTCATGCTCAAGAACAAGGCATTTTTGTTGTTCTAGTTGACAGCGAAAACGCATTGGATGAAGAGTGGCTTAAAGCATTGGGTGTAAACACTAGTGAAGATAAGTTACTTAAACTCAACATGGCAATGATTGATGACGTTGCTAAAACTGTTAATGAGTTTATGAAAGAATACAAAACTATGGAAGATCGTCCAAAAGTTTTGTTTGTAATTGACAGTTTGGGTATGTTACTGACTCCAACAGATGTTAATCAGTTTGAAGCAGGTGATTTGAAAGGTGATATGGGTCGCAAACCTAAAGCACTTACAGAACTTGTTCGTAACTGTGTCAACACATTTGGTAGTTACAACGTTGGTCTAGTTGCTACAAATCACACATACGCAAGTCAAGATATGTTTGACCCCGATGACAAAATTTCAGGTGGTCAGGGCTTTATCTATGCGTCAAGTATTGTTGTAGCAATGAAAAAACTCAAGCTCAAGGAAGATGACGACGGAAATAAAATTTCTGAAGTACGTGGTATCCGTGCGGCTTGTAAAGTAATGAAAACACGATACGCTAAACCTTTTGAAAGTGTTCAAGTTAAGATTCCTTATGAAACTGGCATGAATCCTTACAGTGGTCTAGTAGATATGTTTGAAGCCAAAGGTCTTCTTAAGAAGGATGGTAATTCATTGTCTTATGTTACACCAGACGGTGAGATTATCAAACAATTTAGAAAGGCCTGGGAACGCAACGAAAAAGGCGGTCTTGATACAATTATGGCTAATTACAATACTTCAGTTGCAAAACTAACTGAAGCTATCGTTGAGGAAGCAGAGTAATGGATGAACAGTTAATCATTGAAATTTGGGACTTGTTTAAAGAATATATTCCAGCCAAAAACATGGATGTTGCGGCTAATCATTTTGTAGATTTTCTATCAGACCACGACGTGAGCGTTGGTACTTTGGAAGGTCTTCAAGGTCTTGATAATCATCTAGACGACGCAATCAAAGCATTGCTCCGTGAAGAAGCGGGCTATGACGATGAAGGCGATGAAGAAGAATATTACGAAGACGAGGACTATTAATGTGGTACAACAAGGTAAGTAAGGATCTCGGAGAGCTACCTGCTTGCCTTGAGTACTATTATGATCAATTGACTCAGGCACAGCAAGAATGTAAGATACACGGTAGTTTAGAAAAAGTAAGTTCAATGTTACCAGGTATTGTAGAACAACGCTTTAATCAATTACAAGAGATTGAAGCAATTTTAGAATATCTAAACATTGAACTTCGACGTTTGCGTAGTAAAACATTTAAAAAATACTTGGAAAACTATCAACGTGCTCTAAGTAGCAGAGATGTTGAAAAATATGTAGACGGTGAAGCTGATGTTGTTGACTTTGAAAAACTGATTAACGAATTTGCTTTGATACGCAACAAATGGTTGGGTATAATCAAAGCATTAGATATTAAGCAGTGGCAAATGAGTAATATCATCAAGCTAAGAACAGCAGGAATGGAAGACATAACATTATGACAAGAAAAATTTATATTGGTAATGTCAATGGCGAAGCTGATTCCTGTATGGATAAAATCAAACGTAAGAGTGAAGAAAGTTTACACTTTCAGATTGTCAAAAAAGATGATTTAATCAAGCACGAATTGACTAAGAATGCACCAAATGACGTTTTACAGTTTTTTGTACCATTTTTTAATCAATATCAAGGTATGGCTCTTTATGTGACTGATAGGTTTGAACCAAAATTTGACGTAGATAGATTTTTCAGTGAAGCAATTCACAAAAATTTAGGTTCAATTCTTTATTTTGTCCAACATGATGCGTGGTTGTTCAATTGTGACGACCCTGCTATTAGAATTTTAACGCCAGACTATATCAATAGTTCAAACAGCAGATCAATTAAGACAGAAATTTCAATAACACTTATACAAGATATTTGACTTCACCATATTTTTCATGTATAATTTAAAATATGAAGTATATTGAAGATTTTGTCGCCCTTTTTGCATACAGCCAAGTACGTGTCAGCGATTATGATAAAAAAATTGCTGATAGTCTTGGTTGGCAATGCGTTGATAACAAAGCATTTACTCAAAAGCAATCTGAAATAGCCATTAGGCTACTCAAAAAATACAAAAAGCAATTTCTTGCCCTCGGAAAAACAGAAATTGAAGGAATTTTGGAAACTCCTGTTTTTAGAAATTCCATTCGTGTCATAGATTTGAGCACCTCCGTAATTTTTGATAAAAAAGAACTGAAATTTAAAATTAAATTTCCGTTTAATCAAGAACTAGTCACAAAATTGCGTCAATTTGGCTCCAAAAGCCATTTAGCAAAACCTTATTGGGACGCTGATAACAAAAGTTGGAATTTAGATTCAAATGAAATCAGTTTAGATTTTATTGCCAGCGAGCTAGTACCTTTAAAATTTGAAATTTCTGAAGAAATTGTGAAATTTTTGGAAGAAAGTCAAAAAATTAAGGAAAATTTTGAAGACTACATGCCAATGCTGGTCAAAGGTCATGACAGTTATTATTTTAAAAATGTAAAAACAAATTTTTCTTCACAAAATTTACTTGACGCACTCACTGAAAGTGTGCAACTGGGCGTTCCTGTTTACGATGATCAAATTTCTGAAGAAATTGACATAATTTGTGACAAAAATCCCATGTACAAGGTTTTTAAAAATCAAGAAAAACAAAATTTTGTACTTGATAAAAAATCTGTTTCAAGGACACAAGTACTGTCCTTTATGAAAGAAATGAAAACAGTTAACGCAATATTTTTAGATGAAAATGTTCGAGCAGAAACCCTAAAAAGTTGGATTTTTGACCTAATTTCTTGTGGTGTTGAACTAGACGAAGTTGGAGTTTATTTTAGACAACGCAATGAAAATAATGGGGTTGAATTCAACACAGTAGTAAAAGACTGTAAGTTAAACAAGACTGCTGATGACAATGTGAAGTGGATGTTCCTAACAACAAAGTACCCAAAAAGTTTGGTGAAAAATGGAAAAATTGCTGAAATTTGTCTATTTGACAATCACTATGTTTTCACGCATCATACAGTACAAAGTATTATAAAAAATTCAATTTTTAATTTTGCTCACAACGAGCACACTAGGCAGGGAGATAATTTTGTCGTCTTGTAAAATCGTACTAAAAGACGAAGTTAACGTCAAAATAGAAGGTTTAGATTTGGATACACGTAAAAAATTAGTATCCATGTTTAAGTACGAATTGCCGTATGCAAGACACATGCCTGCATTCAAATTAGGACGCTGGGACGGCACTGTAAGCTTCTTTGGACTAGGCGGTACCACATACTTGAGCATGTTAGATCGAGTGTTGCCTGAGCTTGAAAATCGTGGTTATGATATTGATTTAGAAGACTATCGTAAAGCAACTAAACTTGAATTTGAAAAAGTAACAGAGTCATACTGGGCCGACAAAGGTAAAGTTTGGCCCAAGGGTCACGTCAAAGAAGGCGAGCCTATCATGTTGCGTGACTACCAGCCAGAAGCTATTAATCGCTTTTTAGAAAACCCACAAAGTATTCAAGAACTAGCAACTGGTGCTGGTAAAACTATCATGACTGCTACGCTAAGTCATATGTGTGAAAAATATGGTCGTACTATCGTAATTGTTCCCAATAAAGGCCTAGTTGAACAAACAGAAGAAGACTATCGAAATGTTGGTCTTGACGTGGGTGTTTATTATGGTGATAGAAAAGAGTTGAACAAAACACACACCATATGCACTTGGCAAAGTCTTAATATATTAGAGAAAAAAGGAAAAGAAGTTGATGAGGCAATGAAACTCATAGACTTTATTGACGGTGTCGTTTGTGTAATAGTTGACGAAGTACACATGGCCAAAGCAGACGTGTTAAAAAATCTTCTAACAGGAGCATTTGCACACTGTCCAATACGTTGGGGCTTGACTGGCACAGTGCCCAAAGCAGATTATGAATTTGAAGGCATCAAAGCAAGTTTAGGGCCAGTTGTTGGTGGCATTGCGGCACACGAATTACAAGAAGCAGGACACTTAGCACAGTGTCATGTAAACATTATACAAACACAAGAATGGAAAGAATTTGGAGGCTATGCTGAAGAATTAAAATACTTGGTCACCGATGAAGATAGATTACAGTATGTTGGTAATCTAATAAAAGTAATATCTGAGTCTGGCAACACCCTAGTACTCGTCGATAGAATTGAATGTGGCAAACAGTTGAGTAAACAATTAGACTGTGTGTTTATTAATGGTAATGTAAAAACAACTGAGAGGAAAGAACACTATGACGAAGTTAGGGAATCTGATGACAAGATTATTGTGGCGACTTACGGTGTGGCCGCTGTGGGTATTAATATCCCTAGGATTTTTAATCTGGTTCTTATTGAACCCGGAAAGAGCTTTGTCCGGGTTATACAAAGTATTGGGCGAGGCATTAGAAAAGCGGAAGATAAGGACTTCGTCCAAATCTGGGATATAACTGCCAGCACCAAATATGCTAAGAGACATTTAACAGAGCGTAAAAAATATTACAAAGACGCCAAATACCCATTTACAATAGACAAGGTGAAATATCAATAATGCAAATTTTAACATTAAAAGACGAGACATTTTATTTGAATGATCTCCCAGAGGAAGTAGACGAAGAATGTAGATTCGCCGTGTTAGACAACAGTGATCCACAAAATCCTGATTACTTTTTTCAACCACTGATTTTTTTAGAGTCATTTACATGTCCTGCGGCAGTATTAAAAATTG
>JACCEB010998999.1_pt1 | contig 13183 bp, 7 predicted proteins | sample 7454761 | NCBI WGS metagenome assembly JACCEB01 (sample SAMN15323454, study PRJNA562643) | freshwater metagenome | isolation source: river surface water | place: USA:Blue River Watershed | collected 2017-08-18 | reverse complement strand
CGACAGCACTGAAAAGGAATTTGGACTTGGTGTGCGCACCTTCAAAAATTTTGATGAAGCCCGAAATGAAGCCTGTGTTAGCCGACTTTTCGGTGGCATTCACTTTATCGACGCCATTGAAAAGGGAAAGCTCTTGGGCAACAAAGTTGGCGAAACCATTCTTAACAGATTGGTTACCAGGAATTGAGTATATTTGTATCAATGCATGTGCTGACTTTGACTAAGAACAAATTTTTTCACTTATTAATCCTTCCATTTTTATTGGTCTTTTCAAATTCTTTGAAGGGACAGAAAGTTATCAGTTTTGTGGGAAAAGGCCGTGTCTATGCTCAAAAAATTCATGGTGATTATTTATACATGATGCTTGGGGCAGACAATGCATTTAGAAGTGATTTATACAGGGTAAAACTTCCAAATGGAGAGCCAGAGCCTTTAGATACAGCCATATATTATGGTCAATCGGTTCGCATGACTGATAGTGGTATTTTTTATATTTCCTTCAAATACGATGCAAATGGCAATGATGGCAGACATTTCCTACATTATTTCTCATTTTCCAAAAATGCAAAAGTCTTTTCAAAGGAAATCAATTTGTTTGTTCAACATCCAAACCGAACAAAACCAAGTTCCCCAAATTTCATTAATAACAAGTTTTATATCAGTGCATTTTACAACAATAACAATTGTATTTGGGAAAGTGATGGGACCGAATCAGGAACAAAAATTATTTTAAAAAGTGAACTAGACCTCAGTTATTATCAATTTTTCTTAAACAAGCCAATTGTAATTTCTTACTTTGGAAATGATCAAATCTTACTCGATCACAATAACAAACAAATCTTTAAATACAAAGCCACTGCATTGAATAAATTGGCATTTTTCCATAACAGCAATGATGTATGTATCCTTTCAATGAATGGAAGAAAGTTGATTCGTGTAACAGAACAATATCAAATTGATTCCTTATCATTCGCTATCAAGGGATTTAGAACTTTTTATGTTTCCTATTCGAATGACAGTATGATCACTGGATACAACCAAGTATCGGGAAAACCTTACACATTCAATTTGAAAATCGTTCCTCCTTTTACCTACGACAGCGTCCCCCCATCTCAATTTCTTCAATCAATAGGAAAAACCGAATTGGACAAAACTAATCGTCAGTTCATGTCGATTTGGAGTATGAAGCATGGCGTTGAAATGGCTTTTGCGCCCAGGTTCGATAGTATCCGACTCATTAAGGATTTATTTCCAGGGTACAATTCTGGGATACGAAAAATTCAAGGTACACAGTTTGATATCATATCAATCTTGACAAACAAAAATATGGCTTACTTTATTGGCAGCAATGGTTCAGACAAAAAGTATTATGTGTACTCCACCGACGGCATCTCAATGAAAAGTCATTTTCCGATTGATATTTCGCGCGACATGACTCAGCTAATAGGTATGAATGATCGTTATATCGTGTGGAGTTACTTCATTCAAGACTCACTTTTTATTGAAAATAGAAATTTATATCAAATTGACTCACAACCTCCTTTTAAATATTTTAAAAATGACAATCATTCAAAAGATGGTGAGTGGTTGAGAACCGTTACCAAGGTTTCAACAAATTCTCAATTCTTTGATTGGGGGATTAGTAAAACTATTTATAGCAATGCTGTAAAAAGCGACAAATTTGGAAATGTATTTACAAGTGCCAGCTTCAAACAATCTTCAGGCTATGGTTACTATTATTTGCTTCATTCTGATACAAATGTATTTCATCAGATAAAGGGTGATAAATTCATTGTGAAATATGATTCACTTGGAAATCTTTTATGGAATTTTTCATTTGGGAATTACAAAGATTGGAACCAAGAAAACTATGGATTTGATATTGACAATCAAGGCGATGTAATTGTATCAAGCAAATATTTAAACGATCTTTTTCTAGATACACTTAACCTTAAAAGTAACCTAACCAAGTTCTATGCCTTTAAATTAAACGGCAAAACAGGAAAATTAATATGGGTAAATGAATTTTTGGTGAGTAGTTCATTCAGTTTGGATCATAAACAAAAAATCACAATTGACAATGAAGACAACATTTATGTGAGTTTCCTTTTTTCAAATGGAATTGCCAATATTGGCAGCATTCAACTGAATTCCAATTTAAGTCCCGCAAATGCCATTCTCAAAATCGATAAAGATGGCAACAATATTTGGGCAAAATGCACTGAAACACCTTGGAACGACAAATATGGCTCTAGCAGAGACATGGTGTATGATTCAGTCAATCAATGTGTTTATGATTTAATTGGACAAGGCGCATACAACTGGATTTCGTCATGTAAATATTCCGATTTCAGGAGCATTGTGCACAAAATTAATAAAGACGGAGAATTCACTGAAGTTCAAAAAATAGAAGGTGACGATTTAAATGGCTCGACCGTCATGACAACAACAAAGAATAATTCCATTTTTGTGAGTGGCTTTTACAGAGGCGATTTATCAATGGCACCCTTTTCTCTTAGAAGCCTTTATGATAAAAACATTGGGTGTAACAAATGGGAAGAATTTCATGGAACCATCAATGTTAAAAATGGAGAGGCATTAAATTTTAGGGGTTCCCCAAATTCCCAATTCTACCCATTCGATATTTGTTCTGATAATCGCTATGTTTATATTTTAGGGTGCAGTCCTGTAATGAATGAAAGATTTTTTACATTAGGTATTCGTCGTTACACACACTTTGGTCGTTTGGTTGGAAAACGCAATTTAAAAGATTGTTATTCGTATGATCCTTTTGATTTTAACAATGATTACAACATTGATTTGAATGGAAATTCTCACTTTATCATTTCGATGAACTCGAACGCCTCCCGCATTTCACCTTTTGATAATTTCATACCCAATTATGAGGGATTTTCAGTTTACAGATTACTGAAAGATTTAGACTGGATTGAAGAACCTCCAGTGAACGAAAAAGAAGTACTTTCAGGTATTGTTGTTTCACCAAATCCAGCAAATGATCAGATACAATTGCAATTTAACAATCCATTGGATTATTCCAAGTTGTTCATTTACAATGCTGTTGGTCAGTTAGTTCTAAAAAGCGACATCACTTCAGACATCTATCAAACGATTTCCATTTCTCAGTTGAGTGGAGGAATTTACACCTTGCAAATTCAGGGGAAATCCAATTTTTCCACTAAAATCATGGTCCGATAAATCTGTTTACTCTGTTATTTTAAAATTCTGGCGTTCCAATAAATCTCATCTGTTTTCTTATACAAACCATTCTGAATCCAACAAAGCTTCTTTCTTCATTTTGTGGGATGATGGTTCTGCTACCAACAGTACATGCTGCTTCTGGAAAGTTCCACGCTCCACCTTTAACAATGTATCCCTCAATAGACGGAAGTTGCATTATATGATTCCAATACGCTTTTACCTTTATAGGAATTGAAGAACTTGCAACAAGATGTTTCACATTTTTCACTGATTCTTTTGTAGTTGTCCATTCTGCCACATTGCCTTGCATGTTGTAACATCCTGCATCGTTCGGTAGATACGATTCCACGGGTGCTGAATAAAGGAATCCATCAACCATAAAATCGTGATTTGCTGGTCGAAAATTCGCAATATAAATTCCTTCTGCATTTCGCAAATAATTGTTTTTTACTGGAGATCCCGAAGATTTTTTGATGGGTTTTTCTGCCAAAACAGAAGCGGCTCTCTCCCATTCTTGCTCGGTTGGCAATCGATATATCATATTTGGGGGAACAACTTTTGATTTTGAAATTATTTCTTGATTTTCAGTGTACCATTCGCAATATTTCGATGCTTGAATTTGTGAAACACATACTACGGGATAATTGTTGTATGCCTTATGGATAAAGTAATAATCACCCATTGGCTCGTTATAAGTCATCGAAAAATCTGAAATCCATGCGTTGGTATTCGGAAAAATAGAAACCCCTTTAAACGTAATTTTACGATTATTCAATATTAGAAGCCAAAAATCCATCCATGTGGTGATGGTACTTTTTGAATTTGCCCATTTTTTTGCACTGATAGAATCGTCAGAAATTAACCATTCAGCAAAAGCATTGATGTATTCAACAGATTGAAATTTGAAGTTTTTAACGATATCAGGACGTTGTTTTTCCATAATTTTCTGAATACAATCATCAACAAAATCTCTGTATTCTTTGTTGCTTACTTCGTGTTTCGAAATGAGAAAAGAAGGTCCCGTAACATTATTTTCTTTTCGATAAACTTGATTGGCATTTAAATGAAATTGAACAAATTGACTATCATGAAAATCCAAAAGTTCCATTTGATCAAAATTTGAGACTCTCACACCAGTTGGATAAATTTGGCATAAATAATGGACCCTATTGGAATCATTTATAGCACGTTGTGCTCCAGAAATATAACTCCAATTTTTGTCAGACTTGAAATTTTCATCACTTTTTTGCGCCTGATTGGCACCTATCAATGAAAAAGTTGCAATAAATGCAAAAAACAATCTAAGGTCTATTTGAATGTGTAATGATTTTTGAAACATACCAAGCATAACGGATTAATCGTTTTTATATTGTTTGTTTGTTGATGATTCATATTAAATTAGCTTCCCTTATAATTTTGATAGACAACAAAATGACGAAAAAAAGACGTTGAAAAAGTTATAAAAATCAATCAGAAAAATGGATAAATGAACACAATAAAATCTTGCAATTAATTGAATGAAGTAGCATGAACTCTGACTTTATCCCTCAAAGTAGAATTTTTATCAACGCTAAATTTTAGAACATCATGTTTCAATAGTTGACCAATCTGTTCTTTTTTGAGGGACATTTCCTTTTGTGAATGGTTCAATCTGTGTTTTTATCAAGCATTTAACAATATGTTTGAAGCTTTAAAACTTGAAAATAAAAACCAGAAAAACTTATGAAAATGAAGAAAACAATTTATTTATGTGCAACTCTTGCCACATTGTTCATCGCTTGTCAAAAGGAAAATCAACCAGTAACAAAATCAACCAGAGAACTTTTGATTGAAAAGAAATGGTATTTAAAAGCCATCACTGTCACCCCAGCTTTGATGGGCATGACCAACCTTTATGACAGCCTGATTCCTTGTCAAAAAGACGACATCTTCACATACCGAAGCACTGGCAAACAAGAAATCGATGAAGGGCCATTGAAATGTTCTACAAATAAGCCTCAAATAGATACTTCCACAACCTGGAAACTCGAAAACAACAAATTGATTACAGCGATCACTTTTGGAACTCAAATATTCAGGGATACAATGAATGTTGTAGCCATTGATGACCGAAATCTTGAGTTGGGAGCTTCGTATAAATTTGGAAATGACCTTTACAATTATCTTTACAAATACGAAACGAGATAATGTCCCTCAAAAAACGAATGATTGAATCGCTAAAAATGCCCTCAAAAATTTCGAGGGCATTTTTTATGTTACAAGGTTTTGATTTTGAAAAGATGAATTTGTGGATTCTCGACATTTATTTACCACCATCAATTACCATTAAAACCCCATTTTTTGAAATTTGACGGTAGATTTGGGAGGAATCTAAATAGCTGCCTTTAATAAGATAAATGTACAAACCATCTTGTACAAATTCACCCATGTATGTCCCATCCCAAGGTCTATCTAAAGATTGATCACGCACCAGACATTCTCCCCAACGACTAAAAATACTGAAGGTAGCATCCTTCAATGGACAATTGAAAACGGGTTTCCATGAATCGTTTTTACTAAGGCTACCCCGAGGTGAAAACGCATTTGGAACATAAAAATAGCAATCACATTTTTCAACTTTAATCTTAATTGTGTCAATGATACTGCCACATTGATTCCAAGTTTTTAGAATTTTAATCGCATGAGTATCCATCTCAATTAAAGGATTTGTGTTTCCATCTTCCCATAAATAGTTGTATTTAATTTTATTTGATTGAGATCCATCTATCATCAGCGACTGTCCCTCACAGACTGACCAATCTTTTTTCAATTTTGAAATTGGGGCTGAATCTTGAGTAAAAATGAATGTATCTTTAAAAACACCGCATTTATTCTCAATTGAAACCATGAATTTTCCAGGCGAACTGAATTTCCTGATCCAATTTGTATCTCCATTTTCCCAATGAATCGTGGTTTTAAAGGCTGATTTAAATTCAATGAGATGATTGAATAATGGATTACAAAAAAGTGAATCTTGAATTTTTGAAAAAATTGGAGGATCTAATGATGTAATAAGGATTGTATCGAATCTAGCACCACATTTATTGTAAGTTTTCACCCAGTATTGACCCGGATTTAGAATCATTTTAGTGGATGCCACATCTCCATCGCTCCATAAATACTGATAATCAGAATTTTGAACATTTAATATTACAGAATCTTTGGTATTATTACATAATTCGTGCGTCTTTGGCAAGATACTTTTATTGTTAAAAATACAACCTGTATTACAAGAAATGGTAGATTCCAAAGGAATATCCAAAACATCCAATTGAGTATTCACAAGACCGTTGAATGCGTCCACATCCACTTTTTTTTGTACCTTTATGAAATTCATTGTTTTAATGTTGGGATCTTGCAATGGATTGAAGGCACATGCCGATGGCTGACAAGGATTGGTTAATAAAAACGACAAACTTAAAAACTGATAGTTTTCAAAACCTGAAAACAACAAACCACCTGTATGACTTCTAACAACATTTCTTCTATCGGATGATTTGTTTAAAATAATGTTGTTGCTGAAAAATGCTACTTGAGACAATACTTTACTACTCGTATCGAGCGAAATTACATATTGCCCGCCTTCTTCATTGTTTAATTTGTAGGAACCCGAAGAAATCCAAATTTTATTATTGTCCCAAAAAATCGAATTACGTAAATCATCATCATAACCTATTGCTTTTTGCCACAAAATATTTCCATTCCTTGATATTTTTACAATATAACTTTTACCCCCATAATTGGTAAAAGTATCAATTACTTTTCCAACTGCATAAATTTCATCATGATCGGACACTACCACATCATAAAAATTGCTATGAAATTGACCATTTAAAGTAAAACACTGATTGACTCTACCCGATTCAGTTATTTGCATGAACAATGGTGAATATTTGCCGCTATCATTGTAATAAGTATCCCCTACAATTGTAAAAATTGAATCTCTTTTGGTTATTCTTCTTACAAAATTAGATCCTTCTATTTGAAAAAACTTGGCCCATTTTTTATTTCCGGAGGAATCATAAAAAAGTGCCACAGATGTTGATCTATTCGTTTCCTGAGAACCAGCATTCCCTAAGATAAAAACATTAGAGTTTTCATCAATATAAATATCGCTAAAATCAGATAAATTATGAATACTATTAGAAAGAAATGGAGTTTTTTGAGACCAAACAATATTCCCAGCATTGTTCATTTTCACAAGTACAGATGATCCAATGCAGTATGGATTACAACCCTCCACGCAATTGATTAACACAAAACAACCACCACTGATTGTTGATTGAATAGATACTCCCTGGTCAGTGAATTTTGTTCCTAGGGACTTAGAAAATAATAATTTCCCCGTATCATTGAATTTTGCAACCAAACACTCTTGATTGTTTGAATATGTAGTTGCAGCCCCCACCACCCAATATCCTCCAGTTGGGCAAGGACTAATAGCATTTGACCAAATTTGTTTAAATGCTGTACCAACTAATTTAAAATTGAAGCTTTTTGATTTTGTGGGTGGTGAACAAATAGCATTCTGAGCATAAGTTGAGATGGTTGTTAAGCACAATAAAACCATAAAAAGAACTGATTTTTTCGATATAACAACAGTTTTCACCATGAATTGAAATACAATATAAGTTGTATCGCTAAAAATTCCAAATCATTAATCAATAAATCAATTAGATATAATATGTTCAACTTTTCTTTTGGGGAAAAAGTTTAATATGTAAAAGGATAATATATTATTCATCCGCTAGATGTAGGTTTACCTCATGCATACAACATACTATAAACATCTTCAAGTTAAGTAACTTCATGTTAACTAAACATAGAATGTTAAAATATACTTTGTACATAAATAAGGAACATGATCTGTAATTTTTGATAAATGAATGATCAAAAAATGTAACGATGGCAACCAAATAAAAAAGAACAGTTTAAATCCTCTTTTCATACCCTTAACTGATTCAAATCAAACCTTTATTCGCGAAAAGAATTGAGTTCTACTTTTCAAGAAACGAGGGCGTCAAGTTGGTTGAAAATTCGATGATCCATAAATCCATCGTTAATAAACGATCAATTATGACAGCGCAGCAATTTGAACTTTTAAATTCTCGATTTTCGTCAATGCATCATTTTTCTTTTGTTGTTCCTTGGCTACAACATCCGGATGTGCATTTGCTACGAATTTTTCATTGAGCAACTTCTTGTCTACCGATCCAATAAATCCCTCCAAATAAGTAATTTCTTTTTGAAGTTTCTCAATTTCTTCTGCCTTGTTGATTTCAATATTCAAAATTACTTTAACTTCAGAAGTGCCTGATATAAAGACAACTGCATTTGAAGAATCAGTTTGTTCGAAATGTAAATCTATGTTCGATAATTTTACAATTAACGCTTGATATTGAAGTACTTCATTTGAAGGTTTTGCCATGTAAACTTCTAATTTTTCTTTTGGCGACAACCCTTTTTGACTTCGAATATTACGGATTTCAGAAACAAATTGTATTGGCAAATCCAAGTTTTCTGAGGATTCTTCTGTTGAAGTAGGATAATTGCTAATGGTACAAGCAACGCTTCCATCTTCAGCAAATGCTTGATAAATTTCTTCTGTTATGAAAGGCATGTAAGGATGAATTGCCTTCATGAGCGTTTGGAAAATTTCTTGGGTTTCAATTTTAGCAGCATGAGAAATTTTTTCTCCAAAGTGTGGTTTCACCACTTCCAAGAAAACACTACAGAAATCATCCCAAATAAGTTTGTATAAATTCATCAAAGCATCACTCAATCTGAAAGCTGCAAAATGTTCTTCATTCTCAGCAATGACTTTGGCAATCTTTGATTTCATCAAGGCGATACCCTGCGCTTCATAATGACGCATATCTGTGTCAATAGTTTCAAATCCATTCACCAAACGGAAAGCATTCCAAATTTTGTTACAGAAATTTCTTCCTTGTTCAATTTGTGATTCATCAAATAAAATGTCATTTCCAGCTGGAGAACATAATAACATACCCAAACGAACAGCATCTGCACCATAATTGGCAATTAAATCGAGAGGATCGGGTGAATTACCCAAACTTTTGCTCATTTTACGACGTTGCTTATCCCTCACAATTCCTGTATAGTACACGTTTTTAAATGGCAATTCTTTTTTATACTCATACCCCGACATGATCATTCTCGCTACCCAGAAGAACATAATTTCAGGTGCAGTTACCAAGTCGTTGGTTGGATAATAGTAGTCTAATTCTTCTTTGTGTGCAGGATCAAATCCGTCGAACACAGAAATTGGCCATAGCCAACTACTGAACCAAGTATCCAAAACATCTTCGTCTTGGCGAATTTCTGAAATTTGAGTTTGGATACCTTTGTTTTGAAACAATTGTAAGGCTTCTTCCCCATTTTTTGCCACAACAAATTCACCAGAAGGTGCATACCACGCAGGAATGCGATGTCCCCACCAAAGCTGACGAGAAATATTCCAATCGCGGATATTTTCAATCCAATGTTTGTAAGTATTCTTTAATTTTTCAGGATAAAATTTAATATCATCGTTTATTACCGATGAAAGCACTTCAGGATTCTTTTTCATGAATTCCTGCATATTCAGGAACCATTGCGTGCTAATTTTGGGTTCAACAACAGCATCTGTTCTTTCAGAAAATCCAACGTTATGGGTATAATCTTCGGTATTGATAAGTAAACCTTGATTTTCAAGTTCTTTCACCCACAGTTTACGGGCTTCAAAGCGATCTTTGCCAATAAACAACTCACCCTGTTCAGAAATTGTACCATCGTCATTTAAGGTATCATAAACAGGTAAATTGAATTTCAAACCGATTTCATAATCGTGTATATCGTGTGCAGGAGTAACTTTCAAGACACCAGTACCAAATTCAATTTCAATGTAATCGTCGGAAATAATCGCAACTTCACGATTAATGAGAGGCACACGTACTTTTTTACCAATAAGATGAGCATAACGTTCATCGTTTGGATTCACACAAACGGCTACGTCACCAGCAATGGTTTCAGGTCTTGCAGTAGCGACTTCCAAATGTCCCTCAAAATCAACCCCATCATATTTCACATAATACAATTGATCTTTAACTTGTCTGAAAATCACTTCTTCATCGCTCAAAGTTGTTTTACCTTGAGGATCCCAGTTCACCATTTTTGTTCCACGATAAATAAGTCCTTTGTTATATAGGTCAATAAAAACCTCAATCACCGCATCAGACAATTTGGGTTCCATGGTGAAACGGGTACGGCTCCAGTCGCAGCTGGCACCAAGTTTTTTCAATTGATCAAGGATGATTCCACCATATTTTTCTTTCCAATCCCAAGCGTGTTTCAAAAACTCATCACGTGTAAGATCCGATTTTTTAATCCCTTGAGATTCGAGTAATTTCACAACTTTAGCTTCAGTTGCAATACTCGCATGATCTGTTCCTGGTACCCAACAAGCATTGAATCCTTGCATTCTAGCTCTACGAATGAGCACATCTTGAATGGTGTTATTCAACATATGTCCCATGTGCAAAACTCCAGTTACATTTGGAGGAGGGATAACGATTGTATACGGGGTACGGTGATCAGGTTTACTTTCAAAGAACTTTTGAGAAAGCCAATACTGATACCATTTATCTTCTATTTCTGAGGGATTGTATTTAGAGGAAATTTCCATTAGGGCAAAGGTACATTTTTTCAATTAGTGTATAAAATGAAAATGGTGTAAGAGAAAAAAATAGCAGAGGATTTTTTCGCAAAAAATGCGAATAATTTGCAGAAAATCATTTGCAGAAAAAAGGCCACCGAATGGTGGCCTTTTAAAATATCAATTCTATTTGAATTATACTCCCACGTCGTGGTGAGCAGATTCTTCAATGTAAGGATGGTTAACTGGGATAAGGCCTTTCTTAGTCAATGCAGTCAATGTCCAAATCAAGAATAAACCAGCAAAGAAAGCAAATACACCTACTTCCAAGAAACCAACTTGCATACCTGGACCGAAAACACCTGGGATTACTTGGAACCAAACGTCGTGGTAGTGACCAAGAATCATAATTGTACCGATAATACCAAGAACATATCTGTTTCTTTTTGCACTACGCATGAGCAACAACGCAAACGGCAAGCAGAAGTTCATCACCAAATTGGTTAAGAAGTTAGTTTTATATTCTTCAAAGCGAATTTGGTAGTAGTACATTTCTTCAGGGATTTGTGCATACCAAATCAACAAATATTGCGACAACCAAATGTATGCCCAGAAAATAGTGAAGGCAAACATGAATTTAGCTAAGTCATGAATATGCTCATCAGAAACAATGTGTAAGTAACCTAATTTTTTCAAATAAGCCACTAACAAAGCCATGATGGTAATAGCAGTTACCCAGTGGGTAATGAAGTTGTATACACCAAAAATAGTTGAATACCAATGAGAATCGATACTCATCATGTAAAACCACGCTAGGAAGCTAATGGTAAAACCAAAGATTACAGCAAAAGCAGCACTCGTTCTAATGCTCTTTTTAAAGAAAGTAACATCACCTTTGGTAGCATTGTCTTCTTGAGTTGAAAGATTTCTCAATCTTTTACCTAAAACGAACCAAATTGTAATCAAGATAACTGGCATTGCAAAGAACATTGTAGAGTTCAAGAAACCAGATTTTCCAGCTAAAATTGGATCAAAACCTGCGTCGCCAGATTTCAAGTGTAAGTGTTCGTAATGTGCCCAATGGTAAATATCATTCTTCGCTACAATAACTGCCACCATTAGCACGGCGAAAGCAACAGGAATGAAAGTACTCATTGCTTCAGGAATTCTCTTGATAGCTGCAGACCAACCCGCATTTGCTGCGTATTGAACTGCAATCCAAAACATTGCACACAATGATACCATTAAAAAGAAGTAACCTGCGATTAACAAGTTGGCCCAAATTCTGGTATGCCAAGGATGTTCAATTGGGTGATATTCCATACGAGGACCAAATTTTTCGGTCATTACGTTTGCGTGTTCAGCGTGTCCTTCAGCCGCTTTCTCATGTCCCTCAGATTTTACTGCATGTTCATCATGAGCAGCAGTTGCGTTGTGACTTTCGTGAGAGGTAGTTTCAACTTTAGCATGTTCATCGTGACCATGACCACCGTTGCGGTCGATGTTTGCAATACCGATACCGGCTAAAATCAATCCCAAGATCATCAAGATCATTGCAAATTGTTTTCCTTTTGCAGGCATTACAAATGTTTCCTGCTTTATTTCAATATGATGTCCGTGTCCCATATTCTCTTTTTCTTGGAATTAATTCTTTTTAGTAGAATCTTGAGTAGTTGCAGATTCTGCACTTGCAGGAGCCGCAGCGCTCAATTGTTTAACATATTTAATCACTCTCCATCTATCAACTGGTTTCAAAACAGAGGCATGGCTACCCATGTTGTTTTTTCCATAGGTTAATGTATGATAGATTTTACCTTCAGGCAAAGTTTTAATGTATTCATCAGAATAACCTTTCCAAGCTGGTTTCAAAGTTGAAACTTTTTTGAAAACTTCACCATCATTATTTCCTGTAGCACCATGGCAAGGACTGCAATAGATATCATATAGATATTTACCACGACCATCAGCATCAGTTAAATCAGCAGGGGCAACAATTTGGGTTGCAGAGGCTTCATAACCTTCTCCAGAATTGGGCAATGCATAATGGTAATCAGATTTACCATAAGCAACTGTACCGGCAACTGGCTCACGCATGCTCATACCATAAGGATTCACTTTATTTGAATCACCTTGATTGTATGGTTCATATCCTTTTGAATAATACATATCAGGAGCATATTCCCAACCGGTATTATTACCTCTACTCACGCAACTAGTAACAAGAGAAGCGGCAGCGATTGTCCCAAATAATATTTGAATTTTCTTACTCAT
>JACCEB010110816.1_pt1 | contig 13185 bp, 2 predicted proteins | sample 7454761 | NCBI WGS metagenome assembly JACCEB01 (sample SAMN15323454, study PRJNA562643) | freshwater metagenome | isolation source: river surface water | place: USA:Blue River Watershed | collected 2017-08-18 | reverse complement strand
GCAGTTGTAAGAAAGCCAATTTGTTGATTGGTGAAGCTACTAATTTGAAAACTATCAAAAGCAGCGATTTGATCAGCGATGAGCGCTTTTACTTGAAATGAATTGAATAACGCGACTTGCGTTGAGGTCAGAGCACCAACCTGATTCGCATCAAACAGTGGAATTTGTGACGAACTAAATGCCAGAAGTTGTGAATCTGATATCGACCTGATGTCGCTAGTTGTAAGATTAGCGATGTCGTCTGCACTTAGATTGCGTATTTCTGCAGTGGTGAGACTAGTAATAACGATTGACATGACATCAGACCTTTTATCGATTCATCCTTCAAGCACGACATGTAATCATCGAACTTGAAAATAGTAAAAAAGCAAGACCAACACTGAAAAAGCGCTGTTTTGCTACTGATTGCGCGCTTCCTCACCGGCCGTACTGCCCCTATCGACTCTTATCGACACGAGCCCGCATTTCCTTAATGCGTTTTTTACATTAATGCCGAATTAAGCTTGTCATTCAGTAAACTTTGATTGTCTTGCTTCACATAGATCATGTAAGCATCGGCACCATCGCTAGCTAAATCAGCCGATGCTGCACCACCATCCACAGCCACAGTGCTGTGTACGCTAGGTTCCGCCGCTATTAAATCTGCTTGCGGCTTACTTATTACATCTCCGAGATTGAGGTTAAGTACTGTTGGTTGCGTAGCCTTCTCTACTTTGTCTGCATTGCTATCAACAGCGAACCAGACATCAGCCATGCGATGAGTCTCACCATCTGTGTTGGTATACGCACCCATGAGACCAATCAGATTGCCATTATTAATTTCAGCAGAAGAATTTGCTTGCAGCGACAAGCTAGCAATACCTTTTTCAGACAGCGAAGATAATTCGCCTGCATCCGTCATGCCATTGCTGTTGCGATCTATCCAAACTGATAACTGGCTAAAGGCTGCGTCATTTGCGTCAATTAAGCCATCCAGATTACTATCGAGAGCACTCAATGCAACGTAGCCATCTTTCGCTTTTTGACCATTGGCGAGAACAGTTCCCACACCAAATAACTCACCACCATCATTAATCTGGCCATCACCATTCAGATCACGCACCAACAGCGCATCTGTGGAACCTACCCAACCACTCTTCTCTAGCTTGCCATCGTTATTCACATCAAACACCACGCCATTTTTTGAAGCCAATGTTTGAATACCATCACCATTCATATCGAGAATTAACGGTGTGTTTGCTAAATAAGCAGTGACCTGATCTGCAGAAAAGGCTTGTAACTGTGAAGCAGAAATTGCTGCTATCTGCGACGTAGTCATTGCTATGATTTGATCCACGGTTAAACCAGGTATATCGGCAACCTGAATAGCGCGAACTGCTGTCGTGGTTAGTCCTACAATACTACCCACATCAATAGCGGCAATTTGGCTACTATCCATTGCGACGACTTGCGCAGCCGTCAAGCCAGTCAATTGCGCACTAGTCCAAGTCGCAATATGATCCACAGAGATTGCTGCAATATCTCGTGCCTCAATGGCTCGTACTTGAGCAGTCGTAAAGACAGCAATATCCGCAATCTCAAGTGCACCAATTTGCGCGCTATTTAAACCCACAATTTGTGCAGTCGATAATGCACGCGCTTGTGCAGTACTGAATTCTGCAATCTGAGCTGTTGTTAAACCAACTAAATCCCTTACTTCTATGCTGCGAATTTGTGTTGTGCTCAACAAGCCGATTTGATCAATCGTAATCGCACTAATATGCGCGCTATTGAAAGCGGCAACTTGAGCAGAGGTTAAACCTGCTAATTGCGCATTATTTAAAACAACTAATTGCGCAGTTGTAAGGCCGGCAAACGCTGTTAACTTCACGGCACCCAACTGGGTACTCGTAAACTCCATCATTTGATCCGGTGTGAATGCAGCAAGCTGAGTTAAAGATAGAGCATTCACCTGATCGTCAGACAAAATACTGATATCACTAACTTCAATCGCTGCGATTTGTGCTGTATTGAAGACGGCAATCTGGGAAGCAGAAAAAGCTGCAATCTGTGTTGTTTCCAACGTTGCGATTTGATCCGTACTTAATCCAGCAAGATCACGTAATTCAATTGCGCGTATTTGTGCAGTAGTCAGACAAGCGATATTGATCAAATCCATTGCTGCTACCTGAGCAGAATTCAGACCTGCTATCTGTGCAGTTGTCAAAGAAGACAATTGCAAACTATCTAAAGAACCTATCTGAGCACTGGTTAATCCAGTCAAATCTCTAATTTCAATGGCGCGAATCTGATAGGTAGTGAAATTGAGAATTTGATCGACTGATAAAGCATTAATATGCGCACTATTTAAAATAGCAATTTGCGCAGTGGTCCACGCCGATAAATCTGTTGCTTCAATCGACGCCACTTGGGTTGTATTTAATGCGGCCACCTGCGCAGTTGACATAGCACTCAAATGGAAACTATGTAAGGTCGCCATATGTGAGCTAGTCAGACCGGATACATCTTTAACCTCTATTGCACGAACTTGTGCGGTGGTTAAGATAGTTAATTGATCCTGAGTTAATGCTGCGATTTGTGCACTGTTTAATGCCACTATTTGTGAAGAATTCCATCCAACCAAATCAGTATCTTCTATGATTGAAATTTGCGTTGTGCTGAGCACAGAGACCTGTGACAAAGTAAATGCCTGTAATTGCGCACTATCTAAAGCAACCATCTGAGAAGTTGTGAAAACTTTCAAATCGCGCGTTTCTATTCCTTTTATTTGAGTAGTCGTTAGTGCTGCAATTTGATCATCGGAAAGCAACCCAACAGCAGCTGAATTGAGTGCCGCTATTTGCATGCTTGTAAAGCCTATAAGGTCACCCACTTCAATAGCAGTGACCTGCACAGTATTGAGCGCAACAATCTGCGACGTTGTCATTGCACCTAATTGCGAACTCGTAAAGGCAATAATGTCATCTTCAGTTAACCCACCAATGTCCCTGACTTCAATCGCCCTAACTTGCGAGGTAGTCAGCTCTGCTACTTGAGCAGTCGACATTTGTTGAATCTGCAAGCTACTTAATGCAACAATTTGAGCAGTATTCCAAGCTATTAAATCGCCCGGATCAATTGCAGCGAATTGAACTGTGGTTAAGGTCGCAATTTGTGATGTACGCAATGCAGCTAATTGTGTACTGTCAAATGCAGCCATTTGAGCTTCAGTTAGTCCAGCCAAATCTGCCAATTCAATCGCAGCAATGTCAATAGAACTTAAGCCAACGACTTGATCAGTGGTTAGTGCACCAATCTGTGCACTGTTCAAAGACATGATTTGTTGCGAAGTAAATGCAGCAATCTGTAATGTATCTAATGATGCAATCGATTCCAAACTAATACCCACTAAATCTCTAGTTTCTATAGAAGCGATTTGATCAACCGAGAACATTAAAATCTGAGCGCTCGTTAGAGAATTAAATTGGATGCTATTGAGATTTGCAATTTGAGTAGTCGATAAAGCACCGATTTGTGTACCATCTAATATTGCAATTTGCACACTACTAAAACCTGATAGATCACGAATTTCTAAAGCGGCTAACTGATCTACTGTCATAGCAACCACTTGAGCAGAAGTTAATGCTCGGATATGTGTACTATTAAATATAACAATTTGTGCTGTAGTTAACGCAGCAAAGTCATCTGGATCAATTGCTGCTATTTGATTACTATTGAGCGCAACTGTTTGTGCAGTTGTTAATGATGCAAGTTGCATGCTATTTAAAGCAGCAATATGCTCAGTCGACAAAACAGCTAAATCCCTCACTTCCAGTGCTGCGATCTGTGCAGTATTCAATGCCGCAATTTGTGCTGTGGTCATTGCTTTGACTTGTGAAGATGTCAGCGAAATGATCTGCGAGCTTTTCCAACCAGCCAAATCATCTGCATCAACCACTAAAAACTGCGTAGTTGTTAGCGCACTCACCTGAGAAGTAACAAAGGCAGCTATTTGTGCACTATTTAATGCGCTAATTTGATCAACTGTCATCGCAACTAAATCACGCGTTTCAATCGCACGCACTTGCGCAGTCGAGAAATTTGCTAAGTTGACGCTACTAATTGATTTTATTTGTTCACTTGATAAACCAACCACTTGCGACGTGGTCATCGCATTAGTCTGATCCAAAGTTAATACGCTAACTTGAGTCGTACTTAGTCCTACCAAATCACGTACTTCGATTGCAACCAATTGGTCGGTCGCCAATAATTCTAGCTGTGCAGTTGTCATCGCACGAATATGTGCACTGTTTAATGCAACAATTTGTGCCGTCGTAAAACCTAGCAAATCATCAGGATCAATTGCAGAAAATTGATCTGAATTTAACGCAGCAGTTTGTACTGTCGATAAAGAGGATAGTTGGGCACTATCCATAGCAGTAAGGTGTTCTGCCAATAATCCTGATAAATCTCTAACTTCTATTGCCCTTACCTGAGCTGTGGTAAGTAATGCTACTTGTTCCGTGGTGAATGCACGTATTTGATTGCTGTTAAGTGCAACGATTTGAGCGGTAGTCCAGCCAGCAAAATCTGCTGCTTCGATAGCACCAATTTGATTTGTATTGAGTGCCGTTACTTGGCGCGTTGTTAAAACTGAAAGCTGTAAACTATCTAACGATTGAATTTGTTCGTTCGTTAACGAGTTGAGATCTTGTGTCGTTATGGCTCGGATTTGTGTGGTGCGTAATGATCCGATTTGATCGGTGGTGAAAGCACTGAACTGAACGCTGTTAATCGCAGCGATTTGAGCAACTGAAAAGAATGGTATTTGAGCCGTTGTAAAAAATACAACCTGACTGTCAGTAAAAGCTGTGATTTGACGCGTCGTTATGGCTTGAATAGCCGATGTCGACAGACTAATGATGTCTGACGATGTTAATTCAGAAATCTGAGTCGTGGATAGACTTGCGACGGGATTTGCCATGACGTTAGTTCTCTAGTTATTTCACCGTACAAGTTTAGCGAATAAATGAATAATCGCTGCAATATTAATAAGGCTACACAGCCTCCAAACATTCAGCATCAGCTGAAATCTTGATTGGTTTTATGCGGCACTACCGTGCCTGATTTCCATCAGACACGGTAGATTCGCTGTTTAAAAAATACTACTTACAGTTTAGATAATCACAGTATGTAATTTGTGATTCACCAGTAATTGTGCATCCTGGTTCACATACACATCGTAACTCTGTGCGCCATCTGTCACCGTGCCATTCTGACTCCAACCTTCTCCACCTTGAGTCAACTGAACAGTGTCACCGGCATCTCCATCTATCTTCACAGTCGACAAGCCATTCACATCGTGCTCTCCTAAGGACAACACATCTGTCAACGCAACATTCAAGGTTGCAGGCTCACCAGCTTTCAGATCAACGTGTGACACACCACCGCTCTTCTCAACCACTGCAGCCAGATCAAATACTTTCTGACCAGAGTTATCCACTGAGAACCAGACGTCACCCATGGTATGCGTTGCGCCATCGGCTGTGGTGTAGCTACCCATCAGGCCTATCAAGTTACCGTTGTTGACTTCACTGGACTTCGTTGCATCGAGTGACAGACTGGTGATACCCAGATCAGTCAAGGAAGCTAACTCACCAGCGTTTGTCTTACCGTCACTGTTGCGATCGGTCCAGACCATCAACTGACCGAAGGCTGCATCGTTTGCATCAATCAGTCCATCAAGGTTGCTATCGATCGCATTCAATGCGACATAACCGTCTTTAGCTTTTGTGCCATCTGCAAGGACAGTACCTTCACCGAAGAGCTCGCCACCGTCGTTGATCTGACCATCGGCATTCAAGTCACGTACCAACAGACCGTCACTCGCTGCCGCCCAACCTGTCTTCTCGACTTTGCCATCATTGTTAACGTCGAAGATCACGCCGTTAGTCGCCGACAAGGTCTGTATGCCATCGCCGTTCAAGTCAAGAACCAGAGGTGTATTAGCCAAGAATGCAGTCACTTGATCAGAATTAAAGCCCTGTACCTGAGTCGTAGTAAAGGCATTAATCTGACTTAATGAAAGAGCTGCCATCTGCTCAGTGCTCAGACCTTGAACATCAGCGACTTCGATTGCTCTAATTGCGGCAGTTGTCAGTCCTGTTATGTCTGCGGTTTCGATCGCACTGATTTGGAAGCTATTCAATGCCACGATTTGCTTAGTAGTCATAGCTGACAACTGAACACTATCCAACGCAGTAATCTGATCCGTAGTCACAGCCAACAATTGTTGTGTATTCAACGAAGCAACCTGTGATGTCGTCAGTGCAGCAAACTGAGTCGTGCCTAGGCTAGAGATCTGTCCTGAAGTCAGGTTCGAAATCTGCGTACTTGCCAACACAACTACTTGCGCTGTAGTGAATGACTCAACCTGATCATTACTTAAGGACAGGAACTGTGATGTCGTCAATCCAGCAATATCATCTGGTTCAATCGCCATCAACTGATCTGTTGTCAGGCTTGATACTTGGCTCGTTGTCATTACAGCGATTTGTATGCTGTTCAACGCAGTTACCTGATCTGTAGTCAAGCCGGCTAAATCACCTGATTCGAATGCGCGTATTTGTGCTGTATTCAGACCAGTTATCTGTACCGTAGTAAAGGCATTGACCTGATTACTGTCTAAGCCAATTACCTGATTCGTGGACAGGCCGGTTAACTGTACATTACTGAGAGAAGAAATCTGATCAGTCGTTAATCCAGGTAAATCCCCTGTTTCAATTGCACGAACCTGTGCTGAACTCAGACCACTCAACTGCGTCGTGGTCATCGAACCTAATTGACCGCTGGTCAGAGCCGTAATCTGAGAAGTGGAGAATCCACGTACATCATCAAGTTCAAACGCACTGATTTGATCCGTTGTCAGTACTGAGACCTGCAATGTACTCAGCGCAGCTACCTGTGTGCTGGAGAATCCAGCCAACTGAGTTGCAGTCAATCCTGAAAGATCGCCAGTTTCTATCGCACGAACTTGAGCTGTACTCAATGCACCAATCTGTGTCGTAGTTAATGCATTAATCTGATTACTGTCAAAACCTGTCATTTGCGACGTGGTCAACGCAGCTAATTGATTATTACTCAACACAGATACTTGGTCCGTACCGATACCCACTAGATCAGCTGCTTCGATGGAACGAACTTGAGCAGTACCCATCATAGAAACTTGCGCTGTCGTCAACACACTCATTTGCGCACTGTTCATTGCAACGATTTGTGCAGTAGTCAGACCTGCAAAATCATCTGCCTCAATCGCATTGACTTGATCAGTGGTCAACAAAGACACCTGAGTTGTTGTCATCGCTGCAAATTGAGAACTTACAAGTGCTGCAATTTGTGCAGTTGATACACCGCCGATATCATTGGTATTGATTGCACGAACTTGTGATGTCGTCAACGCAGACATATCTGCTAACTCAATGCTACTTAGCTGATCGCTATTCAATACAGATACTTGTAAAGAAGTAAGCGATGCCAATTGCGTGCTAGATAACTCTACAATTTGTGAGGTAGTTAGACCAGACAAATCACGTGTCTCAATCGCTCTTAATTGAGTCGAGCTAAAGACAACAATCTGTGATGTAGTCATAACATTCAACTGATTACTGTCGAGAGCAGAAATCTGCGCAGTTGTGAAACCAGCTAATTTTGATGCCTCGATTGAACTTACATGATCAGTGCTCAAGACTGATATTTGTAAGCTAGTCATCGCATTTAACTGAGCACTATTCAGATTCACTACTTGATCTATAGTCAGACCAGCAACATCACCTGTCTCTATTGCACGGATTTGAGATGTGGTCATGACAGCGATTTGCATCGTGGTCAAGATATTGATCTGATTACTATCCAATGCTGCAACTTGCAATGTAGTCAGTGAAGTAATGTCACGAGTCTCAATCGAGCTAATACGATCAGTACCCATCGCTGTCATTTGCGATGTCGAAATAGCAGCTAACTGGGTGCCGCTCAGTCCTATCACTTGTGAAGTAGTCAAAGCACCTACTTGTACAGTGTTCATGACCGCAATTTGTGCTGTCGTCAAACCAGCAATATCAGCTGTTTCAATGGCACTAATTTGATCTGACGTCAAGGCTGAAGCTTGCAGCGTAGTCAGCGCAGCCAATTGAGCACTTGAGAGCGCCGCCACATGATCCACAGTTAAACCAGCGATATCTCTAGATTCAATTGCACGAATTTGCGTTGTGCTCAGAGCCACCATTTGACTGGTACTCAGTACACTGATTTGCCCACTATTCAATGCAGCTACTTGTAGTGTGCTTAATCCTGCGAAATCATCTGGCTCAACTGCTGCAATCTGATCCGTAGTTAAGAGTCCAACTTGTACTGTAGTCATTGCATTGACTTGAACACTATTCAAGGCAATCATCTGTGCAGTTGTAAAGGCCGATAAATCACGGGTCTCTATGGCTTTAATCTGAGCAGTAGTCAGGCCAGACATTTGTGAAGTTGTCAGGACTCCTAGTTGATTGGTGTCTAAACCAGCAACTTGCGTTGTTGTTAAGCCAGAGATATCACGTGACTCAATCGCAGCTACTTGATCAACCGTTAGGACTGCTATTTGTGCGGTTGTAAGCGCTGCTAATTGACGGCTTGTCAGTGCTTCAATATGACTGGTTGTTAGTGCACTCATTTGCACTGTGCTCAAACCTGCAATCTGCGCAGTGGTCATACCCTGAATATCTCTAGTTTCAATTGCACCGATCTGATCAGTAGTGATGAAACCAAGCTGGGTGACTGTAAACGCACCTAGTTGTGTGCTGGTCAGCGTTGCGATTTGTGCTGTCGTAAAGACAGGTAACTGCAAGCTATTCAAGACCACAATTTGCGCGGTAGTAAAGCCAGCAATATCGTCGTTCTCAATCGCAGCAATATGGTTGGTATTCAACGCACCAACTTGTAAGGTGGTGAAGGAACCAATTTGTGCACTGTCGAGAGCAATGATTTGGTCGACTGAAATTCCTGCAAGATCACGTGTCTCAATCGCACGCAACTGCATGGAATTAAGAGCCATCACTTGGTAGGTACTCAACACACTAAGTTGATTACTATCCAATGCAGCCATTTGCGATGTGGTCAGACCTGAAATATCTCGTGTTTCGATGGATGCAATTTGATCGGTGGTCAACACTGAAATCTGAAGTGTTGACAGTGCTGTAAATTGAGCAGCGCCAAAACCTGCGATTTGTGCTGTTGAGAAGCCTGACAAATCACCTGTTTCAATTCCTCGTATTTGTGATGTTGTTAAACCAGCTACATCAGCCACTTCAATTGCAGCAATTTGATTGCTATCGAGAGTACCAATTTGTACTGTGGTAAACACAGCCAATTGTGCACTACTCATTGCAGCTACTTGATCTGTGGTCAGACCCGCTATGTCACGTGATTCAATTGCACGCAATTGCGCAGTATTCAAGACCGAGGTCTGAACAGTGGTCATAGCAGCAATCTGATTTGTGTTCAGCGCAGATACTTGCGATGTTGTCAGACCAGAGATATCTCTGGTTTCAATCGTAGCAACTTGATCTGTGCTCAACAAGGACACTTGCAGTGTGGTTAATCCACCGATTTGGGCTGCAGTCATACCAACAATTTGCGCGGTAGTGATGCCACCGATATCCCGTGTTTCAATTGCACGTAATTGCGATGTACTCAAACCTGCCAAATCAGTCACATCAATTGCACCAACTTGATTGCTATCCAAAGCTGACAATTGTGTAGTTGTTAGAGCGATGATTTGTGAGCTTGTAAATGCTGCAAGATGATCAGTGGTTAGGCCTGATATATCACGCGTTTCTATCGCACGCACTTGGGCAGTTGTGAGACCAACCATTTGCGACGTAGTCATTGCATTGATTTGATTACTATCGATCGCAGAGATTTGCGAGGTAGAGAGGCTGCTTACATCAGCAGCATCGATAGCGGCAAACTGATCCGTGTTCAAAACTGAAATTTGCAATGTGGTCATAGCAGCGAACTGCGAACCTGACAATGCACTCACTTGTGCAGTCGTAAGTCCTGAAATATCGCCTGTTTCGATTGCACGAATTTGCGAAGTACGCATGACACCGATTTGCGCATCTGCCATCACATTAATCTGCGCACTATTCAATGCAGAGACTTGTGAAGTTGTTAATGCACCAATGTCGCGAGATTCAATCGCAGCGATTTGATCCGTACTCAGTAAAGAAACTTGCAACGTAGTCATTGCGTTTAACTGGGCACTAGTCAAACCTGCAATTTGCGAAGTACTAATGCTAGTGATGTCGTTGGTATTTATTCCACGGATTTGTGAAGTGGACAGTCCTGCCATATCCACCACATCAATCGCGCTCAATTGGACGCTATTGAGCTGCCCAAACTGTACAGTTGATAATGCGGCTAATTGCGCACTACTTAAGGCAGACAATTGATCGGTAGTCAGTCCGCCAATATCGCGCGTCTCGATTGCACGAATCTGCGATGTATTTAACAGAATAACTTGTGATGTTGTAAGCGCCGCGATTTGCGCGCTATCCATTGCTGCAATTTGTAGGGTTTTAAAGCCAGTGATATCCGTTGCATCAATAAAACCGATTTGATCCGTTCCTAAAGCGGCAACCTGCAAGGTAGTCATAGCGCTAAATTGTGTGCTATTCCAAGCAGCTAATTGTGATGAACTCAAGCCTGCAAGATCACCCGATTCAATTGCTCTCACTTGATTACTGCTAAAGAGTGCTAATTGGGTGGTAGAGAGAATATTCAACTGAGCAGTATTGAATACAGCGATTTGTCTCGTTGTCAGGCTAGCTATATCTGTTGTTTCAATGACGCTGACCTGATCAGCACTGAGTGCTGCAACTTGGTTAGTTGAAAATGATGCTAACTGTGAACCAGACAGCGCCATGATTTGCAGTGTGGTTAAAACGCTAGCTTGCAAGGTATTCATGACCGCCAGTTGAGAGGTGGTCAGACCTGCTACGTCTCTTGTTTCAATCGCTGCTACTTGATCTGAAGTTAATACTGAGAATTGCAAAGTGGTCATCGAAGCCAATTGCGCGCTATTCAGCGATGCGATTTGATCTACCGTAATGGCAGCCATATCACCAGTTTGAATCGCACGTACTTGCGATGAAGTTAACACACCAAATTGCGACGTCGTCAGTGCATTAATTTGGTTACTATCAAAAGCAGCAACTTGTAAGGTGGTTAAGCCAGCCAAGTCACGTGTTTCAATTGCACTGACCTGATCAGTAGTTAACAAACTAACTTGTAATGTTGTAAATGCAGTGAGCTGTCTGCTTGTTAAACCTGCAATTTGAGATGTAGTTAAACCTGTTTGATCACGAGTTTCAATCGCACTAATTTGTGTGGTTGTCAGTCCCGCTACATCAGCAACTTCGATTGCCGCAAGTTGATTACTGTCTAAGGCTGTAATTTGCGAGCTAGTCAACGATGACAGCTGCACACTGTTTAATGCGGAAATTTGATCTGTGGTCAGACCTGCAAAGTCACGTGTTTCAATTGCACGCAACTGCGAAGAAGTCAGAACCGATACTTGTAAAGTAGTCAGTATGCCAACCTGGGCACTATCAATCGCAGCCATTTGCGAAGTGCTGAGGCCGCTGATATCACGTGTTTCAATGGCGCTGATTTGATCGGTCGTCAGTTGGGCCAATTGTTGCGTGGTCATTGCTGCCAGTTGAGCACTGGTTAGTCCAGCAATCAACGATGTGGTAAGACCACCTAAATCATTTGTTTCAATACTGCGAATTTGTGCTGTAGTTAATGCGCCAACATCATTAATTTCAATCGCAGCGATTTGATTACTGTCTAGCGCTGCTACTTGCAGCGTAGTCAGCGCACTCAGTTGTGTGCTGTTTAATGTGATAATTTGATCTGTAGTCAAACCAGATATGTTCGATGCGCCAATTGCACGAACCTGATTAGAACTCAGAACTTGTACCTGTGATGTGCTAAATACACTGAACTGAGTACTGGTAATGGCAGCGATGTGCGAAGTGCTGAGACCTGCGATATCACGAGTTTCAATGCCAGTTATTTGATCAGTTGTTAATGCCACCAATTGCAGCGTTGTCAACACAGATAACTGACGTGAAGTCAACGCAGCTATTTGTGTTGAAGTCAATCCAGCGATGTCATTCGTTTCAATTGCACGAATTTGAGCAGTATTGAGTCCGGAAACTGTATCAACTTGAATTGCAGAAATCTGATTGCTATTCAAACCAGCAAACTGCAATGTTGTCATTGCGCTCAACTGCGCACTATTGAGAGCAGAAATCTGATCCGTGCTTAAAACAGCTAAGTCACGCGTTTCGATTGCACGAATCGCTGTTGTGCTTAAACCAACTAAATCAGAGGTTTCAATTGCGCCAATCTGATTTGTGTCTAAAGCGGAAATTTGTGTTGAAGTCAGTGCACCGATCTGCGCGCTATTAAGAGCGACAACTTGATCTGTAGTGAGACCGACGAGATCGCGCGTTTCAACAGCACGTATCTGTGTCTCTAAAAGTGCAGCAATTTGACTGGTAGTAAAGGAACCAAGTTGCACACTATTCAATGCGACGATTTGCGCAGTTGAAAGTGCCGCAACATTTTCAGCCGTAAAAAACGGTATCTGATTAGTCGAGAAAAACTGAATCTGTCTGGTCGTTAAGCTCAGAATATCTGAGGTCGAAAAGCCGTCAATACTTGCCGAATCAAGGTCAGTAATTTGTTGGGTTGATAGCCCGATGACGAGTGAAGACATAAATGACTCTCTTTTCTTAATTAACTAAATAAGCCCGCTTTTCTCTGACAAAACAGATATGCGGCCAATAACTATTCAATAAAATTTTCGACTCACATCAAAAAAATAATCATTTTTGATTCTGACTCGAAACATAAAATTCCAATAAAACCAATCGCTTAGCAAAGTTCTACAAGCATTTTTACCAAACATGTATATCCCTATTAAATAACGAAGGAATAAACACGTATGGCACACTGCTCCAAATGTAACAAAAAATTTAGAATTGAAAATTGGTTTCTAAGTAACACCGTAACAAGTTAACACTATAAAAATTGGTTATAAGCTAAATAAATTATTTTATTTACAACAAATAAAGCTATTCATATAGCTATGCT
>JACCEB011244207.1_pt1 | contig 13188 bp, 9 predicted proteins | sample 7454761 | NCBI WGS metagenome assembly JACCEB01 (sample SAMN15323454, study PRJNA562643) | freshwater metagenome | isolation source: river surface water | place: USA:Blue River Watershed | collected 2017-08-18 | reverse complement strand
GGAAAAATCGCACTTTCGGGCATATCCTGAACGACCCCGGCGAAAAGCCCCAGCGACGACCTCAGTTTCACCACGTCAATCTCGCTACCCATAAGCTTAAGCGGGGCTACCCCACCCTCACACAGGTGCCGGTGCACAACGGCGACGCACTCGCGATAGCGCACGCCGAGGACCGGATGCTCCAGGTAAGCCTTCGCCTCAGCCTGGTCGGCTAGGCCGTAGAACACCGAATACTCTGAGGTCCCCAGCCCGCGCATCTGCGGGAAGACCCACCAGATCCAATGCCCCGTCTTCCGGCCGGCCTTGATCTCCGCCAACGCCCCCGCGTAGGTCTTTTCCTGGGCTTTGAGGAAACGCTCAAGGGACATGGTATTACGCTATTAAGGCATTCATAGGCATTAAAGCCTCGTCTCTTCGCGATATTAATAGGGTCAGACCCTAATACTCGTAAGAGAGCACCGACGGCTACTTAGGGCAAACAAACTTGGCGGGAAGGTACTGCTCCTTCTTGCCTTGGCCGACATCGGTAAGTTCCGCCACCTCCCCGGGCGTGAACTCATGGGAAACCCGCTCCCTTCGGCCGGTCTCCTGAATAAATCCGGCCTCGCCGTATGGTGCCAACTTCATCGGATACTGCCACTTGGTCTGAGTTCCATCCGCGAGCCACACCGACACAAGCAGTTCGACCGGATCAGAGGAAAGGTTATGGACCTTCATGACCTTGTAACTCCCGAAAAAAGCGTCCCGCCATTCGACATGCACCGGAAGCCTGCGGCGGTAGTTATCGAAGTCGTTGCTCAGGCGCTGATACGCCGCCGAACCCGCCTTGAGCCGGGCGTCGGACTGGGCTTGGTCCCGCCTCGCCGACTCCTCGGCCGCCTTAGACCGGAGTTCGGCGGCACGACTGGCTTCCGCTGCGCGTTCGGCGGCGATCTGAGAAATCCGGGCCGCCTCGATCTGCCTGCTGGCATCGTAACGAGGATAGCCTTGCGCAAACCAAAGCCCAGCCAGTGCGACCAAGATCAGAATGATGGCCACGCCCAGGCACCACTTGGCCAACCGGACACGCTGGCTGACGGCGGCGAAGGCGGAAGGACCGGCAAACTCAGGAAAAGCCTCGAGGACCGCCCACGCCGTATCTTCCTCGTAAAGGACGATACCCTTCCGACGCATTTCCGCCTTCGTGGTGATCCTCGCTTCATCCAGCCACTTTCGGACAGTGGCCGCGTCCCCCTCCACCATGACATCTCCATGACGCCCTTTGACGACATAGGTAGGCCCGTTACGCTCGGACATCCGGATCAGTCTCCGAATAGCTTCTCCATCTTGGACTTCTTGCGCTCGGTATCGTAAAGCGACTTCCAATAGTCACGCATGCGGACGGCCTCGTCACGCGCGGATTCCAGCCCCTTCTCGCTGTCCAGAGCACGATTCATCCACTGAGCAACCAAGCCGTTTTTGTCCTTTAATTCGGCCTTGGCAGCGGATAACTGCGAACGCAAAGCCTCGTTCTCCGTACGCAAGGTTCTACTTAATGTCTGCAACTGCGACTCCGTGCCCTTGAGGGCGTCCCCTTGGTCTCGCAGACGCGCAGACAGGGCATCGAATTCGGCCTGAAGATTTTTACGCTTGCTGGTCTCGTCGTTAAGGCTGGCTTGGCTTGCTTCCAGCAACTTCTTGAAAGTATCTCTTTCGGCGCGCGCAGCGTTCTGCCGACGGATGGCCTCGGCCTCGGAATCCCGCGCCACCTTCGCCAAGGTCTCAGACTCCCCCACCTTGCTGCTCTCTGTGTAGCGAGGAACCAGCTGGTCGTAGGTGATGAGTGCGGCCCCGATCAAGGCCAAGGCAATTCCCAGCACGGTAAATGCAAAGGCACGGCGGGTGGCGGACCTCAAACCCTGCCGGCCCTGGCGCTCGGTCAACTTGAATTCCGGAAAGTCCCGCACCTGGGCCCAGAGTTCATCTTTCTCGAGTACGTAAAACCCCAGACGACGCAGGTCGTCGTCGGACCGGATCCGGCGCTCCTCGAGCCACGAGACGATTTCGGCGAAGGTGCCCTCCTTTTCGACGCGCCCTCCCCGGGATTTGATACAATAGACAGGTTTAGGTTCGTTCATGCGATGCGTTTATTGATTTCGATAGCTTCATCCTTCTGAGGGGCGGCCTCCGGTGGGCTGGGTTGTAACGGTGGCAGTTTTATCTTCGGACCAAGCTGGGGCTTCGGGCGGTAGGTCTTGATTTCATCCTGGTCCACCAACATCTCCTGAATCATATCCTCCCGTACGTCCCCCTCTGTGGAGCGGTACTCGATATGGATATCGTGGCGGCCCAAGCCGAGGCGCGCCCGGAAAATACCACCAGAAACATCGCCCAGCTCCTTGCCATCGATTGAGAGACGCTCGACCCGGACCTTGGCGGGTAGACGCAAGCGGAAGTCGATATCCTGGGATTTGCCATCATCGACCACGCTGGCACCGGAAATCTCCAATTCGGGCATGGGCAAGGCTCGCGGCTTGCCGTCCGAGCGAGCCTTGGGCCGTGTGAGCTGAGGCGAGGAAGGCTTCTCCGCGCCGGGAGCGACTCCCTGACCATTCCTAGGCTCAGCCGGCATCACCCCTAGACCAGGGCCCGTCTTCCCCTTTCCTGATTCCACGGAAGCTCCCCCGTCTGACTTTCCGGACGGCGAAGTCGGCTCGCCGGGCTTGGCATGATCTTCGGGCGCGGGCTTCACCCTGAAGACCTTCATCTCCCCATCACCGTCAGCAGGGGCGGGCTTGCCTTCCTCCTTGGGCATAGCTGGCTTTCCGTCCTGAGTCGGCTTCGGGGAGGGCGCCTCGTCCTTAGAATCAAGCGGAGAGCCCTCATTTCTCTCGGGCTGCGCCATCGGCTTACCATCGGGTCCGTTCTTAGGTTGCGACGGTACCCCCTCAGGCGAAGGCTTCCCGGCCTCCCCTGGCATATTTTGTCCGGGAATAGGCCGTCCCGGTTCGGGCTTGTTTTCCAAGGGGCGACCCGTGGGGTCGGGCAGAGGTTGAACCTCTGAGCCCATCTTAGGCTGAGCGGGCACTCCCCTTTCCGCAGACTTCCCAGCTTCCCCATCCGCAGACCGACCAGGAACGGGTCGGACTGACTCGGGCTTATCCTCCAAGGGGCGACCAACGGTTCCGGGCAAAGGTTGACCGTCTGGGCCCATCTGGGGCTTACCATCGATCCTGACAGGCTCCTTCGGCAAAGGCTGACCGCCGTCACCACTGCCATTCGGCGGCTGGGAAGGCTTATCGACCGTACCGAAACCATGCAACCCAGGGGTGCCAAGAGGCTTCTCGGAAGGTTTGGTCGGATCTTCCTTGTCCGGTACGGGTGGCTTCGGAGGTTCCTTGACCTGAATGACCTTCGACAGACCCGAAGTCTTGTAAAGCAGACCCCAAAGCGTCGACTGGGTCGCATCCAGGACGACCGTGCGCTCCCCGGGGATTTCCCACGTGACCGCAGGTTCAAACTCCTCGGAAGTCACCGGCGTGGCTTGGTCGAATTGCCAGGCGAAGGAGGTTGAGCCAAAGACTACGACCGCGTCAAGCTGGGTAAGATTGCGCACCTTAGCCGGCTGCTTCGCGACGCCGTCGACTTCAAAGTCGACGATCGGACGAGGAAGCAACGCCCAGATAAGCAACAGCAACAAGGCCAGCCCGAAGAGGCACACAAAGGCGACCCTTAGCCAGCGAAGAAAAGCGCTCCCACGCTCTTGATCGGTGCTTTCGACGTTCCGTCCAACCGCTTGGACGACCTCCTCCGGGCTGCTCTCGGTGAAATCTCCGCCCCCGACCGGCTCCAGCCCCCAGAGGATGAACAGACGTGTCCGGGAATACCAATGCGGACGATAGAGGCGATAAGCCTGCGGGTAACGATCAAACGAGGGCGGTGCGAACTTGCTGATAAACGCACGGTTGTCATCGGGAATATCCGTGCGATCACCGAGTCGCTTAAAGGACTTCCAGGTCTCGAGGAAACGGAGCCACTCGGCACGGGGGATTCGCTCACCGCTCCGCAGCACCCGCGATTTGGCGAGAACCTCCACCCCTTCGATATGCTTGGTGAAGACGACGCGGTTACCGTTATCGGCGAAATCAGCCTGCGGAAAGAATTCCCCGAAGGCGCCGTCAACCCGGAGTAGGTGCTGGTAAGTCGATTGCCAGAAAAGGTGCTGATCGCCGACATCGACGCGCAAGGCCCGGTAGTTCTCCGCCCCCGGCGGATTGACGAAAAGGAGACCTCCGGTCGGGGCGGGCTGGGACTGAGGGGGGACGTAGGCCATGGATTAGGCGACCTCCGCTAGACTATAATTGGCACCGGCAGGGTTACGCACCTGCCAGCAGAGGACTTCCTGAACGATGGTTGCCGACGTCGGGGTCGACATCTTGGTGCGATCGACCGGGGCCCCGATGGCGGGAACGAACAGGTTGTAACGGCCTTGGGCATGCTCATTGAGACAGCGCGCCCAGTGAGAAAGACGTTCGTGGCGATCCTTCGGGGAGGAGCCGGGCTGCTCCTTCCAATAGCTGACCAGGACAGAGCCCAGACGCTTGAGGACATGGAGTTGGAAGTCCCTGGCCGCCGGGTCTGCCTCCGCGGAGGCGAACGCCGTCAAGGTCGACCAAGCGGCCGCGGCGCTGGCCACGCCAGCCAACGATTCACCATGCAACTTCCTCGTGAACTGGGCAATCTCGGGGTCGGCCAGAAACTTCGGGGCAAGCCGGGCAAAGGATGCCTCTAACTGAACACCATTGGTCTCGGCTGCCTGATGCGCCGCAAGCAGCGCTTCTTTGGCCGATGCAAGCGAATCACGCTCGGACTTGAGCTCGGATTCGAGCTGGGATTTTTTCCTGGAAAGCTCGTCCCTTTCTTCCCTCAATATCTTCTCAGAGTTGCGGGATGTGTCCCGTTCCGACGTCGCAGTGTCCAAATCGTTCCGGGCGGCGCTTAAATCTGATTGGAGCCTTTCCTCTTGCGCCGACAAGCGGCTAATGTCTTGGCGCAATGGCGCAAGATCGTCCTTGGCGGCCGCACACTCGGCCTTGGAAGTCTTAAGCTCGGCTTCACACTCTTCAAGCTGAAGCTGCAAAGCATCGAGTTTTCCCTTCTGGTCTGAAAAATCCGCAATCGCCTTGGTAAGCTTAGGCACAGCCTCGGAAAGAGGTTTGATTTGCTGGGAGAGTTCAGTCTTGGTCTGAGTCAACGATGTCGAAGCATTTTTCAATGACACGCTGGCCTGCTTGAGCGCATCAAGCGCCTCAGCCTGAACAGAAGAAACCGAAGCCTGAACTTCAAAGCGCTGCTCAGGCTTACGTCGGATCAGAGGCCATACAATGATCCACAGTTGAAGCAAAACTATAACTAAGATTCCTGCTTTGAGCATATCTGAGACGGAACCATGGGCAACTTCAAGCAGAGCTAGCTTGTCATCATACTTCTTCAGGGCTGCTTCGTTTTTCCTCCAGCCCTCCTCATTCTTCTTTAGGATATCTTCGATGTTTTTGGGTGCCACACTGGCCATGGCGACGGCGACTGGCGAACCTCTTGAGGCGCTACTTGGGACCGGTTGGGAAAGAGGCGCTTCAGGGGGCTTCCCTTTCGGGATTTGTGGAGCACTTTGCTCGTTTACTTTAGCTGACTTGCCGAGATCTTGCACTGCGGGAGAGCCGTTGGAAAACTTACCCGTAGGTTCAGCAGATTTCGGGGCTTTTGCCTCATGGCCTGCGCCTTTAGAAGTTGCTCCGACATCCTGTGCCAAAACTAGAGCCGTCGAAAGAAACAGCAGGTAAATTGCGGCTTTATTCATCGTTTCGAAGATTAATTTTAGAGGTCGAACATCCCGGTGTCGGTCCAGTGCAGGGCATGCTCGCCGATGGGGTAGAGCTTGAGAACGACCCGGCCGGAAAGGTCCTCGCCGGTCTGCTCATCGACGACGCTCACTAGCTCGAGCCCGTCGCTATCCTTCGTGACCCCTTCCTCTGCGGGCTTGATCCGGCCAAGCACGGCGCGGATGGCGCGCACCGGCTCGGAGGAGTCAAGCCAGTCGAGCCGGTAGACCGGCTCAGGGAAGCAGGTGTTAGCGTCGAACATCTTGCGACCGATGCGAGCCCCGGTGCTAAGGCTGAGTTCGGCGGAAACATCGTCATCCACGCCAAGGATTCCCAAGCTGAAACGCGGCCCGGCCTGAGGCATCTCGCCCCAGATATTCCGGTTCCCTGACTCGTTATGCACGTTGATCTTCCACTGCGGGATGATCTGCAGGGCCATCGCCCTTTCGAGGGCGGCGCCGACGCAGGTGACGCTCTTGGCATCCGCGATGGCGGCGTCCGGACCTTCCTTGAAGGGATACCAGGTCCCGGCTTTGTAACCACGGGTGAAGAGCATGCGCTCCGACGGTACGGGCACCATCCGCTGGATCAGCGCGGCGATCGCGGGCTGCTCGGAGGGCTTTCCGCAGACCATCAGCATATCGACGTCGAAGGCCGCCGCATACTTGGCCAAAGAGCGAACGAATTTTCCGAAGATTGCCTCGATATGCCGGTCAAACTCCGCGGCGTCCACCACCATGGGCTTGTTGTCATCGATGAGCCCCAGCCCCAACTTGCCGGTCAGGATATCGAAATTCTTGGCGCCCGCCTCACGGGGCGTGAAGGTCAGCGCGCCCTCGCTCCAGCGCCCGGAGCATCGCATCGAGAGAAGATGGATGGCCATCGGCAACAGGCTCCCCGTGAGAACGGCGACACGTCCGGACGTCTCGGTGATGTTTTTCTCTCCCTTGAGATATTCGCCGAAACGGGCGAACTGTTCCGGCGTGTCTGCGAGCTTGGGTAGCACCACCTTCTCGATGATGACCTTGACCAGGCGGTCACCCGCCACCGTGGACGAGTCCTTGAAGAGAATCCTCGCATCCAGATCGACGGCGACCCCCTGTTTCTTATCCTGATACTCGACGACGGAGACGTCGGAAGTTCCACCGCCGATGTCGAGGTTCATCACGCGGAGCTTAGGAGGTTCGCCTTCGACCTTGCGACCGTTGATCTCGATCCAGTTCTCACCCATCGTATCACTGCCCAGCCGCTTCATCGCGGCGTAGATCAGCGGCAGCTGGCTGGCGACCGCCTCGTCCATCCTCATCTCCAAGCCGATGGCAGGCGTGTCAGACGGAAGGTTGGTCGCCTGGAAAATCCGGATGGCTTCGAGCCACTTGGCCCGGTAATGGGTGATCTCGGTGCTCGTCCAGCCCGAGGGATAGGTCGCGATCACGTTACGGATCGCGCGACGATGGAAGAGGCCGGCCTGCTGGGTCCAGTTCTGATCGTTCACCTGCCGATGCGCCGACTCAAGGATGGAAAGGATGGACCATGTCAGCGTATTGCGGCGGGGGTAGCGGGGACTGGCCGGTGCGGTGACGGGACGTTCGACGACCGGCCAGGCGCAGGGCAGGCCCGGCTCTTCGCCCCAACTCCGTCCGTTTTCCGGCTGAAAGCGCAGCATCAGGCCCGACAGCAGACTCAGACGTCCCAATCCATTCTCAGGACCGAAGATAGTGTCTCCATAGTTCGGCACGCAGGACCAGGCCTGCGGGCTAAGTTCGCCGTCCCAAAAATATCGCTTGGCGGAACTTTGCTGGAGCAGTTCCCCTGCCTGCATGCGACGTTCGGCCTCGGCGCCCAGCGGGGTGGAGCCATGGATCAGCTCCTCCATGTCATCGCCCAGGCACACCGGGGATAATTTGACGAACATGTGAGGAATCCGACGCTCCACGAGGTCCAGCCGCTCCTTGCCCGCCAGCCCTCGCAACCTACCTAAGAGCGAGGGCTCCTCCCAATGCTTCTTGTAGCGCGTAGCTGTCAAGGCGATGGGATTGACCGCCGTCACCTTGCTATCGGGATCGAACGTACGGAATTCCGGCGACTTGAGGACGAAGCGCGAACTGACGATGGCCTCGTCCACGCGGGTCTGCTTGGGGAGCAAGGAATAGAAGGAGGGCTTCAGCGAGAGAGGCCGGCAGCTCTGGGCGAAATTACCCGGCTTGCCCTTGGCATGCTCCAAGGCCAGCACCGCCGTGCGCGAGTTGCCGAAATCGATGATCAGGTCCACGTCCACCGGCGTCTGCTTCAGTACGTCGCTCCAGCGGAGGTTCAAGGTCAGCTGGCGCCCCTCGATCAGTAGCACCTTGGGTACGTCGCCCTGCGCCGCGGTGTCATCCTTGTCATAGTAGGGCTGCTTAGGGTCGCCGGATTTGGCGAAATGCTCCTCTTCCTGGGGGCTCGGCAAGGTCTCGTCGTAGGCCCAGCCGCGATCGATCGTCCCCAAATTGGTCTCGACCGCGATCCACAGCCCCACCACTTCCTCGTTACCCTGCCGGCAGACACCGAAGCGATAACGGAGATATTTTGTGCGGATGAAGACCTTCCGGTTGGCGTCTTCCTTTCGTAATTCCTGCGCCTCCGTCCAGGAACTCGTCAGGTAGTTCGTCACCTTCTCCACCCAAGGACATTCGGGTTCACCGAACTCCGCCTCTTCGCCGCTCACCAAGGCTGTGCAGGCGGCCCGGTTGGCGATGATCGTCGCGCGGATCTCCGGGTCGATGACGCCGAAGGGATCTGGCCCCAGCGGGAAGAAGAACATCCGGAAGCCGGTGTCCGGCACCAGCAAGATGGTCTGATCGAAGGTCTTCATGCGGTTCAGGAAATCCAGAGGTTGCGGAGTTCGGCGTCGCCGGGGAGCGTCGGACGCTGGGGAACGGCAGGTCGCAGGGACTGCAGACCATCGAGGAAAGGCTGGATCACCTTATGGTAGTGGGGCGAATCGGCGTTACTCCCCAGGTCGTTCTCCCAGGAGACGTGCTGCTTCATGACGGCGGCGCGGGAGCCGACGGCGGCGCGGACGCCGGGTCGGATGCAACCCAGCCGGACGAAGTTACCGAGCACCACGGCCAGCTCCTGCCGCAGAACCCGGGCGTCCGACTCGACCTGGAGGAAGCCCATCTGCTCGGTCAGCCACTCGACGAGCTCGCGATCGGCCTGCCGCCCCTCGGACATCAGCTTGAGCAGGCCACGCGCCTCGCTCTCGTCGCGCAGGCCGAACAAGCCCCAGTTGAATCCGTGGACCTTCTTCATCCGGGCCACCGAGCCGTCGCGCCAGCGGGCCCATTGCCTGGCAACGTAGCCGAATTTGGACTCGCGGTTCTGCTGGGCGAAATCCAACGGGATGGGCTCGAGGTCGTCGGACTGCACGGCGAGCAAGGTCCGGATCCAATAGGAATAGATCGAGGTCGCGTCCTCGATCTGCTCGAACTGCTTCAATTCCCGTGGCAAGCTGGTCTCCCAGAGACGTAGGTTGGCCTGCACCGTGCGGGTGACCTCGGCGAGCATCCGTTTCTGCTGGGCGCCGGCGTCCTCGACCTCGGGAATCGCGATCTTGAGCAGGTCCATCCCGGTGCGGATATCACGCTCGGCCAAGGCGGCGAGATGGCGCAGCCGCTCCGAGGCGCGGATCTTGGCGAGCTGGCACTCGAAGAAGAAACCGACGCCGCCGTCGCGGTCGGTCACCAGGTGGTCGAAGGAGGCCTTGGATTCGGCGGAGCGGAAAACCCTCTGGAAATCAGCGTCCTGCTTGATGATGTCGACCGCGCACTTGCGCTCGGCGTCGTCCAGCCGGATCTCCCCGGCGGCCTTGAAGGAAGTGTAGGTCGTCGTGAAGTAGCTGGCGTTGGCCGGACGGTCGAAGGGCGTGAGCGGCTCCAGCATGTCCTTGAACAACGGGCCGACGCCGGCCTTGGGCTTGGTCTGCGCAAGCTCGACCAGGACGTGGCCGAAGAAGGTCAGGCAGACGGAGAGCGGAAGAGGCGTCGGGGTCGACTCGTTCGTCGCCGATTGGAAGCCGGGGCTGACCCTTTCCCACCAGTAGCGAATCCCGGAACAAAGCTGCTCCGGCTTCGACGGGTAACTCTTGGCCCGGATCAGCAGGGCGAAGGCGTCGATCGAGACATCATCGCCGTAGCCCATCACGATGGAGGAAGTCTTGCCTCGCTTGAAGACGGTCGTGAGCAGGCGGTGGTCCCGTTCGCCGATCTGGGCCAGGTCGAGCCGCGTGAGCGAGTTGCCTTGGGCGTCCTTCAAGGCGACCCCGGGGAAGTCGAGCACATCGGCCTCTTTAAGCAACCGGAAGAACGGCTGTTCCGCGAGGGCGGGAGGCGTCCGCACCGGGACGACGATCTCGCGGACCAGCGCCTGGAAGAGACCGAACTCGTCGCCAGCGATCTCCACGGCGGGCGCCCCCTCCTCGATGAGCACCAGGCCCGACTCCTCGCGGAACCCCAGCGAGCGGATCCGCCGCAAGGTCTCTTTGGCGAAGTTATCCGGGGTCTCGCCCTTGACCCGCTTGAAGGTATCGATGTCTAGCAAGAGGGCGGCCACCCCCATCGTGCAATAGACCTCGCGGCTGGCCCAGCGCAAGGACTCCACCTTGGTCCGGAGGTTGCGGAAGACACCGGAAATGGTCGGGGAACCGTCCCAGAAAATCGTGGAGGCGAAATGAATCGCCGCCTCCTCGGATTGCACGAGGTCGGAACTATCGAGCAAGTCCCGGCGAAGACTCTCCCAGCTCGGCGCGAGCGCCGCGTAACGCGCCTCGCCGCTCTTGATGAACATGCCGACGACGTCGAGGATCTCGCGCAGCAATTCGTAGGCGGAGCGGTTCGCCCCGGGGGCCAGCCGGTCCGGCTTCTTCAGAAACTCCTTCGCCAGGCGTTCGCGATCCCAGTAGACGTGGGTACCATCATTGGTCGCCGGTTTGCACTCGGAAAGGTAACCGCAGGCCAGGGCGTGCATCACATGGGAAAGTGAGTTGAAACGCAGTCGAACCGGGAAACGTGGGTTCTTTACATAACTAGCTTCCACATAGCGCGTTACACATCCGGAGGCGTCCGCCCCGGCGGCGAAGGGGTTCAGCGAGACCACTCCGGGGTTGCCTCGATAAAGGAATGTCACCGGCTCGGCCTCGTCCCAGGTCAGCAAGGTGCTGTGTTCGCCCTTCGCCCCGGCTTTCAGTTCGGCGTCGAGGTAAGAGGCCAGCAAGGTCGACTTACCGGACTGGGAAGGCCCCCAGACCGCCAAGGTCTTCCGATCTCCGGCCGAGGGCCGGCGGGCGTTCGCCACGGCGTAGAGCGCGTCGAGCCAGCTCCCGCGGGGGAGCGCATGGTCGGGGTGGTCCTTGATCCGCTGGACGCCGTAGCGCCAATACCAATCAAGGAACTGGGCCAGCTTGGGCGGGGAAAGCTCGAAGCGCAGGGGCATGGCCAAGGTTCGATGATTCGGTGGGGTTTTTCCAGAAGTTTCTTCAAAACGCCCGCAAACTTCCTTTTATACGCATTTATAACTTTATTATGCACTATAAAACGCTGTTTATAAGAAGGTTACGGCTGTCAACCGGCGAGGGGTGAAGGTTGGCGGCCGGCCTGGTCGGCCGAACGCGGCGACCAGGCATCATCGCTGGCGGGCACCTCTCAGAACTCGTCCTCGTCGATCTTGCGCAAACCGCGACCGCTACCGCTACCTGAACGCGCCAGTGTCTGGTAAAAGGTCACCGAGAGTCTTTGGCCGGAACCGATGTAGCTGGTGTCCGCGGCACGGAAACTCGAACGGGAGCCAAAGTAGTGCTCGGTCCCCCGCCACTCGTCCCCGGGCCCGCTGACGTACTTAAGATGATAGCTTCCGGGGTCGACCCCGAGCTCATAGGACTCCCCGGCCCTCAGGTAGACGGTCGCCCGGGTCTTACCCCACGAGTCCTGCACCTTCACGTAAGCCGGGTGCGGCAGTTTGTTGGTCATCTCCAGGGCGGATTCGGTCCGACCAAACGACCCGGACTGCAGCTTACCGAAAGGTTCCGCGACCGTCGGCACCTCCGACCGAGCCGGGGAGACATAGCCGGTCCGCGGCTGTGCTACCGTCGGGGCGGACGAGTGCTTGTCGTTGCATTTGCTGATGGCGCCGATGACGAGGAAGACCCCGAACAGGGCCAGACAACCGCAGCCTCGATCAGCCGCGCTCATCTCAGCGGTTCGAGACGATCCACTGGTGGCCCCGCGAGCACTTGTACTTGTAGCCAGCCATCGAGAAACCGTTCGGCGTGACGAAGCCAATGCAGCCGAAACCGGTGGTTCCGTTCACGAAGGGGCACTTGGAAGGCATGTAGGCCACCAGCTCATGGTGCCCGCAAACGGCGGATTCCACGGAGGAGGCTGCCAGCCCCAGGGAGGAACATACGGCGAGCAGCAGGGCGAGGTATTTCATAACCTCATCCCATCTTCGACGGACTGTCCCGTCAATTACGATTATAAAAGTTTTACATAAGATAAGAGGCGACGGGCAGCGCCTCCAGCAGACCAGCGCCTCGCGGCGAGTATCCTGGAAATCCGATCAGGGGACCCTCCGACCAGACCGGGAGAGCTATGGGGAAGGACCACCGAAAGCTTCGGCGGCGAAGTCGCGGGTACGCGACCTAAGGACACGGGATACGGTCGAGCTACTCCTGAAACCTGCCGTAGATAAAAATGACCAATCCGCACGAGAGGGCCATACAGCCGATTCCGGGGTCAAACGCGAGGAGCAGCGTCCCCACGCAGGCCAGGATCGCCCCGAAAATCTTCGGACCGCGGGCCCCGTCTCGACCTCGGGTCTCCAAGGACGAGTCGACGGACTTCCCTGCCTGCTTCCCATCCTTCCCGGGAAACAAGCTACCCACCAAGGCCCATTCCGTCTTTCCCTCGACGGAAAACACATCCGTACCCTTGACCACGCCTGCTTGGTACAGCGCCCGCAGCTCCTCGAAGCCGAATTCGCCGACCTTCGTAAACTCGCCCGCCTTCGCGCCGGCCCTGCGCACCTGATAGTTCATCGTCCGATTAGACCCGGGAGCGCGTGGGCGGGCAAGTTACAATCAGCCTAATATAAGCCGAACAACGCGGGGCCGGGTGCCGGCGAGTCCGGAAAAACACCCGTGGGCATCCTTGGATGCAAGGACCTTAGGTGCTCGCAGACCATGCTGGAACCTTCAGCCTAACCAAGCCATGAAACCCATGACCAAAGCCGCCATCGTCGCCGCCCTGCTCATCACCGCCACCCTGATGGCGAAATGGGAGCCTTTCAACCTGGG
>JACCEB010142773.1_pt1 | contig 13191 bp, 5 predicted proteins | sample 7454761 | NCBI WGS metagenome assembly JACCEB01 (sample SAMN15323454, study PRJNA562643) | freshwater metagenome | isolation source: river surface water | place: USA:Blue River Watershed | collected 2017-08-18 | reverse complement strand
CGTCGGTCGCCGTCACACCGATCGTGTACGTGCCGGCGTTGGTGACGTTCATCGTCGCGGTGCCGACGCTCACCTTTTGGTTGGCGGGGAACGTGACGGCGAGCGGGGCGCCGTTCAGCGTCGCTTTGAGGTTCGTGATCACGCCGTTGGCGACGTTGCTCGTGCCGGTGAACGTAAGGGGAATGCTCAATGCCGGTCCGCCGGAGACCCGCGTGAACGTCGAGCCCGCCGCCGGGGAATTGATCACCACCGAAGGCGGCTGATTGGCGCTCGCCACGGTGAAGGTCACGGAGGTCGTCGCAAACACCCGGGCCGTCCCGGCCGAGTAGACCGTCGCCGTCAGGGTATGCGTGCCGGCGCCGACGTTGGTCAGCGTGCCCGTCGAAACGGCCGAAGCGGTGCCGAGGCCCGTCGTCGAGGGCGCGAACGCGGCGCCGTTGTCGAAGGAAACCGCCACCTCGTCGACGAAGAAGCCGTTGTTGGAGGCGGAGACGATGTTGAAGGGAACCGACATCGTCGTCGCGCCCGCGGGCAGCGTCAGTGTCGTCGCGGTCGGCGAAACGATGCTGATCGTGGGTGTCGGCGAAACGACATTCACCGAGAAGGTCGAGGTCTCGGTGTCGGTGCCGTAGTCGTCCGTGGTCGTGACCTCGATGGTGTGGACGCCCGCGCTCGAATACTGCAGCGGGATCGAACCCGTCGCCGTCAGCGTGCCGATGCCGTTCGGCGCGAAGGCCACCGTCGCGCCGTCGATCTTCGCCGTCAGCGTGCGGATGCCGCCGAAGGTGCTGCGGGCCGTGAACCCGACCACAACCGGCACGGGAGCCGAACCGGAGCGGTACGTGAAGATTTCGCCGTTGCTCGGCGTATTGATGGTGACGGTCGGCGGCTGCGCCGTGGCTACGACGCGGAAACCGTTGGTGTCGTCGCTGCTGCCCGCGGAGTTCGTGGCGCGCGCCGTGACATTGAATTGGCCGGGCGCCTCGATCCGGAGCGTGCCGGTGCCGACGACCGACGTCGTGCCGAGGCCGGTGAGGGAGGTGAGCGCCAGCGTCGCGCCGCCGAACTCGGCGGAAGCGGCGGTGATCGGCGCGGGATTGGCCCCGGACACCGTCGCGCGGAAGCGGAAATTGACGTTGAGCGGGAAGCTCGAAGCCGCGGCCGAGATCACTTCGGCGTCGGTCGGGGCTTCAATCACCACTTCGGGCGGATTGAGAACCCCGGCGGGAGCCGTCACGGAGCCGTTGATTTCGGAACCCTCGTTCCGCAGACCGACGGTGTTCGTCCAGCCGACTGCGATGACCTTGAAGGCATAGGTGCCGGGAACCGCGTTTGCCGGATAGTTGACCCGCACCCGCACGGTCTGGGTTTGGTTCGGACCCGTGAAGGTCAGCGACGAGACCGGCAATCCCGAAATCGGATTGGAGAAGGAGACATAGCCGATGGCGGTCGTGGGGCTGACCCCGTCCGGCACCGTGGTCGGCGTCACCAGGAATGTGATCGGAAGATTCACCCCGGTCGCCACGTTGAACGGCGAACGGATCGAAACGTTGAACGAAGTGTCGACCGGCAACTGGCCCTGGACCGGAGTCAGCGTCGGCGTGTACTCAACCGTGGGAACGGGATCCGGATCCTGCGCAAAGCCAACTTGGGGAATCGCAGCGAAACCGAGGGCCGCGCACACAAACGCCAACCGGCGGAGCAAGGAATTCTTGAGTACTTTCATGACGAGGGACGTGGATTTTCGGAAAACGGGCAGGGGATAATCCCGTTTGATTAGGGTAAGAACCCCATAAGTCTACTGAAAACCCTCAGACTGCGTGTTTCCAACCCTACCGTACGTACCGGCCGAGCCAAACGCCAATCCTCCCGCCAACGACGATAATCCTGCCATGCCTTGGAGCGATTCGGCTGCTGACTACACCCGAACGGACTCATACCACCACCCACCGTCTGCCCGGCCCAAACCGGAATGTAAATTAGGTATATCACCCTAATCTCATCTTGACCCGGGAACCAAGTGCTGGCTTGTTCCGTTTGCCGCAATCGGTTCCGCCGTGCCTTTGTCTCCCGCTCATTTCCAAGCCCGCCTGTTTCCGCGTTGCGGTGTGGCAAAGGCATCGCGGGAAAATCTCGGTCGGTATGCGAGGATGCGCCCGGGATTCGCGGCGCTCGTTTTCGCCTCGTGCATCGGGCAGGCCGCCGCCGCCACGTTTGTCTGGGACGGCGGCGCAGGTGCACCCTTCAATTGGTCGGCGGCCAACAACTGGAATCCCAATACCGCGCCTACGCCGGGCGTGACCAACGACTACCAGTTTGGCGGCGGCACCGGCGGCAGCAATGTCGCCGACGGCGTGACGGCGTGGAACGTGAATTCGATCACGTTGCTGAACACGGCAACCGTGAACTTCACGATCTCCAGCGCCACCACTTCCCTCAACCTCGGAGCCGGCGGTGTCGTCAACAACGACGCCAGCAGCATTACCATTTCGGCCCCGATCAACCTGACGGCCAATTCGGTGCTCAGCACCACCTCGACCGGCCAGATTACCCTCAGCGGCGCCGTCGGTGGCGCCAATTTCGGCTTCAACAAGACCGGCACGGCCAACGTCACCCTTTCCGGAACCACCGCGAACACTTTCACCGGCGTCACCACTGTCACGTCCGGCACCCTCAATCTCAGCAAATCGGCCAACATCGTCGCCGTCGCGGGCAACATCACGATCGGCGACGGTTCAGGTACCGACACCCTCCGGACCACCGCCACCAACCAGATCGCGGCCACCTCGGCACTCACGTTCACCAGCGGCGGCGTGCCGACGTTCAACCTGAACAACACGGCCCAGCAAGTCGGCTCGATCGCTTCCACCAACACCGCGGCCGTAATCTCGGTGGGCAGCGCGAATCTCACCGTCGGCGCCGCCAACACGAGCACGTCGTTCGCCGGCACCGTGTCGGGCAGCACCGGCGGCCTAATCAAGGTCGGGACCGGATCCCTGACCCTCTCCAACACCGGCTCCACCTTCCAAGGCCAGTTGCAGGTACAGGACGGCACCGTCTCGATTTCCTCCCTGACCAACGCGACGAACAATTCCCAGATCGGGCGCAACGCCACCATCTCGCTCGGCAACCTCGCCACGACCGGCACGCTGCAGTACACCGGCACCGGCCACTCGGTGAACCGCGGCATCAACCTCGCCGGCACCACCGGCGGCGGCACGATCGAAGCCAACGGCACCGGCGCCCTCGCCCTTAGCGGCGGCATCGCCGCCGGCGGCGCCGGCAGCAAGACCCTTACGCTCACCGGCACCAGCACCTTCGCCAATACGCTGTCCGGCGTCATCGCCAACAACTCCGGCACCAACCTCACCTCGGTCCTGAAGAGCGGCACCGGCAACTGGACCCTTTCCAACGCCGCTTCGACTTACACCGGGTCCACGACGATCGCCGCCGGCAACCTCACCGTCTCCACGCTCGCCAACGGCGCCGCCAACAGCTCGATCGGCGCGTCGTCCAACGCCGCGACCAACCTCGTCCTCGACGGCGGCACCCTTCGCTACACCGGCGCCGCGGTATCCACCAACCGCCTCTTCTCCGTCGGCAACGGCGGCGGCACGATCGAATCCGCCGGCTCCGGCGCCCTCGTCTTCAACAACGCCGGCGCCCTCGGCTTCAACGGCGAAACCGGCGCCCGTACCCTGACGCTCACCGGCACCAACGACGGCAGCCTCGCCGCCATCGTCGGCGACAACTCCGGCGCCACCGCCGTGACCAAGAGCGGCACCGGCACCTGGACCCTCAACGGCTCCGGCAGCAACACCTACACCGGCGCCACCACCGTCAACGACGGCACCCTCGCCCTCGGCAAGACCGGCGGCGCCACCGCCGTCTCCGGCTCCCTCCTCATCGGCGACGGCGCCGGCACCGACACCGTCCGCCTGGACGCCGCGAACCAGATTGCCGACACCTCCGCCGTGACCCTCGGCGCCGCCGGCACCCCGGTGCTCAACCTCAACGGTTTCTCCGAGCGCATCGGCTCCCTCGCTTCCGCCAACTCCGCCGCCGTCGTCCAACTCGGTTCCCCCGGCGCCGCCACCAGCTTTACGGTCGGGGATTCCTCCTCGACGACCTACAGCGGCACCTTCACCAGCGGCAACGCCAACCCGTCCCTCGTCAAGGAAGGCACCGGCACCCTCAGTCTCGCCGGCTCCAGCACGGGCTTCACCGGCGGCGCCACGGTCAACGCCGGCACCCTGCGGCTGCAAAGCGACAACGCCCTCGGCGTCGGCACCGCCGGCACCACCGTGACCAACGGCGCCACCTTGCAGATCGACGGCGGCCGCCTCACCACCAGCAACGGCCTGTTGACCGTCGCCGGGACCGGCAGCGGGAGCGGCGCGCTCATCGGCTCCGGCGGCAACAACCGCTGGAACGGCAACATCACCCTCTCCGGCAACACCACCGTCTCCACCAGCGGCACCGGCTATCTCGCCCTCGGCATCACCACCACCGCCTACAACCGCGAACTGGATCCGCCCGCGCCACCGTCCGACCCGACCACGCTCAACCTCGGTTCCAACACCCTCACGATCACCGGCACGACCACCGCCGTCGACAACCGCGCCGTCTACGTCAACTCCCGCATCACCGGCACCGGCAACGTGGTCGTGAACATGACCAACCCCGCCGACGAAGCCCGCTTCACCGCCAATCTCAACACCTACACCGGCACCACGACCATCGCCAACGGCACCCTCAGCCTCCGCACCCTCGCCAACACCTACCCCAACGATCCGGTCGACCTGAATTACTTCGGCATCAACGGCCCCGTCGTCATCGGCGACGGCACCGGCTCCGCCGGCACCGCCCGTCTGCTGATGCAGGCCGGATCCCTCTACGGCGAGCAGATCAACTACGCGACCACGATGACCATCAACCAGGATGGCGTCTTCAATCTCCTCAACGCGCAATCGATCAGCGGCCTCACTTTCAACGGCGGCGCGGTCGACCTTGGTACCGTCGGCGGCCTCTACCTCAACGGCGATGTCACGGTCAACGCCTCCCCCGGCAACACCGCAACCATCTCCGGCACCGGCACGAGCACGCTCAGCCTCACGATCCACCAGGGCCCCATCCCGAGCCCCAACGCCAACCGCGTCTTCAACATCGTCGGCGGCGCCGGCAACACCTCCGACCTCACCGTCAGTTCCGTCATCAACAACGGCTCCCTCACCAAGAACGGCGCCGGCACCATGACGATCACGAGCGCCAACTCCGGCGGCTACGAGGGCACCACCACGATCAACGACGGCATCCTCAGCATCCAGAACAACACCGCGCTCGGCCAGGCCAACGGCCTGTCCGACACCGCCACGACCGTGAACACCGGCGGCACGCTGCAACTGAGCAACGTGGCCAACGGCAACCTCACCGTCTCCGGCGAGAAACTCACCCTCAGCGGCACCGGCTACAACGGCAACGGCGCGCTCCAGAACCTCGCCGGCAACAACACCTGGAGCGGCTCCGCCGGCATCGCGCTCGCGGCCGACGCCACGATCAAGTCGGACGCCGACACGCTAACCATCTCGACCGCGATCACCTCGAGCAGTTCGACCCTGACAGTCGCCGGCGCCGGCAACACCACGATCTCCGGCTCGATCGGCACCAACACCGGCGGCCTGATCAAGAACGACAGCGGCACCCTGACCCTCTCCGGCAGCAACAACTTCAGCGGCAGCACCGCCGTCAACGCCGGTGTCGTCAGCGTCCAAAGCAATTCCGCCCTCGGCACCACCACCGGTTCGACCACCGTCGCGGGCACCGGCGCCGCCGTCCACCTCGACAACACCGCCATCGGCGGCGGCTCGAACCAACTCAACGTCAACGCCGAGCCGCTCACGCTCAACGGCAGCGGCGTCTCCGGCACCGGCGCCCTCCGCAACGTTTCCGGCAACAATACATTCCAGGGCCTCGTCACCGTCGGTTCCTCCGCAACGATCGCCTCGAACTCCGCCAACACGCTCACGTTGAGCGGCGGCATCACCAGCACGGCGGGCACCACGCAGCTCCTCACCATCGGCACCACCGCCCAGAACGGCAACGTCGTCGTCAGCGGCAATATCACCAACGGCACCACGTGCGCCGACGCCGTCGACCGGCGCAAAGACGGCTCCGGCAATTTCACCTTCGCCGGCGCCGGCGGCCTCACCGCCACGGTCGGCGCCGTCAACCTGGCCGGCGGCACGATGACCGTCGGCACCGGCAACGCCAACACGATGACCTCCGCCGAATTCGCCTCCGCCGGCGGCACGACGCTTACCATCGGCAGCGGCGCCCAAGTCGTCGGCAACTACGGCACCGGCACGACCACGTATTTTTCCGGTGCCCTCGCCGGCACCGGTACCTTCCAGAAAAACGGCACCGGCACCCTCGTCTTCGACAACGATTTCACCGCGCCCGACGTCACCCTCGTTCTCAACGGCGGCACCCTCCGCCTCGAAACCGCCCAGATCACCGTCGGCACCATCCGCATCACGGGCGACACGATCCTCGATTTCGGCGCCAGCGGAAACACATTCCTCTCCTCCGCCAACCTCATCATCGACCCCGGCGTCACCGTCACGGTCAACAACTGGATCAGCGTCGCCAACAACGCGTCGGCCAGCACGGTCTGGTACCTGCGCAACTACCCCACGCTCAGCTCCGGCGGCCTGCTCAACAACTCGGTCACGATCGGCGGCAGCGACATCCTCGGCGGGCCCGGCCTGGCCAACATCACCTTCACCGACTACAACAACCTCACGACCACGTGGGTCTCCGGGAACCACAGCGGCTGGTTCGACCGCGAAATCCGCCCCACTCCCGAGCCCGCCACCTACGGCGCACTGTTGATCGGCGGTTGCCTCGGCCTGCTCGGCTGGCGCCGCTGGCGCCGCAACGCCGCGGCGCGGCGTTGATTTGGGCTGGTCGGGACCGGTCCGGTTCCGCGAGCCTGCGGGGAGCATGTCCGCACCTCCTTCCGTTATCCGCGTCCCGCGTCGCGCGTGGTACGGTCTCGCCTGCGTGCTGCTCGTGCCGTGGGTGCTCGTCGTTTGGCTCCTCCTCCGCGAAACCTCGGGACCGAAACCGGCCGCGCCGGCCGCCGCCGCCACCCGCAGCCCCGGGACCGGCGCCACGGTTCCCGGCGAAAATGCCTCCGGCCCCTGGGGCCGCCTCTCGTTTTCCCGGGTGCTGATCGAGCCGCCGGAGGATTTTATTCCCGTCGTTTTCACCACCCCCCAGCCGATCCGCTGGCACCTGCCCGCCGCCGATGCCGCCGCCGCCACCCGCTTCTGGTCCGAGCTCGGGCTCGCGCCGGCCGCAACCGCGCCGCTGCAGCGCGCCGCCGAACCCGCCGGACCCGGCGGCGGCTGGATTGTCCGCCCCGACCCCGAGGCCGTCCTCGCCCTCACCGCCGCCGATCGCGCCAAACTGTACACCGCGCTCGCCGCCGATCCGCGCAACGCGCTCCAGCGCGATCCGTTCCGCTGCCGCACCGAGGCCGTCGAGGATTGGTTCGAGGGCAGCGGCCTCCCGGACGACGTCGTCGCCCTCACCCGGCGCCTCCTCTACGAACGCAACGGCTCGATGTATTTCTCGGACCACGATCTCGTCCTGCCCCGGATTCCCACCGCCGCCGGCCGCATCCGCTACATCAAGGTCATGTCCCGCAAGACCGCCCTGCTCGGCCAACTGCACGTCGACCGCAGTTCCGACGTCGACGCCCTCGTGCGGTACTGGGGACAGGGCCGGCGCTCGAAGGACATCGAGCCGCTCCTGCAGTCGCTCGCCCGGCGGCCCGAGGGCGGCAGCCTCGATCTGGTGCACCTCCTGCCGCCGTTCGCGCGGCGGCTGCTCTACACGTATCCGATTCCCTCGGACGACCCGGCCGACCTCGCCCACGATTGCCACTGGACGTCGCTGAACTTCTACAGCACCCAGCCCGACAACCGCTTCGCCGACCTCGAGCAGGCCCGCCTCGCCCTGCTGCGCGACTACTACCAGGTCAACGGCGCCCCCGCTCTCGGCGACATCGTCATGTTCGTCCGGCCCGACGGCCAAGGCGTGCACTCCTGCGTGTACGTCGCCGACGACGTCGTCTTCACCAAGAACGGCGCCGCGTTTTCCGTGCCCTGGACCCTCGCCCGCCTCGAAAACGTCGTCGCTTTCTACACGGTCACCGAGCCGCTCGAGGTGCGCCGCTACCGGCTGAAACCGCGCTGACGCGGCACCGCCGCAGGAAAGCATTGCCGGGGCGGCGCCCCGTGCAAAACCTGCCGCCGTGCCCGCCCCCGCCAAGAAGGTCTCCCAGACTCAGCTCGCCCGCGAACTCGGCATTTCCCAGGCCCTCGTTTCGCTCGTCCTCAACGGCCGGCGCCAAGGCATCAACGCCGAGACCTACGACCGCATCTGGGCCCACGCCGTCAAACGCGGCTACCACCCGAAGGGCATGCACCTGGCGTCCTCGCCGGCCGCCCAGGCCCGCCAGGTCGGCATCATCTTGCGCGCGCCGCTCCGGCTGAACACCCCGACGATGTACTTCGGCCACGTGCAGCACGGCCTGCACTCCGGCATCGAGGCCCGCGAGCACACGACCGTCTTCCTCGGCGCCGAGGACCAGCTCGACGCCGCGAAACTCCGCCGCCTCTTCGCTCCCGGCCACGCCTTCCACGGTCTCGTCCTCGTCGGCGAAGTCACCCGCGCCTTTCTCGACCAGCTCCGGAAATTCGGGCTGCGCATCGTGGCCGTGTCCGCGCGTTACCCCGGTCTCTGCCACTCCGTCCTCGGCAACGAACCCCAGGCCCTCGAATCCCTCGTCGACCACCTGCACGGGCTCGGCCACCGGCGCTTCGGCTGGATCGGCGGCAACGTCGGCCTCGGCCGCCACGAAGCCCGCCTCCAGGCCTACGAGGGCGCCCTCGGCCGCCTCGGGCTCCGCCTCGACCCCCGCTACACGGTAAAACTGAAGGAAGGCGACCGGATCGACGGCGCGGACGGCGTCCGCGTCCTCCTCGCCCACCGCCGCCGCCGCGACTTCCCGACCGCGTGCATCTGTTACAACACGCTGATGGCCTCCGGCGCCGTGCGCGAATTCGCCCGCGAGGGTTGGTCCGTGCCCGGCCGGGTCAGCGTCGCCAGCGCGGACCTCTCGCCCGTCGCCACCGACAGCCGCCCGCGCATCACCGCCGCCGGTTCGAACCCGACCACCCTCGGCGAAGCCGCCGCCCGCCTCCTGCTCGAGGGCGCCGGCGTCGCGCCGGAAGGCTGCACCGACCTGATGCTCCCCGCGCAGCTCTTCGTCGGCGACACCACCGGACCGGCCGCCTGACGCCGTCGCCCCGCCGGCACCGGCCGCGCTCCTCCCCCTCGCCGCCGGCAACTTTGCCCTTGCCGCCTGATAATTATTAACAAACCGTCCCGCAACCCCGCCGGTTGCCCCGCCCCATGACTTTCGCCGACCACGCCGTCATCGTTTTCTACTTCGTCTACATGCTGGCGATCAGCTGGGTGTTCCGGAAGTTCGTCACCAACGTCAGCGACTACTTCCGCGGCGGCGGCAAGGCCCTCTGGTGGATGGTCGGCGGTTCCGCCTTCATGGTGCAGTTCAGCGCGTGGACGTTCACCGGCGCGGCCAGCAAGGCCTACGCCGACGGCTGGCCCATCGCCGTGATCTACCTCGGGAACGCCCTCGGCTTCACCCTCAACGCCCTGCACTTCGCCCCGCGCTTCCGCCAGATGCGCGTGGTCACCGGCGTCGAAGCCATCCGCCAGCGCTTCGGCCGCGCCAGCGAGCAGGTCTTCACGTGGCTCCAGTTGCCGTTCGGCCTGCTGCAGGCCGGCATCTGGCTCAACTCCCTCGCCGTGTTCTTCGCCGCGGTCTTCAACCTCGACCTTTCGCTCACCATCGTCGCCACCGGCCTCGTCGTGCTCGTGATGGCGCTCGTCGGCGGCAGCTGGGCCGTGCTCGCCAGCGACTTCATCCAGGTGCTCATTCTGATGCCGGTGTGCCTCGCGGTCACCGTGCTCGCCGTGCTCAAGGTCGGCGGTTTCGCGTCGTTCCTCGATCAGGTTCCCGCCCGGCATCTCGACTTCGGCCAGGTGTTCTCCGCCGATTTCCTCGGGCTCTGGTGCGTCGCGATGCTGATCAAACAGATCCACACGACCAACAACCTCGCCGACGCCAACCGCTACCTCTGCGTCAAGGACAGCCGCCATGCCCGCCACGCGGGTTTCCTCGGCGCCGCGCTCTTCATCGTCGGCATCGTGATCTGGTTCACCCCGCCGATCGTCGCCGCCATTCGCTTCCCCGATCTGCACGCCGTCTTCCCCCAGCTGCGCAATCCCGAGGAAGCCGCCTTCATCGCCATCGCCCGCGATGTCATGCCCGTCGGCATGATGGGCCTGCTCGTCAGCGGCATTTTCGCCGCGACGATGTCCTCCATGGATTCCGGCCTGAACAAGAACACCGGGTTCTTCATCAAGAATTTCTACCAGCCGGTTCTGCGGCCGCACGCCACGGACGCCCACCTGCTCAAGGTCGGCAAAGTCACCACCGTCGCCTTCGGCCTCCTCATCGTCGGGGTCGCCCTCGAGATGAGCCAGCTCAAGGACCTCACGCTCTTCCAGCTCACCCAGCGCCTCAGCATTTTGATCGGCATCCCCATCATCGTGCCGCTCTTCCTCGGCCTGCTCGTCAAACACACGCCGCCGTGGTCCGCGTGGAGCACCGTCGCCGTCGGCTTCGTCAGCTCGCTCTTCATCACCCATCGGCTCACCCCCGAATGGGCCGCCGCCTTCTTCGGCCTCGGCCATCCGCTGTCGGCGACCGCCGCCGAATACTGGCGCCAATCCATCGAGCTCTTCGGCAACGTCGGCATCTGCTCCCTCTGGTTCGTCGGCACGAAACTCTTCTGGTCGCGCACCTCGCCCGCCCACCGCGCCCAGGTCGACGAGTTCTTCCAGCGGCTCAACCGGCCCGTCGACTTCGCCCGCGAGGAGGGCAGCGCCGCCGCGAACGACTCCCGCCAATCCCGTGTCGTCGGCTGGCTCTGCGTCGCCTACGGCGGCTTCGTCTGCCTGCTCGCCCTGATTCCCAATCCGCTCGCCGGCCGTCTCGCCTTCGTCGGCTGCGGCGCCGTCGTGCTCCTGATCGGCGGCCTCCTGCTCGGCTCCGCCCGCCGCTCGGCGTCGCCCGCCGCCTGAAGATCCCGACGTCCCCCGCTTACCGCTTTCCCATGCCGCACCGCGGACGCCTCGTTCTACTCCCGCCCAACCGCGTCTGGCGCACCTACCCCGGCGGCCGCACGCTCGAGCGGCTCGCCGGCGCCGCCGCGCCCGCTGATTCCCATCTCGCGGAGGACTGGATCGCGTCGACCACCCGCGCCGTCAACCGCGGCCGCGAACACATTCCCGAGGGCATCTCCCAGGTCCGGCTCGGCCACGATCCCGCGTCGCACGACTTCGCCGCCCTCCTCGCCTCCGACCCGGAGTACTTCCTCGGCGCCGCGCACGTCGCCAAGCATGGCGCGCAGCCGCAGGTGCTGGTCAAGTTCCTCGACAGCGGCACGCGCCTCCATTTCCAGGTCCATCCCACGCGCGAGTTCGCCCGCCGCGTCCTCGGCGCCCCCAGCGGCAAGACCGAGGCCTACCACGTCCTCGGCGTGCGGCCGTCCGGCGAGGTCGCCGGCGGCGAAGCCGTCGGCTACATCTACGTCGGATTCCAACGTCCGCCCCATCCGGATACGCTCAAGGCCGCGATCCTCGCGCAGGACCTCGCCGCGATCGAGGCCTGCTTCGACCGCATCCCCGTCCGCGCGGGCGACACCTTCATCATCCCCGGCGGCACGCCCCATGCCCTCGGCGCCGGCGTCTTCATGGTCGAAATCCAGGAACCGAGCGACCTCGTGATCCGCTTCGAATTCGAACGCGCCGGCTACGTCCTGCCGGAAGCCGCGCGGTTCATGAACCGCGACGTCGATTTCGCCCTCACGGTTTTCAATTTCGAGCCCCTCGACGCTGCCGCCCTCGATCGCCGCGTCCGCTGCCGCCCCCGCTTGCTCCGCGATCTCGGCGACGGTTCGCGGCAGGACGAACTTATCGGGACCGCCGAAACCGACTGCTTCCGCGTGCGCAAGACCCACCTCGCCGCTCCCGCCGTTCTCGCGGCCGCGGAGCCGACGATCCTCATCGTTACCGCCGGCGAAGTGACCGCCGAGGTCGGCGGCGAAAGCCACCGCCTGCGCACCTTCGACAAAGTTTTCCTCCCGGCCGGCCTCGGGCCGGTCCGTTTCACGCCGCACCCGCACGCCGAATGGCTCGAGTGCCTGCCGCCCGCCTGACCATGCCCAAACCCAGCGCCCTCCTCGCGGTGCTCACGCCGACGGAAGTCCGCGAGTTCCTGCCCGAGCCCATGCTCTCCGAAATCCGCGCCCTCGCGGCGGATTTCCGCCTGCTCGACCCGACGGGCATGGACGCCGCCGGCCTCGCCGCCACGCTCGCCGCCTACGATCCCGAGATCCTGCTTGGCTGCTGGAAAACGCCGCCGCTCCCTGCCGCGCCCAACCCGCGCCTGCGCTACGTCTGCTACCTCGTCGGCTCCGTCAAACGCCTGCTCACCCGCCGCCATCTCGAGGCCGGGCTGCTCGTTACCAACTGGGGCAGCACCATCAGCCGCACCGTCGCCGAAGCCGCGCTCTTCCACATTTTGGCCTGCCTGCGCAACGCGTCCCACTGGGCCGTCGCGATGCACCAACCCGGCGTCGCCGCCTGGAAAAACGGCCTCACCGACGCCCGCTCCCTCTTCTGCCGCCGCGTCGGCATCCACGGCTTCGGCCCCGTGGCCCGCGAACTCGTCGCCCTCCTGAAACCCTGGCAGTGCCCGGTTGCCGTCTTCGCCCCCGACCTCACGCCGGAACTCGCCCGCGCCCATGGCGTCGCCGCCGCCGCCTCGCTCGAAACGCTGTTCGCCGAAGCCGACGTCGTCGTCGAACTCGCCCCGCTCATCCCCGCGACCACCGGTATCGTCACCGAAAAACTGCTGCGCCTGATCCGGCCCGGCGGCGTATTCGTGAATGTGGGACGCGGCGCCGTCGTCGACGAGGCCGCCTTGCTCCGCGTCGCCCAGGAAGGCCGCATCCAGGTCGGCCTCGATGT
>JACCEB011449317.1_pt1 | contig 13200 bp, 15 predicted proteins | sample 7454761 | NCBI WGS metagenome assembly JACCEB01 (sample SAMN15323454, study PRJNA562643) | freshwater metagenome | isolation source: river surface water | place: USA:Blue River Watershed | collected 2017-08-18 | reverse complement strand
CGTGAAACGTTCGCAATCATAGGAGTTTTATTTTTAATTTGGTTAAGTATTTTCTATTTTTTGACAAAAATAAATAATTCATTTTCTGAATATATTTATTCTTTTGGTATATCTTTTTTGTCGGTTTGCGTCTACAAAATAACGAAAATGCATAGAGTTGAGGAATTCGGCACATTCTCAAAAGTATGCCATTGGTCTTTTATTATCTTTGCAATTTGGGGGTTTATAAGATTTGATTGGTACATTCCAATTTTTTCTATTTTTGTTTTTTCACTACCCATAAAATCCATTGGAAGAATTTTATGGTTAAGAATGTGGCGCAGTAATTCAGGTTTTCAGCATCTTCATTGGATTAACATTTTTATAGTGATTGGTTTTATCTTTTCATTGACAGGATTGTTAATAAATTAATCTTCTCATTGATTATGAAACTACTCACTCAAATTCGTCTATCATTCACAAATTGGATAGACTTTAGGTCAAGAATTAGTCGCATTGAATTTTTTACTGGACTAGTAACAAGTGGTCTTTTCTTATTACTCAATATATTAATTTTTATTCAACTTAATTCATATTCTGCATATTTAAGAATAGACACTTTAAATGTTATCTCTGTTATGTATATTTTCATTGCAATCTTATTTGCATTTATTCAATCTCATTCTCTTGTTGCGAGAAGATTGAATGATATTAGAGTTAATCCTTATCTTGCGTTTGTTCCTTTTATATTAAGTTCTGTGTATCTTGCATTGAAAGTCTTTGTTGATACAGACCCATATGGAAAATTTATATTCATAGGCATTCTGTTGGTAATTTTAGTGACTATTACATTATTGGTGAGTGAGAGTGACTGATTTAAAGGACGGTCTTATTAAAAAAGAAAGATATTTATGATAGATAATCAAACATTTGAAAATTGTTTTGTTAATCTTGGAACCGAGTATGTTTGCCTCAATATTAAAAAAATAGAATTAAATGGATATCCAAATTCCTACAACAAAGGTGAATGGATTTTAGAAAACTTAGCATCTGACCAGGGAGAACTTTTTGACTTGTTTTGTACCCAAGTTTGCAGTCCTCAAAGGGTATATCACTTTAATGTAATGCAAAAATTTGAATCAAAAGAAGATGATAGTTTTTTTTATATTCTAAATTTTCAACCCTCAGACTTAAAAGAATTAAGAGTCAAATTCGCCTTTGAAGAATTTTCTCATGATGATAAAAAAAGAAGAATTTATATTTATGAAGATTTAAGAATAATCAATGATCCTTCTTATAGTCTGATACCTGATGTGGAAACTGTAATGTCTAAAATGCAACTTTGTATGGCAATTAATATGGCAAAACTGACAAATGATGAAAGGAATCTTCAGCAATTATTAAAAAGGTGCTATTTAAGAATTAAGTCAGTTTATGAATCTAATAAAATAATAATAAGATAACGAAATTAAAGATATCCTTAATACAGTTATCGTAGATTTATCTTATTCAACTATTCAAGTAATTTATAGGATGTATAGATGAAAAGGAAACTTTTTATACTCCGACTAAATCTTAAATAAAATCCAGCACCTTTCTTAATGAGTATTCAGATTAGGAGTAATGAAGGAAGGTGCTAGTTCTAACCCTTCCTTACCTCCACCACTAAATCACCCTTTCTTAATAGACCTTTTACCTGACTCACAAACTTCGTTAAATCAGCATTGGAGATAGTTGGTTTAGTGTTTGGAGACACTTCTAGCGTCAGGAGTATGTTCTTATTGGTCATAGGAGTATCTTTCGTTGGGGGTCTAATTCATAAATCTATTCTTGTTATAGTCGGATACATGCCTAAGCAGGAGCATACGAGCAAAGGTGGAAGGTTTAAGGTGATGGGAATTAGCAATCTGGATAAGGTATTGTTCAAACTTCTCATCAATACGGATATGGATGTTCTTAGTTAGTTGGTGGTTCATTAGGAAGTCCTTTCGTTAACAAGCAGATAAAGCAGGTGGTTTAGGTAGTAACTAGATTAGGTTACTTTGTGATGTATTTAGTATGGATTGGTGTTAGCACAATGCTTCGCATATTCGCTTCGCTCATGGTTATTATTGGATTATTTGTTAAATGTATCCTTGCGGTAAGCGTTTTCTGAAGATGCAATTTGCCTATCCGAACGGCAAATCACATCTAAAGAACTTGCGTATAAGGTTCCTTTAATGCAACTAGATATGCAAAACTCATAAGAGAAAGAGCGGTCATGCGGTCTTCTTTTACTTGCAGATGAATGACGCAGACACTATCAACTTATCTAATCAATCAATAGTATCTTGTGAGTTGTCATGCTCAGACAGTGCTCACTCGTTACAGGAATCATTTTTAAAGTGTCATTCTGTATTGGACACTTCTCATCATATAAATTGTCTTAATAACACATCAAACTCACACAACACGGTCTTCAACTTATGTCGTTCTGTATGACCGTTTGAGGTCTTTAGGACTTGTATCACTTGTTACATTCATATTTAGTAAAGTTTAACTTTGAATCACAATTATTTTAGGCAAAAATGAAACCGCCCATTGCGAGCGGTTTGTTTTGAATTAGGTGTATCAGATTCTGATTATCTGAATGCGATTTAAAGTTAATTATCTAATTACACTTATTTCTAAATCTGAACTATCTATATTATCTAGGCGAATCATTTCTCCTAAATCATTCCAACAATATTCTGCGGCATAATCAATTTGGTTAATGCTACTGATTTGCAATTTAGCGTCATCTTCAGATTTTGCCTCTATTAAAAAAGTTACATTTCCTTGAATATATGTTTTAACTGGAAATCTCATTTTGTTACTCCTTAGGTTAAATTAAAGTAAGTATCGTTATTGATACCTACACATTTATTTATGCTCCTTGTAGAACAATGTTCTGCATTTTTATCTTTATTGCCTAGTTAGGCATCATATTTGCCTACTGTCCAAAAAACAGACATAATGACTAAAATGTTCGTTTTTTGGATGATAGGCAATGAGGGCAGATAAGCGTCAGAAAAGGGTAATAGAGTTATTAGGCAAACTCAAAAGTGGGCAAGAAATCACATTGAGAGATTTCAAATCGGTATTGGGCAAAGATGAATATGCAGAATACGAAGCAATGTGGGCAAATGAAAAAGATAAGCGGAGCATAGTTAAACCCAAAGAAATACTTCTCTATGAAAATAAGTTAAGAGAAGTAAAGTTATCACATGCAAGACATGAGAAGCATCGTCAGAATTATGGAAGCAGTCAAAGGTCAGTAGTATTAGAAAATCAAACAGAAAACTTAATGGAACAATTAGTTGAGTTCTGGAATGATATAGTCTCTTCAGATTCGTCCTTAGTTATTTGGTTTGATAGAAGTGAAATCAAAAGTCTCTCTATTGAAGAATTACCACATATAGTTAATTCAAAGAGTTCATTTAAACATTCAGATGGATTTTTTACTAAAAGAACAAAAAGAGAAATTAAGATTGAAATATTAGAAAATCTTCTAAATCCAACTCAAGAAACACAATTAGAAGAAGAAAACTTAAAGATTGGAAGGAAAGAATTAACTAATTTGGATTTCAAAGATTTCAAAGTTTAAATAAATATATTAAATTCTATGAATTTATAAAATCATCTTTGAGAATTTTCTTCAGAAAATCATCCTTTGAAATTTTAAAATCTAATTTTCCATTACTACCAGAAATACCATATAAACTATTTTTGGTTCTATGAACTTTAATCCATTCAACTTCATCATGATTATCATCCAATATTATTTTTAATTCACTAAAATTAATTCCAGCAATACCATCTTTGCCACAAACAAGCAGAACGACAACTTCCTCAAAAATACTTTTTAGTTCAAAGATTGTGTCTTGGTGTTTTTTTAAAAAAGAAAAACGCCATGGCGTAAGTCTTTTTTCAGAGTGTTTAATATAAACACCAATACCATTAATTGAATATGCACTATTTTCGTATAGGTCTTTAAGTGATTCTACTTTGAGAGGTTTTATTGAGTTTCTGGATAACTCAAGCAATGCTACGCCATGAAAAAATTTAAAATCACTAATCATTATTTTTGAATATTTTTGGTATTTCTATAAAACTTAACTTTACCTTCATAGGCATAAAAGATTCTTGCCATATTATCTGAATTAAAAAAAATCTTAAAATGATGAAAGACATAATCAGGAAAATTTATTTTATTTATTGCTGGTTTAAGGACTCCTTTGTCTCGTGACACATTAGTGTGATTTATTCCACCTGTGTTGTAATTCATAATTGTGCTTGATTCGTGAAAAATACATGATTTATTTCCAAAATTTGAACTTCCATGCTCTATAAAATTTATTATATGCTGAGGAATGCATTCTTCACCCAAAAGTAATTTTAGTTTCTTTAGTTTTTCAATAACGCCTAGGTTTTTTGTATTAACTATCTCTTCAACATCATTTGTTCTTGAAAACCTAGCAAAACTCATTTCTCCTGATTCAAAATTAAAGTTTGCTTTATCTATACTTGATGGAGCAACTGGTCTAGTTTTCTCGTCTCCTATCCATGCTGGCGCTCCATTTCCAGAGCGAATTGATTCCATATTTAATCTGTGCCAGACAAAACATTGGTGCCATTGACTGAATAATTCCTGAGGTATATGAAGTTCAAAATATTTAAGATAATCACTTCTGCTTCCAAACATTCGTGCTCTTTGAATATAAGTATCTTGTTGCATTTTATGTTTTACTTCTCTTGTAAAGAACATACAAAGAAGATTTTCAAAGGTTACCCCTCTTGAAATAATATTTCCTCCGATGGCAATTGTATAAGGACAGATTGGAATCGTAGCATCTTTAAAGTCAACATTCTTTCTATCCGTTTCCGAGTTCATTAAAACTACTTTATGTCTTGTAATATTGTTTACTGCATATTGAATAATGTCTGTTTCATGACCAGGATATTTTTCCTTTGCTTGGTTAAATAATTTCTCCCAGTATTTTTCATAATCTTTATTATTTTTCGTATACAATGCATCAAAAACTTTTGTAATTTCTCTTAAATCCTTCATGTGCTCATCTTTAATTCCACTTGTATGCACCAACATTGAGTAATTTTTTTCACTTAATTTTTTGTTTAAGAACGAAACATTGATAATAAAACTAAATAGTGCCTCTCGGAGAAATTGCGGTTTATCTTCTTTATCTGGCAGGGGAATTAGCGTATACGGTCTTGGTTTGTTTTGGTCAAGTTGAAAAAAATGTTCTTGTCCATGATATTTTTCATGTGGTTTGAAATCAACCCAATTTTGACTGATATTATTAAATGTATTATTTAAGTCTAATCTAACTGGTGTTGCTGTTACTCCAATATATATTCCATTATTTTCTAAAAGGTTATCAATTAAACGATTAATTGCTGTTTTTTCACCTTTATTAATTTTTGCATTTGGACTGGCATAATCTGCTTCATCATCAATAATAACTTTTTCTTTTTTATATCCAACTTTATCAATTAATTTTTCAAGATCTCTTGAATTCTTTTTTGAAAAAATAATCCAGTTGTTATCACCAATAGTTACTTCTGGATCTAAAACTTCTGAATATTTTTTTGGGGAGGGGTTGATATTTGATATTGTAAATCGTTTTATGTTTTGGTCTAATAATTCTAGATTATCATTTAAAAGCACAATAATAATTTTATGATTTTCGTCTAATAATTTTGCAGTTAGGCAAATCATCATTTCTGTTTTGCCACTTTGAGGTTCGCCATATATTACAAATGAGCGATTATTAGAGTTGATATTTCTAATACAGTCATTTACTGTATTTTCAATAGATGATGTATCCTTTCCCTCTGCTCTTATTCTTTCAATTTGAAAGGTATATCTTGATTCAATTCTTTGAAAATCATTAATATTGAACATAATTTTTCTCAATAATTTTATAAAGATATTACCTTAAACTTAAGACTAAGGGTTCAAAAAGTTTGATTTACAGAGCAACGAGTTAGTTAGGTTCGGAAATTAACAGGAAGACTTTAATAATGCGGTTCAATATGCCGATAGTTATTAAATTCAATTTCCAAATCCATCAACAATCCAAGCAAGAATAAATGTAACCGCGAGAGTAAAATATACATCTGAAGAATTAAAAGGATATGCAATCCATATTCCTAAAATACATATTGCAATTGCAATTCTTCTCATTCCATTCATTCTCATTTAAATCCTCTTTCATCACGATGATTTTTTAATGCATTAATAAGTTCATCCCCAAGTCTTTTTGCATTATCTTTATTTGATAATTTCTCTTTAGTTTGACAAGAATTTTGATAATCACCTTTCCCGTCAATAATATTTCTTATTCCACCCCTTGCATTTTGAACATCATTTTTGCGTCTAGGAATCAAGTGAACATGACAATGAAAGATTGTTTGACCTGCTACTTCACCACAGTTCATTCCGATGTTATATCCTTTAATGGTCCTATCTTTTTCATCTAATTTCATTTTTTCAGATTGTATTAATTGATTAATCGCATTAATTTCTGCTTGATTAAGTTCAAAGTAATCTCTGACATGCCTTTTAGGAATAAAAAGTGTGTGATGTTCTGTGACTGCGTAACCATCTCGTATTGCATATGCTAAAAAGTTTTCTGAAACAATTCTTTTAGTTTCTTTAATTTGAATATCACAAAAAAGACAGTTTTCTTCTCTATGTGAGTATAGATTTTCAATCTCTTTGAAATTTGTCTTATCTCTATTTCCTTTATTTGTATTACATTCCCAACAAAGTGCTTGATAATTTGATATGTCGTTTAGACCACCTAAACTTCTCGGAATAATATGATCTACATCAATTGCTTTTTCTGCAACTGATGCTCCACACATTTCACATCTTCTTCCTGCTCTTAATAGAACTTTATATCTTATTGAACCACTGATTGCCTCCCTGTCTGTTGCTCTATGCTCCCATATCTTTTCACCTCGTTTGTTTTCATATTCAATCAATTTATCCATACAAATATTAATTAACTCATCAATCTCATTTTGAGTAAATTCAGAAAAATTGTTTAAATATTGAACTGATTTTTCTCTTGTAGTGATTTTATGAGTTGAGAGAACCTTTCCTACCATATTTCTCACTTTATCAATGTAGTAGTCAAGTTGAGTGGGGTCACGATTTAGAATGACTTGTGCGATATGCTCTTCAGATGCCGAACCGTTATTCTTGAGTAATTCAATTAACATAACAGGTTGGTAGATATGTGACATAGACATATCTTCATTGATAAACTTTTTAAGTTGAGAGAAATTCACTCTTTGATTTTACTCTTTTTGATCTCATTTAAAGAAGGTAAATGAATCCAATACCCTGAAATATAATTTCTCTCTCTTTTTCTACTTTGAAAAACACGACCCCCGAAATTATCTGATTTCCAATACCAATGATCCGTAATACAAATATCACCGTGAGGGAATCGTTTATGTTCTTTATAAAAATAAAGAATAAGATTTAAAACATACTCTCTTGTCAGATGTGAGTAATATTCTGTGCCCCAGGGTCCAAATTTTTGGGGTAGGGCGAAATCAACAATGCATTTAGCATCATCAATCACTTTTAAATCTTGAATATCTTCAGGAATGTTTGCATAAAAATATGTATCTTCACCAAACTTCCATCTTGTTTGATTGCGACTTAAGTCACTATTTCTAATAGACATGCTGTTTCTCCTCTTTTAGTCAATTTCAACAAATGTTCGGGCATGACAAGTTAGGAATAAATCCGCCCGTATAAAACAAAAAACCCGATTCAGCAGATGCTAAAACGGGTCAATATATTCGTTTTAGCAGTTATTTATTAATCGCCCTGCAATCTGAATCAAATCAGCGATACGCACATAATAATCCTTTCTGAATTTTATTCAATATTCTAATAACCCATTGATTACATTAAATTTTAAATAAATTTACATTTAATTTTAAAATTTTTAATATAAAAATTACATTAAATGTTTGACATCGCTGTAAATTAGGAGCAAAATTCTCAAAAATTCCAAAAAAAGGAAAAAACATGATTTACAACGATTTAGACAAACCTTTCATGGTGTATGGGTACTGCAGGATTTCTCGTGACGAAAAGTTAAGCAATGAGAAAAGTGAAGAAGAATTAATCAAAACAATTGATGAACAAAGAAAACTAATTGAAGACTTTGCAAAAAGTAAAAATTGGAATGAAGTGAAATTTTATAGCGAAGAAACGACGACACCGAGATTACGCAGACATCTTGCAAGAGAACCAAATCAATTCAGTTTGATGTTTAGTGAGTGTAAAGCAAACGATGTAATTATTATTTCAAGTGCAGATAGAGTATTTGGCGAAGTAAGAGAGGCGAAGTTAATCATATCAAAATTAAGAAGTTTAAATATAAAACTAATAATTACAGATATTGGTGAAGATATTACAAATATTGATTCTTATAAAATTCTGACGGCATTGCTAGATGCATTTATTAAAAGACAAACAATAAGTGCGATTAGAAGAAGAAGTTTTGACAATCAAATGGGAAGTGATTTAAGTTTTAGAGGAGGATTTGATCCAATCGGATTTAAAAGTGAAATCAAAGATGGAAAAAAAATATTTCTAGTGAATGAAGAGGAAAAAGCAATATTAGAAGAAATATTAAAGTTTAAGAGACTTAGGGAAGAAGAAGAAAAAAATAGGCAAGACCAAAAAAATAAGTTTGGAAGTGCTGATCCTAAAAAATTCACTACAAGACAAATTGAAGAATACTTAATTGAAAAGTTCAAGATTGACAAAATGATTACTCGTCGTATTTCAATTAATGGACGAGAAGGCGTAATTAAACGATTCAGTCACTTAACAATTCATAGACTTGTAACACAGGAAGGTTATGTTGAGCAAAAACTAAACATGATTCAACGACTTGAGAATTTAACAAAAAAATAATGAAGAAAAGAGAAAATAATGGCAAAAAATAAACTTTATGTAAAAAATCAAACCGAATTATTCAAAATGAGTAGAACTAAAGTGCAATTATTTACAGAATGCCCCAAATGTTTTTACTTGGATACACGGTTAGGGGTTGCAAGACTAGGCGGTCTTCCATTCACTCTTAATAATGCAGTTGATGCGTTACTCAAGAATGAATTTGATGAATATCGTTCAAAGAAAGAACCTCACCCTTATTTTGTTGAAAATAATATTGATGCAATTCCCTTTCAACATGAAAAATTAAATGAGTGGAGAGAAAACTTCAAAGGCATTCACTATCATCACGAAAAATTAGGTTTTAATTTAACTGGAGCAGTAGATGATTTGTGGATAGACAATAAGACTAACAAAATTATAGTCGCAGACTATAAGGCAACTGCAAAGGAATCAGAAGTAACTTTAGATGCAGATTGGCAACAGGGATACAGAAATCAAATGGGTTTCTATCAATATATCTTAAGAGGAATTGGATTTGATGTAGATGAGACAGGTTGGTTTGTCTACGCAAACGGCATTAAAACAGAAAAGCGATTTGATAATCAACTCAAATTTACAGTATCAATGCTTCCCTATAAGGCAGATACAAGTTGGATTGAACCTACTCTTGAAGAAATCAAGACATGTTTAGAGTCAGATGTAATACCTGAGCAACATGAAGACTGTAAGTATTGTAATTATGTTGCAAAGTATAACTCTGCACTTAAACACTAAAAAATGGAAACAATAAAGATGTATCTAATTTTGATACTTCAAAAATTATATGAATTAATTAACTACTTACTATAAAACTATGAATATTGATATACCTGAAAAGATACCTTGCATTATGCATCATCACAAACCTCTGATGATATTTAGAGTGCCTATGTTTCACAAAGAGGGCATCTATGCAATCAACATTGGGAATGGAGAAAGAAAAGTCTATAACTCAACAAATGCTCCACCATTTATCTATCTTAAGACTGCAATGATAAAAGCACAACGAGTTAAAAGATTGAAAAAAGATTCTGATATAAAAATTGATATTGATCCAACTGAAATATATTTACCTACCTCTGAATATAGAGATATGTTGTATGACGGTTGGAGAGCATCAGAATCATGGTATGTATTAGTTCTAAATGAAGAAGAGATATATCACATGAGAAAGTATACCTAAATTGAAGGATACTCTCTTACATTTGATTAATGTTTTACCTGTAATTGCAAGCGTTTGTATAATTATTGCATTTACAAAAGCATTAGATTATTACTCATCTAAAAGGTCAGCAAAAAAGTATGGCACATTTGGAGCATTGATATTTTATTTGGTTTCACTTTTAAATGTATATGGCGGTTTTTTTCTAGTAGTGAAATATATTAAGTTGTTCTAACGATTATTTAAGAAAAAGGTTATTTTTATGAGTAAAGCAAGCGATAAATTGAAAATTGAAAAATTTGTAAAAGATTGTATGTTAAAAGAATACTCGGATCTTGATAATGACATTGCAATACAATTCGTTTCTAAAGCGTTAGAATCCGGAGTTATTTCAAAGGCGGGTGATGATGATTTAACTGAGTGGTTTGAAAAAAGATTCAAACCGTATTTATTTATTTTAGATGAAAATGAATATACACAAGCGGCAATTCAAGCACTAAGAATACAGTTTGGAATTCAAGGTACAGATTTTGGTTCCTCAAGACAAAGAGATATGGGTCAGAAGTGGACTGATACAATTCGTGGGTATCTTGGCGAACTTGGTTTCAAGCAGGTTATGAAAAGTAAATTCAATATTGATATTAATTTAGGTCATGCGCCTGGAAAATTAGAAGATTATTTGCCTCTAGACATTCATGGAATTAGAGAAAATATTAATCAAGAATATCGTAAACCCAATATTAATATATCAATAAAGACAATAAAGTCTAATGGCATTTGGTTAGATATTCCGGGGAATCAATTTGCACATTCGGATATTCACTTGAGTTGTTCAATTGGAATAGATGTTGACCATTTATTTGGTTTTTTCAAGCATCTTTCGGTTTTTCAGGACAAGATTCTTAAAAGAGGTTTGGATCTAAAAATAATCAATCAAGGTGAGGCAGACGAAATTTATAATAAAGTACCGTCATTCAAAAAAGTGTATGGTTACATTCCTGGATTTGTTAATAATACTACATATGTAAACTCATATGTTTATGATGGAAAATTAGGAATAAAAAATTATCTTATTAAAAATTGGACAGGGAAATATGAACTTTCATATCTTGAGACTATTAAGAAAAATGAGGGCGCAAGTAAAGTCCAATTTGCAGGTATTGGTGAATTTACTCAATCCAGCAGACACTTATTTGGACTAAAAAGTCTTAAACATTCAGATTTAGATTGGAAAAATGAGATTTTACAAAAAATATAATAAACTGAATTTTTTTAGTACAACTTTTATCAGTGCCCAAGTATATTGGGCGAAACGAAATCATATTCAATACCTGCGAAAGTCTTTAGAATTGATTCAAAAATAATTTTCGCACCTTGCGGAGGAACTGCCATTCCAATTTGCCTTCTAACACTTTCTTTTTTCCCGACAAAATAAAAATCATCTGGAAAGGTTTGAATTCTTGCTCTTTCACGGTTTGTTAATGCTCTATCTTCTTTGTAGTGATAACCATGAGTTCCTCCGCCACCACTTCCTGTAATAGTATAAGAAGGTTTGTTTGGATCTAATCTTTTATAAATTTGACTTAACTTAGCGCTTTTAACATTTATTTCCAAATGTTTTGGAAGTTTAGTTTGCCAAATATTTTCGCCAGGTTTTATGTATTTTAATCTTTCAACAACTCTCTGATTTTGAGCAGTAATTTCGTGGTTTGTTGCATCTATAGGGATTGGAGGATTTTCAATTGCTTTTTTTGAAGATATAAAATTATTTAGCGTAGTGGGAGCAGGAATCCTGTAATGTAATTTCAAAGTTTTATCAATACCAACTATTATTATCCTATGTCGTGTTTGAGGAACTCCATACTCTTCAAATTTATATTTATGAATTATTAAATCGTAACCATTTATTCCAGCATTTGATAGGTCTTTAACAATTTTTTCAAACGCCTTTCCTTCGTTCGCACTTGTTAATCCACCAACATTTTCTGCAATAAAGAATTTTGGATTGAAAGTATCTATAACTTTTACACCATATGTATAAAGTCCTCCAAATTCACCTTTTAGTCCTTTTGATTCTCCAACTAGACTGAAGTCATTGCATGGAAAACCATAAGCAAAACAATCAATTTCTGGCAACTCTTTAATTTTTAATTTTTTAACATCTTCATGAATAATTTTTGCGTGAGGAAAATTATGTTTATAAGTATTGCATGTATCTTCGTGATAATCATTTGCCCATGAATGATTAATTGAATATTCAACATTATTTTTTTTTACTTTAAGATTACTTGCGCCTAAAGCAATACCTCCAGGACCACAAAACAACTCGCCCAAATTGAAAACTATTTTTTTCATATCGTAATTATCCTATTTTTTATCTAAATCGCCGAATAAACCGTAGCGATTCCTATCTTTAATTCTCTTGCAATCTGTTTAATACCTATACCTCGTTCTCTTAATAACTTAATCGCATTTTTCATACCGTCATTCATTTTTGAGGGTCTTCCCATCTTCACCCCTTGAGAAATTGCCCTTTGTTGTCCTGCAATGACTCTTTCACGAATGAGATTTCTTTCAAATTCTGCCAATGCACCGAAGATACTAAACATCATTCTTCCTGCACTTGTTGATGTATCCATGCCTTGTTGCATAAAGAACAAGTCAACTTTGAGTGATTGCAGTTCATTGAGTATTTCTATTAAGTTTTGAAGTGAACGACCTAACCTATCTATTGACCAACACATGACCATGTCAAATCGTCTTTGTGTTGCAGACTTCATTAATGCGTCTAGGGAGGGTCTATCTTGTCTTGATGTTGCACCTGATATACCTTCATCAATAAACTCGTCTACAATAATGTATTGCATGCGTTCTGCGATACTTCTTAACTCGTTTAATCGATTCTCACAGGTTTGTTTATCAGTAGAGACTCGTGCATAAATGGCGACTCGTTTGTTCATAGTGTGAACATCTTCCTAAGGGGATTTCGGAGGGTGGAAGGTATCAGAACTGGACGGAAAAGCAAGGGTTTGTGTATACTACAAACTAT
>JACCEB010271652.1_pt1 | contig 13206 bp, 11 predicted proteins | sample 7454761 | NCBI WGS metagenome assembly JACCEB01 (sample SAMN15323454, study PRJNA562643) | freshwater metagenome | isolation source: river surface water | place: USA:Blue River Watershed | collected 2017-08-18 | reverse complement strand
TTATAACCTTTAAAAACCCTATTTATTCCGAAGACATATTTAGAGTCATCATTATCAATATCACCACAACAAATGGTGTTTGTCCCAAGTTCTTCTTTACCATCATTTACATATTCAGTGTAATGTAGTAAATGATCAAGACGTCTTCGGTATTTGAGATATAAATCAAGTCCATTTTCTCGATGCTTAAACAACTCAGGATTAATACTATTTTCAGCTGTCAACACAATGACATCGTATAAAAACCTACGAACAACAGTGTCTGATTGAATAAATACAATAAATGGTAATAAATAGTAATAAATGGTAATAAATGGTAATAAATGGTAATAAATGGTAATAAATTGAACTTACTCGCATTATTTTGTTGTGTATCTGAGTTTATTTCAGTATCGTACGATACTTCTTCAGAAAGTTCTGAATTGATGTATTGAAACATACAAAATGTTCCAGTATCTTTTAACATATGCTTAAATGCATTTGCAAATTGGAATAACTTGGCGGATCTTTGATTTGTCTTGACTTCGTAAGTTTCCCCAGACATGAATGTAAAAACGACACAAAGCTGATCATCAGCGATGTATGAATCATTTGCATCGTCGACACTTGAGTATTTGGTAACAGTAAACATTTTTATTTGTAGTTTTATCGATAAATTCATGATATCCAAAATATTTTACACTTTCAATTTCTAAATAAAAAAGAAAAAAACAGAGGGGTTAAATATGTAATTTTTCGTACGAAATCAGAGGGGTATACAACGTACTTTTTTCATGATGTCGTTTTTTTTGTTGGAAATACACAAACAAGTCCCTCTATTATTGTAAAAAACAAAAAATACCCCTCTGTTTTTCTTTTTAATTCCAGGAAAAAATAAAAAGTGTATATATGCATAATATCAGAAATCTAACGACAAAACTACACAAAACCCTACAAGAATGAACAACAATAATAATAATAACAAGAGAAAGCTATCTGATATTGATGATAACGTTAATTCCTTAAACGAAGTAGGTTCATCATCAAATTCAACATCAAACCAACCTTCTGAAGAACCTTTACCAAAACGTGTAATTCCAAAACAATTACTAGCATTATCATCATCTTCTTCTTCATCATCTTCATCTTCTTCGTCATCTTCTTCGTCATCTTCTTCGTCATCTTCTTCGTCATTTAATAACAATCCGAACTTTATTGATCTTACTCTTGATGATGATGATGTTGTTAATGTTGTTAACAATTACATTCCTCCGCCACATATTAGTATCACTTATAATCCAATTTATGGTGAAATAATAATGAGCACATATAGTCATGAACTCAACGATGTCGTGCGCCAAAACCCAAGCAGAATCCCTCATCATGAAGATGGTACGGATGATGATGTTAATAATATGCGTTTTATACCATATGATAATGGTAATCATGTACATCCTAACGTTTTTAGACGTGCGTATGGTGACATCAACAACGCTGTTGATGATGATTATGATGATTATGACGATTATGATAATTATGATGTTTACACTGACGATGGTGATGATGATAATGATGATAGTACCGATGTTCAAAAGTATAACCCTACAGATGTTCACATTATAAATAAATAAATAAATAATTTAATTATTTTGATTTTGATTATGTTCTCGTTCGTTTTTAAACAATTAAGACAAGATTAAGATACAATTAAGACAAGATTAAGATACAATTAAGATACAATTAAGACAAGAATAAGATAAAGATTAAACACGCTTCTTCCTAGGTGGTTCTTCGTTTGATACTGAGTTTGATGCAAGCATAGATTGTATATCAACCGACGAAATTAACAATGTGGAACCGATGACAGTGTCATATACACATTCGACATCACCATCACCTACATTTTGAGTACGATGAACAAGATTTGTCTGATTACATTGTGAGCTTACACTATCATGACAGCAGATATTGATAGACTTCAATTGGTGTTGAACACTAGTGTCTTCAAGTACATTTATTATCGATTTGATCCCTGCAATACATGGAGTATATCCGTGTCTTTCTATATTAGCTTGCTCTTGTTCAGTACTACAAAGTACACTGTTGAATTCGGATGTAGCACTAAAGTTCATCATATGATCAACATCTAAATCTTTCGTGTTTGAATGTGATATAAAACCAAGAGAATTATTAAGCTTTAGACTACGTAATGAAACATTTGTATGCATACATTCTGCTATCTTTGTCAAACCTTCCGACCATATTGGATTATTACTAAGATCTAATATGTGTAAATGACACTTTTTATTAGATAATTGTTCGCACAAATTATCAATAGCCTTATGATGTTGTATGTATCCATTAACATTATTATGTTCATTATCATGTTCATTCGTGAATGTAATACCGATATTACAATTGTTTAGTACAATATCGATAATATTATCATTATCCTTGAGAATATTGAATAAAGTTGAAGCTGATTCATCATCCATTTTAACAGATGCTAATTTCAATGACACCATATTTTTCAAACCCGATATTGCATTCGTAAAAGCAGGAATAAGTGTATTATCTACATTCGTAGGAATACATGATACTAACTTTAACTTATGAAGTCTATCGATCACACTTTCAGCAGTGAGTGTATTATTGAGTATCTCTAATGAATGATTATTGAAAACGAGATTATCCAGACGAATTGTTGTGAGATTCGAACACTCTAACAATGCTGAAGCAAAACCTGACAGATCACATCCATTTTGTCTTAATTGATGTTGAACTTGCATGACATCATCCTCATTTACATTGATATTCTCAATATCAAACATACATTCATTCGTAATTCTAATATGTATTTCATCAATACTCGTAAGACCTCGAATAGCTTGTCCAATCATATTGATGTATCTACTAATACATTGTTCGATTTCGTTGATTTCTAATGACATTATGTATCCAATGTTTAATGTTACAGAAACCGTACGTAGATTAGTTTGTCTTCTAATACCATTAATGAATCTTTCGGTATAAAACCCACCATCTTGATGTTGGATAGCTGATGTAGGTGATATGTCGAAATCGATGATACTCATATTATCAACATTCGATAATATAGAACCCAAGTATCGAATACTATCGATACCTCTACCTGGAAAGAAACGAATATTCTTGAAGAATGATGCTTCTGTGAAGAATTTTAGATGGAAAGCCATTGATTCTGCAAGTCTAAAATCAATACCGTTATCATTATCTTGGTTACCAGCATTTGATGGTTGGATAGAACAAGTGTATTGATTATGATTATTAATATTTTCACAGTAGTAATGATTAAGATCATCAAATAAGGTAGAAGCCCTAGTTTTATTATCATAAATTCCACCTATATAATGACTTCTGTAAAACGTAATGTTCAACCCATTTGTGTGCAAGCTATTCAATTTACCCAAGTTTTCTTCTTCAGTAGTAATAAACACATTCAAAACAAACCTTCGAAAGGTTCCTCCATTATCATTTTCAATCGGACGGAGTTCTTGATCATACGCTGCTTCAATATCAGTATCAAACCACAAGTACTTGAACATAATAATTGGTGTAACACCGACTAAATGTGTCTTCACTGCTCTTGAAAACTCAAATAACCTTGCACTTGCAAGATTTGTCTTGATTTCATAAGTTTCCCCAGTCATGAACACTAAATAGACACAAAGTTGTTCATCCTGAACATATGAATCATTTGCATCGTCAACACTTGAGTATTTGGTAACAGTAAACATTTTTATTTGTAGTTTTATCGATGAATTTCTGATATTCTGCATATATACACTTTTTATTTTTATCTGGAATTAAAAAGAACCAGGGGGGTATCTTACGTACTTTTTCATTCGAAATCAGGGGGGTATACAACGTAATTTTTCGTACGAAATCAGAGGGGTATACAACGTACTTTTTGTACGAGATCAAAGGGGGTGTATGATTTAAAAAACGATATGGGCGGTAAAATTCAAAAGATATCACACATACCCCTCTGTTTTTGTTAAATTTAAAGCCCCTCTAATTCTTTTTAATTCCAGGTGGAAAATTAAACACTCATTAATTCAATTTCTACAATATCAATACTATAAAACGTTAACACACCATTATATTATTACTAAAATGAACACCAACAAGAGAAAAGCAAGTGAACTATACGCTGATGTTATCGTTATCGATGATTCGTCAGATACCAAAATGTCCAAAATCATAGAAGACGATAGCAATGGTGTTGAGTATTTATACTCTAATTACACAAACAACAACTCCGCATCCAATTCTACATCATCTACATCATCTGATGTCCATTCGACACCATCTGCATCATCTGGATCATCTTCAGATGAACAAATGTCGAATTCATGTGAGAATTTAGATATTTCATTATTACAATCCAATAACATTGTCAATTCACCTGATAATGATGAAATAATCGAACGAGCTATGAACTATTGCGGTATTGGTGTTGAAGATAACTCAGAAAATAATAGGGCGACTGCTGAAATCTCCGGATTTATGTCATCAACAACATCATCGTCGGTAATCGATTCAAAAGATGTAATCATCACTGATGAAGATGTCTTAAATGCAATTGATGATATTGTTTCAGTTATTGATGAAGAAGAACAGCTTAATGCAGCATTTAAAGCAGACAAAGAGCTTTTATTATCTGAAGAAGAAGAAATGAGAGTGTACAACTCGATTGTCAATGATGATAGTCCTCCATCATTTGGAATCACACCTCCTCAACCTCAAACTGAAACTCACACTGATGATGAACCTGTTACTACATTAGGAAAGTTTTCTGGACATGCAGAACTTCCATTGTGGACTGATATGTATATGAAATCTTGTTAAATTTATTATTATTATTATTTTAACTATAAACTACATTCATTTGATTAACATTTGATAGATTAACATAAGATAAGCGTTCGATTAACATAAGATAAGCGTTCGATTAACATAAGATAAGCGTTCGATTAACATAAGATAAGCGTTCGATTAACATAAGATAAACATTCGATAAACATAAGATAAACATGAGATATTCATTCGATAAACATGAGATAAACATGAGATGAATATAAGATAAACATATTATGCGCGTCTCTTTCTTGGTGGCTCTGCGTTATTACCATCATCTGCATCATCATCAACTGCATCATCATCAACTGCATCATCATATACAACTGCATCTACATCTGCATCATCATCTGCATCTGCGTTATAATCTGCAACGTTGTTATCATCTACAACTGCGTTATCATCTACATCTACATCTGCATCTGCGTTATTACCATCATCATTATGTTGATTAAGAACAATTATACATAAATCATCTGAATCATCATCTGGGACATCATTTTCAATTAAGTGATCGATATGAATTGAAGTTACAAACTTGGTGAACGAACAGAGGTAGGTGCTGCATGTTTGTATTCTGTTATCAACATTATTTACGTTAGGCCTGTATTGTGAACTTATATGATCACAGGTATAAACATACACATCCGTTAGTTCTGTATGATCATTGCTTCCGATACATTTTACCATTGATTTCAATCCATTTAAACACGGGGAGTAACCATATTTTACTACATTCTCTTGTTCTTGTTCCATACTACAATATACATTATTTAAATTAGAAGAAGCATGAAAGTTCAACATATGATCTACATCTAAATCTCTCACACCATTGTGTGTTAGATGTACTAATGAGTTGACAATATTAAGTTGTGTTAATGTTGTATTCGTACGAATAGATTCTGCAATCTTTTGTAACCCTTCAGACCATATAGGGTTGCAACTGATATCCAAATATTCTAGACTACTAGATTCATTTTTTGATAAATATTTGCATAGTTTATCGATACATTGATTGTTTTGTAAATAACCAACATCATATATATTAGTAAATGTAATACCGATATTACAATTAATTAATGAGAGTTTCACGATATTGTTGTTATTCTCTAGAATATCAATCAAGATTGAAGCAGTTTCATCATTCATTTTGATAGACTCTAAATGTAATTCCTCAATGATTTTCCTATTTGACAAGCTACTAGCAAAAGATAAAGCATGTGCATCATCTATATTCATAGAAAAGCATGATAATATTCTCAATATCTTGAGGTTTCCTAGATGATTCGTGAAAGCATTATTGAGTACTGCGAATGAATCGTTACTAAAAACAAGTCCATTTAAGTTGATGCTCTCTATATTTGCACATTCTGACAATGCTGAAGCAAACACTGACAGGTCGTAACCATTTTGAACGAGTTGTTGTATATCTCGCATGTAATCTTCATCATTAACGAAAGGGTTATTTAAACCATTATTAGTATTGTTTGTAATACTAATATCTATATCACGAATACTCGTAAGACCTCGGATGCTTGTACCAATTGCGTTAATATAATTACCAATACATACATTGATTTCATTTGTTTCGAATGATAAAATATTATTAATATCAAGTTCGACAGTTAGCTTCTCTAGATTTGTTTGTTTTCGGACACCATTAATAAATCTTTCAGTATAATAAGCCCATTCTTGATCTTGAATTGTTGATATTGGTACGATAGTTATTACAAACTCCTTAATATTATCAACTCTTGTCAATATGTTACCCATGTAACGAAAACAATCGATACCTCTACATGCTTCAAAAGAAATATTGGTAAAGAATGATGTTTCTGTGATGAATTTTTGATGAAAACTCAATGATTCTATAGTTTTTGAATTAATTCCATAGTTATTCCTGTGATTATTAACGTTCCGTACAATTGGATCCACTGCAAAACGGTAGCTAGTTTGATGACTAACTTCATCATCACTAGCATAATACCTTTTGATGTTGTTGAATAATGCGGAAGTTGTCGACCCAAATCCATTTTGAAAAACACAACGATAGTCCGCAAAAATACAAACATGAAGTCCATTAATACGTAGTTGTATCAATTGTTCAAGATTGTTTTTCTCGTTATTAACAAATACATTGAAAAAGAACCTGCGGATGACACCATTGTTATTTTCAATGGGAGAAATTTCGAAATCGTAATCAACTTCATACCAGTGTCATAGTTTAAGTACTTGAACGTAATAATTGGTGTAATACCATCCAAATGACTCTTGATAGCTCTTGAAAACTCAAATAACCTTGCATTTTGAAGATTTGTCTTGATTTCATAGGTTTCCCCAGTCATGAACACCAAATTTACACAAAGTTGTTCATCTGGAACGTAAGATTCATTTGCAACATCAACTGATGAAAAGTTATTGACAGTAAACATTTTTTTTAGTGGTTTTATTATGGGATTCAATACATTTTGTATTATTTCTCAAAACAATGTTTTTTATTTATCCAAAATCAAAAAGAAAAAAAAGAGGGGTATCTTATGTACTTTTTCGTACGTAATCAGAGGGGTATCTTATGTACTTTTTCGTACGTAATCAGAGGGGTACATGTGTTTTTAAAAGTTTCCGTGCGTGGTATAAATCAAAAAATAAAAAACACGCCCCCTGATGTATAAATTGAAAAAATATGTAAGATACCCCTCTGATGTCGAAATAAATATTATATATTTTACCCCTCTAATTCTTTTTAATTCCATCTGGAAAATTAAACACTCATTAATTCAATTTCTACAAAATCAATACTATAAAACGTTAATACACCATTATATTATTACTAAAATGAGCATCAACAAGAGAAAAGCAAGTGAACTATACGCTGATGTCATCGTTATTGATGATTCGTCAGATACCAAAATTCCCAAAATCGTAGAAGACGATAGCAGTGTCGTATACTTAGGTACTAAGCATGCAAACAACTCCGCATCATCTAATTCAACATCTAATCCATCTTCTGCATCGAATGGAACATCTTCAGACGAAAAAATGTCGAATTCGCGTATCGATTTTGATGTTTCATTATTAAAATCGAACAACATCGTCAATTCACCTGATAACGATCAAATGATCGAACGAGCTATGAACTATTGTGGTATTGGTGTGGAAGATAACTCAGAAAACAACAGAGCAACTACTGAAATCTCTGGATTTATGTTATCAACATCATCATCATCATCATCATCATCGTCAACATCATCATCATCATCGTCAACATCATCATCATCATCATCAATATCGATAATCGATCCAAAAGATGTAGTCATTACTGATGAAGATGTCTTAAATGCAATTGATGACATTGTTTCAGTTATCAACGAAGAAGAACAACTCAATGCAGCTTTTGAAGCAGATGAAGAACTTCTTCTATCTGAAGAAGAAGAGATGAGAGTGTACAACTCAATCGTTGATGACAACAGTCCTCCATCATTTGGAATTACACCTCCTCAACCTCAACCTGAAACTGAAACTCATATCGAAGATAAACCTATTACTACATTAGGAAAATTCACTGGACACGTTGATCTTCCATTGTGGACTGATATGTATATGAAATCTTGTTAAAATTATTTAATTTATTGTATTTGTTGCTCTTAAATATCGTTTTTAATATCATTTTATCATACGAACTCGAATCGAATGTATTTAAACATCATACATATTTAAACAAGGTTATCATTTTATCATACGAACTCGGATGTATTATTTATTATTACAAATGAACAATTATATTATTATTACAAAACAAGATAAAACAACTGATGATAATGTAGATGATGATAATGTAGATGATAATGTAGATGATAATGTAGATAATGATAATAATAAACATGATTAAAACAGATATTCACTATGCTTAGTGAATGAAGTCTTGCATAAGTAAGAGACAATACAAGCAGGTTTACATACAGATTTTGAATCACCACCATCTCCAGTGAAAATGTCACCACACATCTTATACCCCGAACGTAAAGCTTTATTGTCAAATGACTTTTTATAGAAAAAATCATCAGAGCTACATAGAATATGAAGGACACCCTTCTTAATAGTTGTCGGGATCAATGCAAAGACAGACATAACATTGATGAATGTTAAAATATAATCATGATGAGTACCAATATTGTTCATAACATCAACATCTGTTTGAGATGTAACTGAAGATATCTTGACTAGTTCATCTTGTTCATACACACCGCATCTGTTATTCTTGATAATACACTTCCTACCATAAATACAATGCCTTCCTCTTCCAGTTAACATAAGATCAACGGATGAATTATGTAATTTTGCAAGATACTCTTGATGATTCGTGAGTAAATGCTTCAGAACTTTTACACCAATAAAGATAGAAATAAGACAACAATCGAATGCGTACCCTGCCTTTTCACATCCGACACTATCATACATTCTACGAAGAACAAGAGTGTTACATGTTGTTTTATTACGTGAAAATAATAGCCTTGATTGATTACTATCAAGTTTACATGATAAATACTCATGAAAAGTAATAAAATGTTGATCATATAGTTGATTTACTTGATCAAGTACCATACCAAACTTTTCAGGGCGTCTATCCTGTTCATTCTTGTCCATACCGACACTAGCTAACTTTAAAGTTACTTCATCACTTAACAATGTTGTTAAATGTTGTGTTAGAAGTCTTTTTTGTGTTGAATAATCATCGGTTGACATCAAATGACTAAAAATGTTGTTTTGAAATGTTTCTTGATATGCTTCTTGCAATTTAATGATGACTTCATTCGTGCTCATGTACTTTTTAACAGGACCTGTACATACATTGGATGTTTTTAAGTTCAAAAGTGAATGAATGACTGCGGCTTTTTTGAGTAAATGCAAACCTTCGAATGATTCAAGTTCCGCATCATCAGACTTTCTCTTTCTTGAAATAATTTGTGACATTATGATGTTTTGATAAGTTTTGTGAAGTTTTGTAGAGTTTTGTTGGTTTTTGTTGGTGTTTGTTGGATATTGTTAGAATATTTTCAAAAACGTATGTTTTTATTTTGCCAGAATCAAAAACATAATCAGAGGGGTATAAAACAATTGTTTTTCGTTCGAAAACAGAGGGGTATCTTACGTAATATTTCGTTTGAATACAGAGGGGTATTTAATATATTTGACCGACAAATATTAAAATAAGCCCCACTTTTTAACATAAAGTTTATTTCATTTTATGCCCCTCTTTGTGTTTTTGATTTTAGGATAAATTAAAAAAGTGAATATTTCGAAATATTATCAATATTCAACAATACAAACTAAATAAACAACAATGTCAACCTCTAACTCAACCTCAAACACACCATTACAAGATAATGATGTCATTATTAACAAGAAAATGGAAAAAATATGTGATTTCCGTAATTGTGTATTAACACCTTCTTACGAATTCGAACCTTTCGTACAAACAACTACTGAACGTACGATTTATGATCGTTTTGGTGTTGAACTTAATTTAACAAGTGCTCAGTATGATTTAATCAACATTTTCTCAAATCCGATGTCATTAAAACGTGTTTCTGTTAAAATTCATAGCACCGACAATATATTTCCAGATGTTACAAGTGTACATGATTTTCCAAACATATTTCCACGTAATGTGTTATTAAATCTTCCAACTGGTTTCGGAAAAACAATTGTTTCAACAATTTCATCATTAAATGTAGTTGGATCACCTGATTTTCGTACGAAATGTCAACAATCATATGAAAATCGTATTTTACCTCTTATTGATCAAAATGGACGTGGTAAAGGTGCTGTATTTCCATCAGGGTATACTTACCTTCATAACACTATATTTGTTCATTGCCCGAATCAACTTATTGGTATGTGGAGAGATGTATTTACCAATAATACTCGTGGTAATGGTAATGTTAAAATCTTACCAAAATTAGGTGAATATCAAATGAGTTCTATCGATATCGATGAAATTCGTACAAATCCGGATAATATATATATATTTATCCTTCAAGATGCAAATTACAAACGTTTTCTACGTACAAAAGATGGTATTGAAATTGTACATGGTGTTGCTATTGTAGATGAATTTCATAGCAAAAATGTGTCAACTGGTAGGAATAAATACACTCCAATTGCTATGTATAATATATTAGTTTCTGCAACAATTAGTGATATTGCAAATAGAGTAAAAATGGGGGGTACAGTGTTGGAGAATTTATTACAACCATTTGATGATCTTTGTAAAAAAAGATTAAAACTTCTTGCTGATAAATCAACAACAAGAAACCTAGGAAATGTTGATCTTATTAAGTTATTTACTCATCAATCAAATCGTGATTTCGTCAGACATATCTCAAGATTATACAGTTTAACATGTATTCCTGACGAATTATGTACAAAAATACATCAACAACTTAGAACACCTCCTGTGTATTCCATGAGAATAAGATCACAACAATCCTATTTACGTCGTGCTGGTATTATAGATAATGATTTATTAAACCCAGAACGTGTTAATGAACTCATCGAAAAACATATTGATATGAAGATTAATGGGAAAACAAAAGAAGAAGTTATGGCAAGTGTTCAAGAAAGAATTAATAAGATTATCTCCAATAAAACACCTGCTCGTAATCTTATAACTGGTGCAGTAATTCCATGTGCACGTTTTGTTGATTGTGGTCTGTTAGGGAGACTTCAGAATTTCCTCAAGTTCCTCGGAGAGAAGTACAATGATCCATGTGTTATTTGCATGGATGATCGAATTGATAATCAATCTGTATTATTCACGGAATGTTGTTCAACATGTATATGTGAAACTTGCATGAAACAACTCATGACATCAAAAAATAAAACATGCCCTAGCTGTCGTAATCAAAACATACATTTCACTCAAGTCACGAATTGTAATGATAACGATATTGACAACCATCATCATGATCATGAAGATCATGCAAGCAATAATGCAAATCATGTAAATGATGATAACATCGAATATGAAAATATCGAACGTGGACCTTTGACAATGGATGGATTCAAGATGTATATCAATAACTTTCCATCAGGAGAATATGATCAAATCACATGTATTCGTAAGATTTTAACAGAAGCATCATTATACCCTGTCAAGAGAGTTATTATAGCAGGTGCAGATGTAAATAATTGGACATTTATTAAGGATAAACACGAATTCGTTGGTTATCAATTATTAAACTCAAGAGAAACACGTTTAACTGCAAAACATTTAGATCATGTATATACAACATTCGATCAAGGTGATGATAAACATTTACTTGTTCTTGATACTGAACACCTTAAAGGTCAACAAGTTACTGGAATTGACTTACGTACTGTTGATCTTATTATTGAAATTGGTTCATCTATTACAAAACAACTTATTGGCCGTGGGAGTCGTTTGAGTAGTGTAAACCCTAGTGTTTTATATATTAATATTAATTAATTTATCGTTTTTTTGTTTTACCAACATAAAATATCGTTTGAGTATCATCCGAGTATCATCTGAGACACCAGCAAAATATAAAAAAAACATATCATTCGAACACAAACAAAATATAAAAAACATATCATTCAAAAAAATAAATGTAAAAAAGCACCACTGTATTTTTTTTATTACAGACAGAAATTAAAACACAAAAAAAATCATTTTCTGAAAAAATAAACCAACAAAACTATATTTCACCATAAAATACCTTCAACAAAAAATGAGAATCAACAAGAGAAAAGTAAATAATGTGTACGATGATGTTATCGAAATCGTTTGTGACACCAAAAAACAAATTATCCAAAATGAACAAAATAACACGATACGAACTGTAAATTCAACATCAATGTCTTCTCAGTTTAATGTTCTCAACAAAGCACTGTCGGAATCAAACAATCTCGTCAACTCTCCTGAAAATGACAAAATGGTCGAAAAAGCTCTGGATTACTGTGGTATCTGTGCAAATACTGAAGATGAAGATAATCAAATTGATACCGAAAAAAACACAGTGTTAACACCTGATTTACTTGAAGAAGAACAACAAAATATTCCAATTGATCCTCGTACTGTGATAGTTACTGATGAAGACATCATTCGTTCAATTCATGCGATTTTATCATCAGGAAATGATTGTACAAAATTCGATTTTACAGAATATGGTGAACTCGATACCGCTTTTATTGCAGATGAAGAAACTGTTTTATCGAAGTGTGAAATGAATAATGTTCATAAAAAATTCGTCAACAATAATAATACGAATACCCCTGATCATGTGCGTATTCGGAATCATCCAAACA
>JACCEB010352572.1_pt1 | contig 13209 bp, 13 predicted proteins | sample 7454761 | NCBI WGS metagenome assembly JACCEB01 (sample SAMN15323454, study PRJNA562643) | freshwater metagenome | isolation source: river surface water | place: USA:Blue River Watershed | collected 2017-08-18 | reverse complement strand
TAATTTATCTGTAACTTCCAAACTGCCAATATCACCAGCATGCCAAATTTCATCAACGTTTTTTAAGTGTTTAAAAATGCGTTCATCCAAAAAACTGTGTGTATCCGATAATAAAGCAATTTGCATGATATTTATGCTTTGGGTTTGTGTTTAAATCCATTACCAATAAACGAAATAAACTCTTTCCATGCTTCCTTTTTGGTAAAAACAGAGGTTATTACACTAAAATAAGAGGGTTTAGGTTTTTCTTCGACAATAATTTCCTTGGGTTTTTCCACTTTTTCTTCCTTCTCTTCCCCTTCAAAAGTTTTTAATTTTTGTTTAAACTCGTCCCAATCAATTCCATTTAAATCGTCCGATTTTTTAAAATTCTTTTTAGCAGCCTCTAAGCGGCCCTTTTTTTCCTCTAACAAGCCTAAATTGTTATATGCCACAGCATCTTCAGGATCTAAACTAATCGCTTTTTCGTAATCTAAAATTGCACCATCAACATCTTTATTAGCATCTTTAATATACGCTCTGGAAGAGTATCTGTAAGGATTTTCGGGCTCTAAACTCACCGCTTTATCCATGTTTTCCAAAGCCAAATTAAATTGCTTTTGATGAAAAAAAGTTACACCCAATTCCGAGTAAATATCGGCTTGGTTAGGCGCTAAAAATATAGCTTTTTGAAAAATGGAAACCGCTTGCGCAAAATCGCCCAATTTACGATAAACCACACCTTGCAAAACATATAAGTTTGCATCATGTTGGTTTATTTTTAAATTGTTTTCTAACAATTTTAAGGCTTCTTGTAACTGATTATTTTGAATAAGTTGATCTACTTTTTGATAAACAGTTTCCATAATATTTAGTTTTATGCCATTTGTAAGCGTTGTGCAGCTACGGTATCACTATTTAAATAATCATCAAACGACATTAGTTTATCGATAATTCCTTTAGGTGTAATTTCGATAATACGATTGGCTATTGTTTGCACAAACTCATGATCGTGCGAAGTAAATAAAATTGTACCTGTATAATCTGTTAATGAAGTATTTAAAGCTGTAATACTCTCCAAATCCAAGTGGTTGGTTGGGTCATCTAGCAACAATAAGTTTGGATTTTGCAACATGGCTCTGGATAACATACAACGTACTTTTTCACCTCCAGATAACACATTACATTTTTTATGTACTTCCTCGCCAGCAAACAACATTTTACCTAAAAATCCACGGATATATTGCTCGTCTTTTTCCTCGCTGTATTGTCGCAACCAATCCACTAAAGTCATTGGTTCATCAAAATATTTACTATTTTCATTTGGTGTGTAAGCAAAAGTAATAGTAGTTCCCCAATTAAACTCGCCACTATCTGGCTGGATGTTTCCTGCTAAAATTTCAAACAAAGCCGTTACCACTTTACTATCTTTTGCGTAAAACATAATTTTATCGCCTTTGCGTAATCTAAACGAAATATTATCCAATAATTTAGTTCCTTCAACCGAATATGTAAGATTGTTCACCTCTAAAATTTGGTCGCCTGCTTCCCTAATTTGATTCCAAATAATAGCTGGATATTTACGAGTAGAAGGTTTAATTTCATCCAAATCCAACTTATCCAACATTTTTTTACGTGAAGTTGCTTGTTTGGATTTAGAAGCATTTGCCGAAAATCGTGCAATAAAATCCAACAACTCCTTCTTTTTTTCTTCAGCTTTTTTATTCTGATCAGCTCTTTGGCGTAATGCCAATTGCGAACTTTGGTACCAAAAACTATAGTTACCTGTAAACAACTGTATTTTACTAAAATCAATATCAGCAATATGTGTACAAACGGCATCCAAAAAATGTCGGTCGTGGCTCACCACAATCACAGTATTTTTAAAATCTGCCAAGAAATTTTCCAACCAAGAAATAGTTGCAAAATCCAAATCATTGGTAGGCTCATCTAAAATTAACACATCCGGATTACCAAATAAAGCCTGTGCCAATAACACCCTAACTTTTTGTTTACCATCCAATTCACTCATTTTTTTATAGTGTAAATCTTCTGGAATATTTAAGCCACTTAACAACGAAGCTGCATCACTCTCGGCATTCCAACCATCCATTTCGGCAAATTCACTTTCCAATTCCGATGCTCTTAAACCGTCTTCGTCACTAAAATCAGGTTTAGCATAAATAGCATCTTTTTCTTGCATTATGCTAAATAATTTACTGTGCCCCATTATAACGGTTTCTAAAACTTGGTGTTCGTCGTGTTTAAAGTGGTTCTGACTCAAAACCGCCATTCTTTTTCCTGGCTCTAAGCTAACCGTACCTTTATTGGCATCTTGTTCGCCAGTTAAAATTTTTAAGAAAGTAGATTTTCCAGCACCATTAGCACCAATCACCCCATAACAGTTGCCTTCTGTAAATTTGATATTTACATCATCAAACAAAACTCTTTTCCCAAATTGTAATCGTAAATTGTTAACTGTAAGCATATTTTAAATATAATTTGTTGCAAAAGTACAAATAAAATAGGCTTTATAGTCTTTAAAATGTATTAATAATTGGCAAAAGGTTCGATTTAAAAAATTTAATCTACTGCAAAACCAATTTAAATGATTGGTTATTGGTTTTTATAAAATATAAGCCTGCTGGTAAATTTTGAAGGTTAAGTTCCTGAATAGTATCATTTTTAATATCTATAAATTTACCATTAATATCTATAATTTGAACCTGTTGCACTGGTTTTGAAAAATACACCATACCGTTTTGAGATGGGTTTGGATATAGCGTAATTTTGTTATCGATAGATGGATTTTTATATGATGTAACAATGGATTTATCGCCAGCCGACCAAGCTATTGCATTACGAATAACCTGTCCGCTTAAACTATTAACGCTATAATTATTTATATTTTCTCCAGTTTGTAAATATACCACTCTACCTACTTCCGAATCTAAATTTGGATTAAATAATTTAACAAAACCTGATGTATGTGTTTGGTTATTGGGTGTAAGATTATTTGAAAATAATGCGTTTATTTCGTTTTGATTTCTACCAAACGATTGGCCTTGTAAAAATGCCATATTGTTATATATTTCATCAAAAACAGAAAATTGAGGGTATGTTGAGTATGATAAATTACTTTGCTGTAAAGGTAAATTCCCATTCCAAGCATTAGGAGCAAATTCCGAAACATTATAATTTATTCCGAAGGTAGAAACAAAATGTCCGTAATTGGTGTTGATTAAATTATATGTTGTTCTATTAGCAGACCAACCACTCATTGATGATTCTGCTCCAAATAATTGACTACATAAAATATTTTTGTTCAGATTACCATCAAAATCGTTGTATAATGCATGATGTAATCCTACAACACCGCCACCTAAATCTGCATAATTAACTAATGCATTTTGCAATTCATTTGTTAAAAAATTAGACCAATGTTTGTAAAAAACAACAACATCAAACTGCTGTAAATAATTTAAAATTTGTGGCTCATTGCTACTATTAAAAGGCAAAGTTCCAGATAAATTTAAATAAGTTCCCTGAAAAGCAAAATTATCATTTAGAGAAGAAGCTCCAAGTAAAGTTTCTATATCAGTATAATCAGCTGGTAAGTTATTTCCACCGCCATAATTACAAGGTATATCATTGTTTTTATTGGTGTACAAACAATTATTTACATCAACAGCACCGCCATGTAATACCAATACTTTTTTAGGTTGTGCAAAACTGGAATACGAAGGATAAGTTTCTAAAATATTTAATAAAGTTCGTGTTGCATAAGCTACAGTTTGAGGATACCAATCTCTACTTGTAATTAATTTAAAATTTCCATTAACTGCAGATGTTAATTTTGTGTTTGGGTTTGATACTGTTACTCTATCATTTTGTTTATGTGTAACACCAAAATCTGTTAAAATATTTGTAGTTGCTGTTTCTGGATAACCCGTTGCGAATTGACCTTTTAATAAACTTTCACCTAATATTTCAACACCTGTCCCCGCAGTATTTGGAACACGCCAAAAAACAGGTAAGCTTGCTCCATGACATTGTGCTAAAATAACCTTACCATTTTGTAAAGCATCTATAGCTAAAACATTTAATTTTTCGGCTGTTGCTTGCACGGTAGATGCATTTGCTAAACCGTTTTGTGCGTAACTACCATCCACTCTATATTCTACAATACCAGTACCTCCAGCAATTATTAGTGCATCATAATCAGACATATTTTGGATATCTAAAATACTTCCATTAACAGGAATATTTGATGGAATATTATTAAAACCTGCATTCCAAGTTTGTCCAAAACCCGCCGAAAATTGATTTTGAAAATTACTATAAGTTGAACCTTGTAATGTATTAGCTGTTTCGTTTATGGTAGTATTAGAGGGTACCATGTATGTAGTTACAGGATTATTTGTTGCCGAACGAACATCGATTGTATAACCTGCTGCTTTTAAACCTTCTGCAGCAACAATGTATTCCGAATAATAAGTGTTTTCTTGTGCTAAAAAGAATAAAACTTTTTTACTTTGTGCAAAAGTAAATAATGGTAAAACAATACCTATTGTTACTTTAAATAAGATGTAATTCTGTTTCATATTCAAAAATTTTAGATATCTTTTAAATACTTTAATTCATAAATATTGTTACAAAATTAAAATAAATATTCACTTTAATTGGCTTATAATCATAATGGTGAGTTTTTGATTTTTTGTACAATACCTACAACAGATTTGATTTCTAGCTTAGAGAAAGCAAACCATTTTTTTCCTAAATCTTTAAGTGATGCGCCTAGGTGATAAACCTCGGTATCATCTAAAATTAAAAATCTATCATGACTTTGAGTGAACATTTTTAATTCAAAATTTCCATATTGCTCGTTGGCTTTTTTAACATCTAGCTCTAACTGATTACCTATGATTTTCGTTAATAAAATTACCTCAACACCTTTTTCTTTTTTACTTAAATGCGTAATCGTTTCGTCGTTTATATAATTGTCTATCAAAACAATACGCTTTTTAGCTGTACGAATAATCTTTGATGCCAATTGATACGCATCAAAAATTTGTCCGTTAAAAAATACACCTTGCGTGGGAATAGTATTTCCTTCCAAAGCATTAAAAATTTCATCAAACTTTAGATCATTTTGCAATTGCTTTTTTTCTATTAACTCCATTCGTTTAATTAATCCACTATTTTCATTTATTATCTTTCGAAGTTCAACAAAAGTATTTATTATCTGAATACTTACTTTTACAGCAATATTACTTCTTAAAACTGCTGATAACATTGCTACTCCTTGTTCGGTAAAAGCAAACGGTAGATATTTTATATTTTTTCCCCTTTTAGAATTTTGATTATTCAAGGTCACATTTTGTGATTTTGATGTTTGATTCTTGGATGTAAAATAGCCAAAACTTTCACAATTTTTTACTAAATTGTCCATTTCAAAGTATGTTAACTGAAATCTAAAAGTATTTGGAAATCGTTCAATATTTCGTTTTACAGCTTGGTTAAGCACTCTAGTTTCTACTTGATAAATTTCTGCTAAATCTTTATCTAACATTACTTGTGTATTGCGGATTGTAAGTATCCGATTTTCTATTAGTTGACGCGATATAATTATGCTCATTTAACATCTATAATTATTAATTTTTATTCAATTTTGTTTAAAAAAATATATAAGATTTTTTTAAACAAAATCATGATATTATAAACTACCGAGAAAAACTCGGTAGTTGAAATTTCTATTAATTTTTTCTCAAAATATATATTTTTAAGATGTAACCCAATAGTATCTGAGTCTTTATCAAAAAGAATACTCATTTGTTTTTGAGTAAGCCAAATAGTTTCTTTTTCTTCATCAATCCTTACCTCAATATGTTCTGTTAATTCATCTGGATGGTATAAAATAATTTCATCTTTCATTTTTAAAATTAGATTTATTAAATTTTATTCCGTTTCCTTTACTTTAGAAAAAGGATTTTTAAACTGATAAGACAAAAAAAGCATAGCTCCAATTTTATTATATTCGAAATAATTACGATCCAATAAACTAGATATGTTATATTGTAATCCAAACTTAAAATTTTTATATTTTGTGTTTGCAGTTAAATTGATATTATTAAACAAATGTGGTTTTTTACCTACATATACTTGATTTAAATCTGACCAACCTTCGTAATAATTTATAATTTGCTGATTATTGTGTTTTACAACCGAGAATCCATAAGATAAAAAGGCCTCAAAATACTTAAAACTAGTACCAAATGTCCCTCCGAAATTTAATTGTTTAGCATTAATTGAAGCATATTTGCCAAAGCCAAAACCAATATTTGCTGCATAATAAACATTATCGTTTAAATTATACAAAACCATTTCGCTTGTATTGATATGCGAATCCTGATTATTAAATATCTCTATAAAATCTTGATAAGATTGATTAAAAACCAAGTGCTTACTTGGCGCATATGATAAATTTAAAAATCCTACACCTCCTACTCCAACACCAACCAAAAACTCATTTTTTTGAATAGTTGGAATAAGTTTACTTGATGCAAAATAGTATTCGTTAGGGGTACAAAATAAACAACCTAACGAAAACGCTTGATTTTTTTGAGGAATTAATAATGTAAAAAACATTGCTAAATAAGTGACTTTCTTTTTCATTTTTTAAATTTTAAATCAAAAATACAAAATATAATTTAATTTTATATTTTTTGATATAAAAATTTAATTATAGTTGATATATTGATACTTTTATTAAATTAAAAAAATAAAATTTTAAGTAAATATGTTAGCAATTTAAACGTTTTTGATATTATCTCGTATCTTAGTAGTCTAATCAAAAATCGTATGGAAAAGCTACAAAATAACTTCGTGTGGAAAATGTTGCAAACTCATTATTCCGAAATTTCAAACATTCATATTAAAGAATATTTTCAGCAAAACCCTAATCGATTTAAAGAATTTTCGATAGAAAAAGAAGGGGTTTTATTAGATTATTCCAAAAATCGAATCACCAAAAAAACAATGGATTTATTACTTGAATTAGCAAAAAGTAGAGGCGTTGAACAAGCGATTAAAGCAATGTACGGAGGTGAAAAAATTAATTCTACCGAAAATCGTGCTGTTTTACACACTGCTTTACGCAACAAAAGTAATCAGCCTGTATATTTTGAAGGAAAAGATGTTATGCCCGATGTAAAAAGAGTGTTACAACACATGGAAAAAACTTGTGCTAAAATACACAAAGGCGAATGGAAAGGATTTACAGGAAAAACGATTAAATTTATTGTAAACATAGGAATTGGAGGGTCGGATTTAGGGCCGTTGATGGTTACAGAATGTTTAAAACCTTATCAGGTTAATGGTATCGAAAGCTTTTTTGTTTCTAACATTGATGGAACACACATTGCCGAAACTTTAAAAAAGATAAATGCAGAAGAAACTTTGTTTATTGTAGCGTCTAAAACATTTACAACTCAGGAAACTTTAACAAATGCGCTAACTGCAAAAAATTGGTTGATAGAAAAATTAGGTAATCCTAATGCTGTAAAAAATCATTTTGTTGCTTTATCAACAAACACCAAGGCAGTTACCGAATTTGGTATTGATGCAGAAAATATGTTTGAATTTTGGGATTGGGTTGGGGGACGATATTCTTTGTGTTCTGCAATCGGATTATCTATCGCTTTAAATATTGGTTTTGATAATTTTAATGAATTATTGGAAGGTGCGCATGCAATGGATGAGCATTTTAAAAACAGTGCTTTAGAGGAAAATATGCCTGTAATATTAGCTGTTTTAGGTATATGGTATCATAATTTTTTTAATGCGCCAGCGCATGCTTTGTTGCCTTACGACCAATATATGCATCGTTTTGCGGCATATTTTCAGCAAGGTGATATGGAAAGTAACGGGAAATATGTTAATAAAAGTGGTGAAAAGGTGGATTATACCACAGGACCAATTATATGGGGCGAACCTGGAACCAACGGGCAACATGCTTTTTATCAATTGTTACACCAAGGAACATGGTTAATTCCTTGTGATTTTTTAGCGCCTATACAATCGCAAAATCCTATAGGAAAACATCACGATATTTTATTATCTAACTTTTTTGCCCAAACAGAAGCTTTAATGAAAGGCAAAACTGCCGATGAAGTTATTGCCGAATTTGAAAAACAAGGCTTACAAAAAGAAGCGTATCAGGAATTAGTAGCTCATAAAGTATTCGAGGGCAACCGCCCAAGCAACTCTATTGTATTTAAAAAATTAACACCTTCTACCCTAGGAAAATTAATTGCAATGTACGAGCATAAAATATTTGTACAAAGTATTATTTGGGATATCAACGCCTTTGATCAATGGGGAGTAGAATTGGGTAAACAATTGGCAAAAACCATTTTAAGCGAAATTGAAGGCGGAAAAGAAGTAAACAACCACGATTCCTCTACCAATGGTTTGATAAATTACTACTTAAAAAATAAATAAAAAATTGTAGCTAGGAGCAAATTTTGTATGCTCCTAGCACATATTATTAAAACTTGTACAACATCAACAACCTCACACTGTTGGTGCTAAAACCTAAGTTTAGTAAACTTAAAATCACATCATTATCTCTAATAAATATATTACCTGTTATATTAGGCGTTGCTTCCAATCCTAAAGCAAATTTTTGATTTAATTATACTGTAAACCCAAAACATACCCAACGCCAATTCCAAATTTATTTACTCCTGCTGTAGAGGAAATTCCACCTAAAAAATCCCATCCTCTTATTAAGTATAATTTATCATGAATTTCTTTTCGTTTTTCTCTACCAATTGAAATGTTCGAATTAAAAACATGAACGTAATCATCCGATCGATTAATCAATGAATAATTCATAGATGCCAACGACAAACGAAAAAACGAATTATTTTTTCGATGTTTTTTATACATTAATCCAAAATCGTTTAAATTGGCTAAACTTAAACCCAATTCGTATTTGGAAAAAACTTTAGTGCTATCCTGAGCAAAAGTGGATAAGCTAATAATGCTAGCCATAGCAAAGATTACAATCTTTTTTATAAATAAATTTTAAAAATAAAGTTCAAATATAATTTAATTTTGAGTACTTTAGTCTGATATAAATACTTATAAATCCAAACTCTATGAAATCAAAAATTACACTATTAGCATTCATTTTAAGTTTAAATATTTTTGCAAAAGAATTTACGGGTTCGGTAACATTAGGGCAATTAAACGTTAAAGTTACTTTAAACGACGTTACAAATAAAGCTAAAATTGAAATAACTGGGCCAACTAACTCATGGTTTGCAATTGGTTTTGGTAGTAGGACGATGAGTAATACTTACGCAATTTTTGCCAATGAAACTTCAGGAGGAAATGTATCTGAAAGAATTTTAGGAAATTGGACGTATGGAAATGCAATCACCAACACAACTTCAGTAGAAAGTTTTACAACTTCTGGAGCATTATCCACTTATATTATCGAACGCTCTTTAATTGCAACAAATGGCGGTTATAATTTTAATGCACAAGCTGGTAGTATTGATGTTATTGTTGCTGTTGGCCCAAATCAAACTGCGGGAACATATCACGGTGGAACTCGAGCAGGTACAAGTATTAATTTAGTAGAGGTAATACCTACATCTAACCAGACTATTACCAACGAAAAATTTTTTAAAGCTTTTCCAAATCCAACAAATTCATTATTAAATATCGAATGGAGCGAGATTGCTAAATTAACTACAATTAAAATAACTACTGTAGAAGGTAAAATTGTACAAGAATTAGCGGTGGAAAATGTTAAAAATTATGTTTTAGATGTTTCTTCATTACCAAAAGCAACTTACTTTTTAATCTTACAAAATAACGAGTGGAACAGTAATTTTACTTTTATAAAAGATTAGAAATAAACTTAAAAATTTTTTAAATTAAAAAAGGTCTTCAATTTCTTGAAGACCTTTTTTCTTTCGGGCGACGTGTGGGGCTCGAACCCACGACCCTCGGTACCACAAACCGGTACTCTAACCAACTGAGCTAACATCGCCGTATCGGGTGCAAAGATATATTTATTTTTACAAAAATCGAAAAAAACTTTTCTATTTTTTCACCTTACTTAACAAAATTTATCTCAACTACTTGTTTCCTAAGGATTTAATTATATCATGGCGTGTAATTATTCCAAATGTACCATCGCTTTTTTTAACCAACATTGCTGGATTATTTTGATCGATAATCCCCGACATTTCCTCGATAGTTGTACGCGGACTAATAACTGGCAAGGGTGATTTCACTATTTGTTCTAGTTTTTCATTTTGATTATCTTGATGTTCAATAACAAATTTAAATAAATCTTTTTCGTGCACAGTCCCTACACATTCATTATTTTCCATTATAGGTAATTGCGATATGTCGTTTTCTGTCATTAAATTAATAGCTTGTTTTACACTATTTTCTTTGGTAGCAAACACTAATTTTTGTGTGCCTTTTCGGTTAATAATATCCTGTGCTGTTTGTTTTCCACTATCCATAAAACCTCTATCACGCATCCAATCATCATTAAATATTTTACCAATATAACGTGTACCACTATCATGAAAAATCACTACTACAACATCCGTTGGCTTTAACAAATGTTGTAATTGCATTAAACCCTGAACCGCCGAACCGCAAGAGTTTCCAACAAAAAATCCCTCCTCGCGAGCCAATCGCCTGGTCATGATTGCTGCATCCTTATCCGTTACTTTTTCAAAATGGTCTATAATGCTAAAATCCACGTTTTTAGGTAAAATATCCTCTCCTATTCCTTCGGTGCTGTAGGGATAAATCTCGTTTTTATCAAAAATTCCTGTTTCGTGATACTTTTTAAACACCGAGCCATAGGTATCAATTCCCCATAATTTGATGTTAGGATTTTTTTCTTTTAAAAATCTCCCTGTTCCTGATATAGTTCCACCAGTACCTACACCTACCACTAAATGCGTAATTTTTCCTTCGGTTTGCTCCCAAATTTCGGGTCCGGTGGTTAAATAATGCGCTTTAGTGTTGGATAAATTATCGTACTGATTTACGTAATAAGAATTAGGTATTTCGGTTTCTAATCGACGTGCAACCGAGTAATATGAGCGAGGATCCTCGGGTTCAACATCCGTTGGACAAACAATTACCTCGGCACCCACTGCACGTAAAATATCTACTTTTTCCTTACTTTGTTTATCGCTCATAGTACAAATTAATTTGTAACCACGGGCAATACAAACCAAAGCCAAACCCATTCCAGTATTTCCACTGGTACCTTCAATAATAGTTCCTCCAGGTTTAATTTTTCCTTCAGCTTCGGCATCCAAAATCATTTGCAATGCCATACGGTCTTTAATGGAATTTCCAGGGTTAAAAGTATCAATTTTAGCCAAAATAGTACCCGGGATATCTTTGGTGATTTTATTAAAAGCAATCATTGGCGTATTACCAATGGTTTCTAAAATATTGTTGTACCACATAAAATTTAGTTTGTATCAAAGTTAATAATTTTACATTTGGATAAAAAAATAGCTATAGATAAATAGTTTAAAATAATTATATTTGCCTCCTTAAACTTTTAAAATGAAGAAATTATCTATTGTAATACCTGCTTATAACGAAGGCGCTACCATCCATTTTATTTTAAATAAAGTAAAAGATGTACAATTGGTTAATAATATCGAAAAAGAAGTGATTATTGTAAACGATTGTTCCAAAGATAATACAGAGGAGGCTATTCAAAATTACATGGCTCAAAACCCCGATTTAAACATTCAGTATCATAAACACGAAGTAAATCAAGGGAAAGGTGCTGCTTTACATACAGGAATTTCTAAAGCCACAGGCGAATATTTAATTATTCAGGATGCAGATTTAGAGTACGACCCAGAGGAGTACAATATTTTGTTAAAACCAATTGTAAATGGTTTTGCAGATGTGGTTTATGGTTCCAGATTTATGGGCGGAAAACCACATCGAGTATTGTTTTTTTGGCATACTATAGGAAACAAATTTTTAACCATGTTATCCAATATGTTTACCAACTTAAACTTAACGGATATGGAAACTTGTTACAAAGTTTTTAATACCAAAATGGTGCAAGGTTTGGATTTACAAGAAAAAAGATTTGGTTTTGAACCAGAGGTTACTGCTAAAATATCTGCCATACCAAAAATTCGGATTTACGAAGTTGGGATTTCTTACTACGGACGAACTTACGAAGAAGGTAAAAAAATTGGTTGGAGAGATGGTTTTAGAGCTATTTATTGTATTGTTAAATACGGTTTAAGCAGATAAAAATGAAGGCTGGTTTTTTCCAGCCTTTTTTATTTAAAAAAAGATGCAAATCATGAAAGATGCAAAATATTGGGTAAATAAACTTAAACTTTTACACCATCCCGAAGGAGGTTTTTACAAAGAAATTTACCGATCTGCAAATACTTTTATTCCTGCCGAAATAGGTGAATATAGAAATTATATCACAAGTATTTATTTTTTAATTGAAGCTGGAAATGTATCGCATTTTCATAGTATTAAACAAGATGAACTTTGGTTTTATCATGCTGGAGCACCACTTTCTGTTTATTGTATAAATAATGATGGTAGTTTAAATCTTTTAAAAATTGGACCGAACCCAGAAAAAGGAGAAGTTTTACAAGCTATGGTTCCTGCTAATCGTATTTTTGGATCAAAATCATCAGGAGAATTTTCTTTAGTAAGTTGCGTTGTTGCGCCAGGTTTTGATTTTGCCGATTTTAAATTGTATCAAAAATCGGAGTTGTTAAAATTATATCCTCAACACAAGGAGATAATTGATGAATTAGGAATGGATTAAGCAATTCAACTTATATCGTTCATTATTTTAAAATTTCATAATCATAGGATATTTCTCAATAGCTAATCCAAACTAATTTTATCTATCTAATGTTATAATTTAAAAATTAAATACTTATATTTTTTTAAATTTAATAATACAATAATTTTTAATTTAAATATAATATTTTTAATTTTGTGTATTAATTTTAAAAATAACATTATGAAAAAAATATGTTTAATTTTATTTATATTTGTTGCGTTAAAAAGTAATGCGCAGATATCTTTTGGTGTTTCACCTGGTTTTAGTTTTAATAGTTCCTACATTGGCTATAGTGTTAATGATAGATTAATTACTTATTTAGGATTTCAGTATTT
>JACCEB010840097.1_pt1 | contig 13212 bp, 5 predicted proteins | sample 7454761 | NCBI WGS metagenome assembly JACCEB01 (sample SAMN15323454, study PRJNA562643) | freshwater metagenome | isolation source: river surface water | place: USA:Blue River Watershed | collected 2017-08-18 | reverse complement strand
AATATTGTTTAAGATACTCCAGTAAAATATAGATTTTACCTAAATTATCTTTATCCAGTACGCTAACACTTTCATCTATCAAGAGTAATGATGTGCTATTAATCGTTGAACAATGGCTAAAAACAATTTTAAATGAACAGTCTATAATCAATCTTTCCATCCCTCCCAATGTACATACTTTGAATTGTTTTGAATAATCTGTTTCTGCCTGTGGAGTATTTGAATCTTGTACATCTTGAATAACAAAATCAATGATAATATCATCATTCTTCAAGTACATCTGAACTTTTTTATTCAAAAATGGTGAAATGATTTGATTCACCGATTTTGTAATATGTTGCAAATACTCCTCCAAAAGATATAATGCAAATCCATCTTTTGATGTAATTGACGACAAATGTTTATATTTGAGCATCTCCTGCTTTGTCGTTTCACACAAGTTTTTCTTTTCTGAGTATTCAGATAACAACCTTTCGTTTATTTCCTGAATTCTGTTTTGCTCATAAATATCTTTATACAGGTTCTCTTTCTGTTTTTCCATATTCAATATTTCTTGTTTTAAATTGTTTATAACTGATTCATACTCTTTGTTCTTCTCCATGGCTTCCACCTTCTTTTCTTCTTCGTCTATCTTCATTTCAAATTGATGTTTCTTATCTTGAAGAACAATAAGGTCTTTCTCTAAATCTTTCTTTTCAATGGTTAGGTTATTAGTTCTTTTTTCATATTCTTGAAAAAGTTTTGACTCCTTCTCAAGTTCTGAATAAGCAGTTATAATAGGATTGTCTAAGTTTGTATTTAGTATAGCATTCTTTTTTGACAAAAGAAGAGATTTCTCCTCGTTTGAACATTCATCAATCTCTTTTTGTACTTCTTTATTCGCTTTGACTGCTTCCAACTGTTTTTGCGTTGTTTCCTTCTTTTGATTAAAATCATTTAGTTGTTGAATTATTTTCTGAAGGTTTGTTTGTTCCTGTTCATAAACTGTTTTATTGGACTTATACTCTTCATATTTGATTTGAACTGGATTTAACAACCAGTTTGAATCAATTGTTTGAAGGTCTGTCAAAATATTACTATATTTTTTCTGTTTATCTGCCTTTGTAGATGTTATTTCAATTTGATTCTTTCGTCTCTCTTTTTGTTCAATGACAGGTTGATGATGATTCAACTCTTTTTGAATTTGTGTCATTTTCTTTTCATTCTCGTCATATTTCTTCTTTTCCAACTTTATTGTTTCAAAATGAGAAATATAGGGTTCATGTGATGCTTCAAATGTTTCTGTCAAATTATTTTTTTGGTATAACAAATGATTCAATTCATTCTTGTTCTTTCGTAAATCTTCCATTTGAGACTTTGATTTACAACTTGTACAAAGATTGTTTTGACAACTTTCACATAAAAACTGTTGTTCAGATTGAAAAATAAGTTTTTCATAAAAACCAATTTCTGATTCAATCTTATCTAAAGCAAGTTTGTATTGTTCATACTCGTTAAAAGTTTGTTGTATGTCATTGAGTAAATCTTTTGTTGATAGACATTCTTCCAAACTAATTTTTAATTGAGATACCTTTTCTAAACGTTGTTTCAATTCAGATAAAATCAGTTTTAACTCTTTCTCTTCTACTTCCAACTGTTTTTTATCTTGTGGAGACAAAACCGATGTTATACCATCCAATTCTAAACTTGTTTTTTCATATTCCAATATACTTTTTTCTGAAACGTATTTCTGATAATGTTCATTGTAATCTGAAATAATCTGTTCCTCTGACATCTCTTTGAATTGACTACATTTCTGTTCTGATGCAGTCTTTTTCTTCTCCAACAACTCAATATTACGTTCTATCTGTGTCAGTGTAGATTCATTTATTGAAGATGATAATGGAACAATTTTTGCTTTCAGAGTGGCTGCTCTCTCGTGTAAATTCTTTTGTTTTTCAAAATATTCATTCTCAATTCTTTCTAATTCTTTGAAATATTCCTCTTTAATCCTCGATTCATCATGAATTAATTTTAGTAATTTTTTTTGTGATTCATTTAATTCTATTTTTTTTATTGTATCTTTAATATTTGATTGTTTCTTTTCAATGTCAAATTCAATTTTCTTTTTTTCTTTTTGAAGTAATGGTAGTCTGTCAGGTTTAAAATCAATGATTGTGTATTTCTTTTGAAACTGTTCCAATTGTTCCTTCTTCTGGCTTCGTTGAACTTCTAAAGTATCCTGGTACTGACTATAAGTTAAAATTGATTTTTTGGCTGCTTGTATCTCATCTTCCATCGCAAGAGGATTTGTTTGATTCAGATACTCTGTAATTCTTTCTAACTCTTGATTATACAATCTATACTTTTTATTGTACTCTTCATAACGAGTAGTAAAATTATCCAATTCTAAAAATTCATATATAAACTTCTTTCTATCCGTCTGTTTCATTAATAAAAAACTTTCTGAATCAAATTGCAAAAAAACATTGCAAAACATAAATGCTTTGTCTGAACCAATAAAATCCATTATGTATTTTTCAGTCTTTGTATGGTCCAATGAGTTCATACAAACTTTTAAATAAACATTATCCTTGTATTTTATCAAATCTTTTTGAGGAAAAGATGTTAGACTTTGCATAGATTGGTCTATCTCTTTAAGTTCGAAAAATTGAGTATCTACTGATATCGAGTCCTCTTTCTTTTTAGTACATTTTTTTTGGATTACATAAATCTTTGCACCTATTCTTAGGAACAGTTCTCCAAATGCCTGTTTTTGTCGAATATTGATAATATCCGGTTGATTCGTCTTCGAATTATTATACCTTCTAGCAAGTTTAGAAAATAAGATAAAACAAAGAATATCAATCAATGAAGACTTACCAACAGAATTTTTCCCAAGAATTAAAAAGATATCATTTTTCTGTAATGACGTAAAATCTATTACATTGTCTTTACCATAGCCAAAGAAATAGGAAAAATGAAGTTCTAATATTTCCCAACTATAATTACGACTTTCAGACGAATTAATGTTAGAATTTAATTCCTTTACTAAGAACTCCATAATTTCTGGCGTAACATCTGTAGAGTCTTTTTGTGAAAGATAATCATGTATTGCTTCCGACATCTCAATGTTCATCTTTAAAAGTGAATTTGTTAGGTTTTCTGAGTTGTCCGTTTCATCCTGCTTCTTCGAAATAGATGCATCCATCTCTAGCCAATGAACATTCGGATAATTTGACTTCCATTTTTTTATTAATGGTGTGTTCATATGTTGCTTTCCATAATAAATAACCTTCACATGTGCTCTCTCTGGAAGAACAATTGAATCTAATGTTGATTGCTGAAATGATTGCTCGAATGGATAATATTCTCCATCATATTCTATTGTTTTTTCATTAATGAATATTTTTTTATGATGATAAGGATTGTATATTGGATAATAGGTGGATAATTTTTTTTCAATATCCCAGTACAAGAATCCATGATTGTTATCTGTTTCAATAAAGTTTTGTGATATCAGAGAAGATGCATAAGCAATTGTTTTCTCAAAGTTTAAGTACTGAAAATGATGAATATCTCCTAAAAGAGTTAAATCATATCCTTCAAAATCCTCTACTGTATGTTCCCCTCTAATTCTAAAAAGATGTTCTGTATGAATCATTCCAACTGGTCCATGAAACAAAGCAATAGAATAATATTGTTCATTCGATGTTTGAGTTAATGTATTAATAGATTCCTGTACTTGGTTATATGAGATAAAACCATTGTCTAGGATAGATGATACACCAAAGAAAATGTTTCCAAATCTATAAACACCTGAATATTTAAGATAATAAAGATTTTCTATCTCTTGATTCAAGAAAATACCTGTTAAATTATCCATTCTATCTTTGTTCTCTTGAATACAATCATGATTTCCTGCAATAACAATAACTTTTGTAAATTTTGTTAGTCTAATAAAAAAATCAAGAGACAATTGAATACATTCTGGTGTTAAACTACCTTTCACGTGAAATATATCTCCTGTTACGACTATTAAAGTCTCTTCCATATTCTCAAGAGTATCTAATGAATTATATAAATTTTGAAATACTGTTTTGTACTCTTCATGACGTTGAATTAATCTAATATGAATATCACTTAGATGAACAATGTATTTATAAGATTCTTTGCAAATTGTTTTAAATTGTGTTGTTGTTTTATTTTGTGTTTCTTCTTGTTCAATAATAATACTCATAATAGTTACTTTTAATATTGTTTTAGTTTAACTTAATTGTTTTGGTTTATCTTAATATACAGAAAAGGTTTTTAAGTTAAAAAAATTATATAGAATATAATATTTGATATATATAAAAATAGGTAATGTTCAATAAAAATAGGTAAGGTTCAATAATTGTATTTATGACGAATACATATGCAAGAAAGTAGTATGCTTTCTTCGAGAGTCTTTAAGAGGAATCCCTCTTTTGAATCAATTATATGATAAATAATTTGTTTATAAAATACTTCATCTTCATCCATTGCTTGTTCAAGGTATTCTGGATTTTTCATGATGATAGGAAACATTTCCAATTGCATTTTTTCAATTTTATGTTTTTTAGCAAGAGGTGTGTAAAAATAACCTAAAAATCGTTTTATTATTGCTTTTTGTCTGAACATAAGATAAAATTTAAAAATATTGTCTAAAATTTCGGTTGGAAAATTAATTGGTAATCTTAGTAAAACAAATTTATAAACTGGATTTGATACATAATTATTTTTGATAATGTTTGTTGAACGTTTTTTTGTTTTTGTTGCAATATATGTATTTAAGACATATTCATTTGGTATTATTTTTTTATTCTGAAAAAACTTTTCAACAATATTATGTTCTTCAAATACTCTTTTTCCGCTAAACATAACAGAAATATTTTTTATTTAATAATATATTTATTATTTTAAATGTTTTTACATCTTTTGATATATTTTTGGGTATAACATTTTTGCGTTTTTAACTTACAAAAGTTTTCATTTTAAATAGATATGAGTAGTGATACCTCCATTTTTCAAGATTATTTGAGAACTCTCGGAGAATTATTCGTTATATATGGAAGCCCTAGAGTAGAGGACCAATCAAAATGCAATGAATTATTACAAAAATTAAGATACGAAAGAGGTTGTATTGATAAAGTTGATTTTGAACAATTACTATCTTTTTTCCATTTATTAAATGAGTTTGCCAAACAATTTTTCACTATGGATGAATCATATGATATATTAAAACAACAAATTATAGATAGTCAAGAGGCAGCAAAAGTTAAAAATGTTTCTGATGAAGACAAAATGAATGCTTTTATGGATATTCAAAAATATTCTATTGCTATTCATCAAATCAATAGAACAAGAGATTTTGTTTTCTCCTGTATTAAAGATTTTATGAGGTGTTTGGAGTCCAATATTCATATTTGTAAATATGTTAATAAAAGTTTAGTTGGTGATAATGCATCTTTTGCTTCCCATTTGATATCTTTCATCATTCGTTATTGCAAGAACTCTCCTGAAAATGCTGATTATTTATCTAGATTGACTCCTCAAACTCTCAAAAAAGCAAGAGAAATTGAAGAATCTGCTGTTCTAAATGAATTTATTCAAAAAGTTTATGAAAAAAATGATTAGTGTAATAGAAAATATTTTTTTGAAGATTTAAGAAAAAATGAATTTTTTTTAATATAAAATTGTTTTTTTATGAATATGAAATTAAAAAAATGATTAATAATGGGATAATTGAAAGTGATACTATTATTGATGGAAGTAATCAATGGATGGTAAAAGTAGAAACAAGTAAATTTGTTGTATGGGAAATAACAGGTTGTTTAGAATTATGTAAAATTGATTTATTAAGTAATGAATGGCTATCTTTTGACAAAAACTTTGTTATTTTTACTGGTTATAAAGAATGGTTATGGGTAAGGAATAGAAAAAGTTTTTTAATAAGTTCTGGAGGAGTTGTTAAGAAATGTTTTATTGGAAAAATTATTAGTTATAAAGATGTTGTCAAAATGTTTGGTTCTGATAATACATTTATAAAAAATATTTTAACAGAAGAGGTATTCAAAGGTTCAGAAGAAAAACCTATACCAATGGTTCATACTATTTATGCTAAATGTAAGGATTCTATGGAGATTATGGACAGAGTCCATCGAGATTATGTTACAAAACATGTTTTTGAGTCAAACCAAATTATGAGTATTGAAGCAGTTGCTGGAAGTGGTAAAACAAGTACATTGATCGAATTAATGAAAAAATATAGAGATAAGAAAATTCTTTATATTGCATTTAACAAAAGTTTGGTTGTTGAAATTGGAGAAAAGATTAAGAATGGGGGATTAACAAATGTTTTTCCAAAGACATTTGATAGTTTGATGAGAGATTTATACATTTTGAAAAAAGGAGATGAGCCAAGAACAATTGATTTGAAACCTCAAAACATTGGTCATTTTATTGATTTTTTCAATGGTAAGAATTATAAATTGAAAAAATATTACTGTGGATATTTATCAAAGTTCTGTAACAACATTGAATACAATGATATAAAAGAGTATTGTATGAAAACCTTTGGAGTCAAAAAAGATTTATTGGAAAAGATTTGGACACTGGTTTTAAATGACCAACTAATAACCTTTGATACCATCCGAAAATTTGCTTTTATGAATCATTGGGCAAAAGATGAATTAGATAAAAAATACGATTTGATTTTAATAGATGAAGCACAAGACTTTGATATGGTCATGTTAAAAATATTGTTGGATGATACTACTATTCCAAAAGTTTTTGTGGGGGACCCTAGACAAGCGATTTATCAGTTTAGAGGTTGCATTAATGCTTTTGAGCATTTACCTGAAAGTACTTTTAAAATTGAGTTCTATTCCACCTTTCGGTTAGGTCCTACTGCTTGTTCCAGTTTAGAAAAAGTATTTCCTGGATTACATATTTTATCAAAACAACAAAGTTATGATACTGTTATTGATAACCATTTAATAGGAGGTTTTGATAAACTGTTTGGAGAGGCTCCATATGTTTATCTTTTTAGGAGTTGGAGAAATTTATTGTTGAAAGCACAAGGATTAAAAGATTGTTGGATTTATCAGTTTGATAAACAAATTGTTTTTATACAACAATTGCACGAAAAGTTAAGTCAAGCCAGTTTAACAGAAAATGATTTAAACGAATTTTCTGATGACCTACCGAAATTCTTATTGACTTTGTCTTCTAATGATTTACTCGTTTTAATTGATAATATTAAAAAAAATTTGGTGAATGATATGACGATGGCTAAGATTATGCTCTATACCATTCATAGTTACAAGGGTTTAGAAAATGATTATATTCGAGTATGTGACGATATAGATTTGAAAGAGGAATCAAATTTATATTATGTTGCACTGACTAGAGGCAAAAAAATGATTATCAAAGATGGTGATTTATTTCCTCCAATAAACGTTTTATCAATCATGAAAAATAAAAAAGAGTTGATTTGTACAAAAGAAAACAAGATTGTTGAAGTAAAAAAAGAGGATTGTATGAATAGGATGAATGAACAAGAGTTGGTGATAAAAAAAATGGATGAATTATTAAATGAAAAAGTTTTTTCTGACACTACAACAATAAGTTATAATTTATTTATCTCTGGTAAATCAATAAATCAAATATCTCAATTAAGAAGTATGAGAGAAGAAACAATAAGGAAACATTTGATTAAATTCATACCTGACAAATTTATTCATTGGAGTCGTTTTATGGATGAAAGTGAATATAATCTAATCAAAACTTTTTTAGATAAAAATCCCGACAGAAATATTAGGCTAAAAGAAATTAAAGATAATTTACCAAAAAATATTGATTATAATAAGATTGAGATAGCAAAAGAATGGATTTTTGGTGAATTAGACTATCCATATATTTTTTTGAAGTACAAAAAAAAATAAATAAATAAAATTATCAATTATTGATTATATTATCTTTTTTCAATTTGTTCTTCGCATAAACTATCTCTGTTGAATAAATATGGGCTAAAATACGTGCCACTTCGAATTGAGATACTTTTATAGTATCAATATCTGATTCTTTTTGTATGAAATATCTTAATAAAAATTTAAATATATGTTCATTATTTAACCTCTTTTGAATATACCTTAACGGTAAGTGCTGAGGGATTTCTAAGTCGGTTGTTTTATTTGAATCACTGTTTTTAACAAAAAATTTTTGGAGAAAAAAATAGTTTTCATCCTTTTCTGTCACAGGATTGTATGATACACCACTCACAATATAATCAGTATTCAGATTATACTCTTGGCCATAGTAAAATTCCATTCCGTATCGATTTAATACACTCACATTCAACATAAATGTTGATACCTTAGAGATTTCATTGATTGGTTTATAGTTTTCATTATTTGATCCATCAATATCCGTTTCAATAGATAGTGATGAATTCTTTCTTTTCATAAAAAGATTTGTTTGATTGATTTTTTCCGTATCAGTCATTCTTTTTTATAACAAATTTATACTTTAAGTCCAAAAAAAATCAGTTTTTGATAATTTTTTTTGTTTGGTTTTTGTTTGGTTGTGTATCTCTAAAATCCGTCATAGATAGTCTTGATATCAGTAGTTTCACCATTTTGGCAATGAACTTTTAATGTTTGATCCTTGTTCTCATTAAATATCTTAACAAAACTCTCCGATACATATTGTTTTACTTCATTCGATAAATTGAAATTAACATATTTTTCATCAATATTCTTTTTACCTTCTAATATAACCTTTACTGGAGTAGTCTCTTTCATATATTTAGGTGTCGTATCATCATGGTCTAATAATTTTTTTATCATTTCATTTAGATTGTTATATAATTTGTCCATTGACAATTTTATAATCTTCTCCACCTCACACTTTTCAAACTTTTGTGTTAGGCTATTAAAAGTGAATATATCACCATCGTTCGTCAAAACATTAAGATTAACATCATTTAACATTATTTGTTCTAGCGTATTGAAATATTTTGAGTCTGATAATAACAATAAAAGCATTGTATTCTTATCTATTTTTGAAATATCCCACTCTTCATCAAAACCTCTTACAACCTTTAAGTTAATATTAAAATTGTTGTTAGTAATATTTTGTATTTTGTTGTTAGAATTTGTGGTGTTATTAGTAGTGTTATGGTTAGTGGTATTATTTGAATTACTAAAATTGTTTATAGTATTGTTTGTATTATTCGATTTAGAACTATTTGAATTGTCATTATTGACATTATTGTCATCTAAAATATCATTTTTATCATTTTGTATAGATGATTTTTTTTCAGTCGTTTTACAATAATATTTTTCGTGTCTAACTTGAGTTTGTTTTGTTGTGAATTTTTTACAACATATCCTACAATTAAAATTTTTATTTTCATTTATTTCCTCTCCATTATCATCTAATTTTTTTATAGATTCTTCCATAATTTTTTCTTTTGACAAATGTGATACATCTGTATTAACAGTCTCACATCTTTCACCTTCTATGTGTCTTATAAGATTACATTTTGCATTGAAACCTTTATAACATTTTATACATTTAAAATAAACCATTCTTATTAATAATTTATAATTTTATTTTTATATTTGTTATTTTTTTGATAAATATGTTTAAAAAATATTATTTTAATTCAAATTTATCAGAAATATTATACAATAAAATTTTATAAAATTAAAAAATTTATTTATAATAACAATAAAACACTATATTTTTTAGTTTATATAATAAAAATATTTTTAATATTTTTCTGTAAATTTGGTTATGATTTCATTATTTTCTTAATAAAAATATCCAAAATGAACATAATTTTTTCATATAAATTAGGTAATATTCATACTATTTTAAATATTTATACCATATATTGGTATATTTTATTATTGATTTATTCTAATAAAAATGTTTGTAAAAATGTTTAATTGCTAAAAAAATTTAAAGAGTTGCCAAAAATTGAAAAAAGTAAAATTTATGAATTAATTTTTTTCTAGACTCATAAAAATGATAAATTTGTCCATTTATTTTATTGATGATTTTTATGAATATTTTTTATTAAAAATAATATTCAATTATTGTATATTATTTATATATTAATCATATATTATTTCTTATTGATACCAAAATAAACAAATTTATCACTAAAAAAAACGTCGAAAAAAACGCTAAAAAAATATTCATGGCCGACTGGCAAAAAAAAAAAATTTTATTTTTCTGAGTCCGGCATGAATATTTTTTGGCCATTTTTTCGACGTTTTTTTTAGTGATAAATTTGTTTGTTTTTTAGTTTTATTGTAGAAAATAAATATATAAATATATAAAAATAATAATAAAATAACTATAAAATAATTTAAAAAATATAATGTCGTTTTTATTGATAAACCAATTAACAAATTTATCATTTAAAAAAAAAATGTGCAGAAAATTTCTGAAAAATGTGCAAAACCCATTTTTTTTTCGTAAAAAACCGATCTGCGGGCAAAATCCATGAGTAAATTTTAAAAAAGAAGCAAAAAAATACTCAAAATTTGAGTAATTTTGCTTCTTTTGTAGAAATTTTTACTCATTTTTTGAGCACTGTTGCTTCTTTTTAAGCACGCTTACTCATTTGTGAGTAAAATCGACTTCTTTTGTAGCATTTTTACTCATTTTTTGAGCAGTCGTTGCTTCTTTTTTAAAAAAGTTGATCGCTTTAAAAAAAATGTATTTTTTTAAGCAAAATTTACTCAAAATTTGAGCAGTGATTGCTTCTTTTTAAGCACACTTACTCATTTGTGAGTAAAATCGACTTCTTTTGTAGCAAATTTACTCATTTTTTGAGCAGTGGTTGCTTCTTTTTTCAAAAAAAAAATATTTTTAGAAAAAAAAAAATTTGGAAGCAATGATTGCTCAAAATTTGAGTAGTTTTTGCTTCTTTTTAAGCAAATTTACTCAGTTGTGAGCAATGGTTGCTTCTTTTTAAGCAAGCCTACTCACAAAATGAGTAGTTTTTGCTTCTTTTTAAGCAAATTACTCAAAATTTGAGCAGTCATTGCTTCTTTTGAAGCAAATCTACTCAAAAATGAAACTCTGTTTATTGAGTAATGATTGCTTCCTTTTTTTTTACGACCGGCAACCCAAAAGTAGCAAGCATTGCTCGAAAAATCTTTCAGATTTTGAGTAAATTTTGCTTCTTTTTAAGCAAATTACTCAAATTTTGAGCAATCGTTGCTACTTTTTAAAAACTAACTCATGGATTTTGCCCGCAAATCGGTTTTTGCGAAAAAAATTGATTTTTTTTGCACATTTTTCAGAAATTTTCTGCACATTTTTTTTGAATGGGTCGGCTCTTTTTGAAGTTGAAAGGTTTTTTTGTTTTTTTTCGAAAGTTTAAAAAAACCCTTCGGGGCATAACCGAGATTTTTTGTAGCGAAACACAGTTTTTAAGGATTTAATTTTTTTATTATGTTTTGTTGTTTAAAAATTTATATTTTTAATATTTTTATGAAATCCAAAAAAAACATAAAATATATAATCTGTGTTTTGCACTTAGATTATAAAATGAAAAAAAGATATTTTTATATTTTTTATTAAAGAATTATTGTATAAAGTTATAAATGAATTGATATTATTTGTTCTGTTTATGGATAAACAAATTTATCATTTTTTTTCAGCAAAATCAATTTTTTTATCGCCCTCATCTAAATCAAATAATATTCTCAAAATTTTTCTATAATCTTGTACATGTTCATCGATTGTATCAAATAAATTCATTGGATAGTTTTGTTTTTGTCTTCTATCATAATGATTCCAACCTTTTGTTATGTAAGGCATTGATGAAGATGAAAATATTTTTCCATTAACAACAAACTCATTGTTTGAATATACTCTCAAATATTCGGCTTCACATATTAAATCAATGAAATCTTCAACTGTAGTTATATTCAAAAATCTTTGCATAATGTCTGTACCAGCCATCATAATAGTATTATTTATACTATCTAATGAACTACTCTTTTCAAACTTCTTTTCACGAACTTGAAGTTCTTTTTTCCAAGAATCTTCATCTAAATTCTTCAGAATATAATCTACCCGAAGTTCTCTATTCGCAATTGTTGGGTCTTGTCTATGATTAACTAATTCATATCTTTCAATGTGTGTAAGTAATCTTAAAAAATTTGAAAAATAGGATTGTACAAGCGAATAAGCGGGAGTATGGTTATTATTTTTCAAATTTTTTAAGCATGCTCGACGATTCATCACATCATTAACCTGATTTATATAAGGTAATCCTCCACAAGGAATATCCCCTGGTTGTCTTGGAACATTTCCTACCTTATTCATATACTCATAGTAATGAGGATTATGAATAACATGTTCAATCTTGCCTGTATTAAAATCAAATGCAGTATGACATTGAGTGCACCAAATTTGAGCACATCCAGATATCTTAAAGATTAGAGCATTACATTTTGGGCAAGGTTTTGTTTCTTTTTTGAGGAGTTTTGCTGATTCAACAATGTCAGGGTTACAAGTATGTTCGCAGTTCTTTTCTTTCCCTTTTATCTCAAGACAATCAGGACAGACCCACGTTTCACATAAACCACATTTCCATTGAGTACTGAGAAAACCGTTGCATTCATCGACAGGACATTTTTTGACAAACTCCTTTCTTTCTACTTTTTCTTTGGTTAAATCACCATATCTTATTTTTCGAAGTGCATTTATCTCTTTTTCAAATTTTTGTAAAATCTTGTCTCGTTCAAAACAAAGAGCATTAATTTCTTTATCTATTCTTTTCTCTTCCATTCTTCTTTCAGCATATGGCATTGATTCAACCAAAAAAGACTTTTCTCTTTCAAGTAAAACATCTTCTCTATGCTTCTTGTATTCACCTTCCATAAAAACTTTTGGGAGAACTTCAAATAAATATGCTTTCTTCCATTCAACCTTGCAATTCATACAATGTGGATTTTGTCTGGTTGATAGAATGTATTTTTTAACACACTCTCTACATTGCTTGTAAAAACAATTTGGACAAGTGATGCATTTACGAATCATTCCAGTGAATTTATCAGCACAAACGGTGCAACTATCTTCGTAATCATTAACCTTTTCTGGTTTTGGTTTTTCGACTTTTTTCACAATCTGTTTAACATTCTTTCTTTGAATTTTTTTTTTAATTTCAACATTGTTAATATT